>Ga0224508_10002077_pt1 | contig 17415 bp, 13 predicted proteins | sample SF_Jan12_sed_USG_4_FD_170157 | JGI IMG/M metagenome (GOLD analysis project Ga0224508, IMG submission 170157) | Sediment microbial communities from San Francisco Bay, California, United States - SF_Jan12_sed_USGS_21 | ecosystem: Environmental > Aquatic > Marine > Sediment | place: USA... | reverse complement strand
TCGTAGCCCCGTCCCGAGCGGGACGCACCGTGGGCGGCAGCGGTAGCGTTCACCCGATTGTGGAGGAGGAAGTCACCGGTGAACGCCATCGTGAAGCGGCGGAGCTCGGGCGGTGGTTCCGTCGAGGTGGCGCCTGTGTCGGCCGCCGTCACAGTCGGGCGAGGCTGGGTGGGACCGGGATCGATCGGCTGAGAATCGGCCCTCGACCGGGCTGTGCTATCGGCGGCGATTGCGGGCGGGCGATTCCCCACCTCGTCGGGGCCGGGGCCACAGGCCACCGCCACGAGCAGCAGGGCTCCGAGGACCACCGATCGCGACATGCGACAAGCATGGCCAAGCAGGAGGCCAAGCATCAGAGCCAATGGTCCCGACGAGCGGCACTCGACCTCCGCCGGGACGTTCGCCCCTAGGGCGCAACCGGCTCGGCGAGCACGATGGCTACATGATCACCGTCCGGCTGCCACCGCGGCCATGAGCGGCTCGGAGCAGGGGCCGACCGCCGACGACCTCACGACGACCGTTCGAGTGGACCGCCCCGACGGCACGAGCACGACGACCGTGCGGACGGCGGACGGCCGGATCGAGATCGACCGCCGCGGATCCGACGGAGAGGTGGTCGGCCGCTTCGAGATCGAGTTGGCGTCGACCGGTGTCGTCGTCATCGAGCATCCCCCCGGCCATTCGCCGGCCCAGCGGATCGAGCCGGCGTCGGTCGAAGTGGTGAGGAATCTCTACGGTGCGACCGTCGAGACGGTCGACTACCCGGGACTGGCCGTTGTCGAGAACACCCTCGACAACGATGGCTCACTGCGTTCGGTCGCTCTGCGGGGGGAGTGGGGTACGCAGGACGTGGAGCTCGTGGCCGACGGGTCACGGGTGCTGTCGTGGGACAGCCTTCCCCACTGTGGGCGGGCCCGGTGGGACGCCGGGGATCGGCTCGAGCACTTCGACGTGACCTTCGCCGACGCCACCGGCTATCGCTGGGATCTTCTCGATGGGGAGGGTCGGGCGCAGGTCGTCGACTGGAGCGGGCGAACCACGACGTTCGCCGCCAGCCCGCCCATCGCCGAGCCCGTGAACGACTGACCGGTCACCGGGCGCGCTGGCCGTGAACCGATTCCGATCCTGGCTCGTCGCCCGGGACCTCGGTCAGACCGGCGATGATGTAGACCTCCTCCTCCTCGAGCGTCTCGTGCTCCAGGAGAGCTGCGGCCAGCGCATCGAGTTTCGACCGGTTGGCACCGAGCGCGGCCAACGCGGCGGCGTGGCAGTCGTCGACGATGCGCCTGACCTCGGCGTCGATCAGCGCCTGGGTCTCAGGTGACATCTCGTTGGTCATCAGCGGAAACGCCGGCCGGTCCTCGCTCGGCAGCACCGAGACCGGGCCGATCGCATCCGACATCCCCCATCGTCCGACCATTCGACGAGCGATCTGGGTCGCCTGCTCCAGATCGTTCTCGGCCCCGGTCGTCGGCTCGCCGTAGACGAGCTCCTCGGCGGCTCGTCCTCCGAGGGCGCCGGTGATCTTGCCCCGGAGGTACGACTCGGCGTAGGAGTACACGTCGGTCTCGGGGCTCTGCAGCGTGACCCCCAGCGCCCGCCCGCGGGGAACGATCGAGACCTTGCGCACGGGGTCCGCCCCCGGCTGCAGGATCCCGAGCAGGGCGTGACCCGCTTCGTGAAACGCTGTTCGCTCGCGGTCCTCCGGTGACAGCATGATCTTGCGCTCGGCGCCGAGGACGATCCGCTCGAGGGCGTCGGTGAAGTCGCTGAGGCCGACCGTCGTGTGTTGACGGCGGGCCGCCATCAACGCCGCTTCGTTGACGAGATTGCGGAGATCGGCGCCGACCATCCCCGGGGTCATCGATGCCACGTCGGTGAGATCGAGGCCGGGGTCGAGTGGCACCATCCGGGTGTGGACGCCCAGGATCGCCGTGCGCCCCTGGCGGTCTGGGGCGTTGACCACGACGTGCCGATCGAAGCGACCGGGCCGCAGCAGGGCCGGGTCGAGCACGTCGGGTCGGTTGGTTGCGGCCATGACGACCACGTCCTCGTTCCCGGTGAAGCCGTCCATCTCGGTCAGGATCTGGTTCAGTGTCTGCTCGCGCTCGTCGTGGCCTCCGAACGACATCGCCGCCCCCCGGGCTCGGCCGATGCCGTCGATCTCGTCGATGAAGATGATCGACGGTGCTGCCGCCTTGGCCTGGTTGAACAGGTCGCGAACCCGGCTGGCTCCGACACCGACGATCATCTCCACGAACTCGGACGCCGCCATCGAGAAGAACGGCACGTCGGCCTCGCCAGCGACGGCCCGTGCCAGGAGGGTCTTCCCGGTGCCCGGCACGCCCGACAACAGCACCCCTCGGGGGATGACGGCGCCGAGCTGGGTGTACTTGGCCGGGTTGCGGAGGAAGTCGACCACCTCGGCCAGCTCGGCCTCCGCCTCGTCGATGCCGGCCACCTCATCGAACGTCACGCGATTCTCGGTCGGTTCGTACCGGGTCGCCCTGCTCGAACCCAGGCCACCGAGCCCGCCGAGCCCCCGACCCATGCGCCGGAAGAACCCGAACAGCAGGAGGAGGATCAGGAGCGTTGGCCCGAAGCCGAAGAGCAGTTGCTGCCAGAACGGCGCTGGCTGGTCGGTGGGTTCTGCGCTGACCTCGACCCCCTGGTCGGTCAGCACCGCGAAGAGGTCGTCGTCGGCGAACTCGGGTCGTTGGGTCTCGAACTCGGTCCACTCGACGCCGGGCTGCTCCGGGTCGGTGACCGGGTCGATGAACGTGCCCTGGATGGTCTCGCCCCGGGCCGAGACCTCGACGACGTTGCCGCCCTCGACCTCTGACACGAAGCCGGTATAGGGAATCGTCAGGCGAGAGACGGCGTCATCGAGTAGCAGACTCGCCACGAGCCAGTTCAAGACGAACAGCCCGGCGACGATCGCCCAGAACCAGCGACCGCCGGGCCACTGCCAGCGTTCCGTTCCCTCGGATCTCCCCGAGCCCAAGCCTTCGGTCTTCCAGCCCGGCTCCGAGCTGTCGTCGTCTCCGCTGGCTGGCTGCGGTCGTAGCGGCGGCCGGGTGCGATCAGCTGGTTCGTATGGCTGCTCAGGCATGATCGTCGACCGAGATGTCGTCGGAACGGATGGGAGCGACTATGGGTGTACCGCCTCCGGGAGGGTAGGGCCGTTGGTCATCTGGCGGTCGAGCGGGTCGGGCGAGTCAGGGGTCGACGACGTGGCCAACGAAGAGCACACCGTTCGTGTCCCCGTGGCGAAGGAGCAGGAGGAACGGACGATCGACGGTGAGGGCGACGGTGTCGCCCGGGGCGGCGTTGAGGTCCATCACGACCGCGGTCGCAGCCGCCGCTTCGGTGCCCGCCTCGTCGACGGCGATGAACGCTTCGTGCACGACGTCGGAGACGTACAGGTCGCCCTCGGTCGTCATCGCCGAGAAATCGGCGAGGTCGGGGTCGAACGCCAGCGACACCCCGAGGGATCGCAAGACGGGAACCAGGCCGGCGTGGGTCGTGAACTCGAACCTCGGCAGCGCCAGATCGACCTGGGCCGGCGCCAGCGACTCGACGATGGTCTCGAGCTGCTGGCGGTCCATCGTCGACGAGACCGCCCCGAAGGTGCCTTCGTCTGGCACGAGCAGAAGCATCGAGAGCTCCCCTCCGGCGTAGGGGAGCTCGATGGCCTGCGTCTCCCCCACCCGGCCGTAGCGGAACGTCTCCGAGGTCGCCATCAGCTCGACCGTCACCTGGGCGCCGTCGAGCCTGGTGAAGATCCCGTCGTTGGTGGCCTCGGGTTCGAAGGGGTGCTCCCAGGGCGCCCGGAAGTACACGGCGTTCGTCAGCACGAGCCGGGTCAACGCCGACAACACGCCTGGGAGGATCAGCTCGTCGATCCGATCGCTGGTTCGATCGGCTACCCAGGAGTTGATCTCCAGTCGGGCGGCCTCGTTCTCTCCGGCATAGTCGACGAGGTGCACTCCGGCACCGTGGCTCTCCGCCAGCGCCGTCAGGAATGCGTCTTCGAACCGGAAGCCGTCCTGGGCCCACAGCGCGTTGGCGCTGTCGAGCTCGACGTCGGCCGTGGTGCCGTCGGACAGTTCGACGGTCCTGGCGGAGGCGGCGAACGCCAGGTCGAGTGCGTTGATCGACTCCTCGTAGGTGTCGATCGACTCGACGCCGAGCACGGCGTCGAGCTCGGCCGCCGTCTCGCCCCCGGCCCCGACTCGGGTCATGGCCAGGGCCACGCCGATGCTGTGGGGCGAGAACACGACGTTGGCTTCGTCGACCGCCAGCGCCCGATAGAGGTCCCAGCCGAAGTCGCTGATCGCGTCCGAGGCCTCTGCGGCTCGTGTCGCTGGGAGCTCGATCCGTTCAGCGTCGGCAGCTGCAACCGATGCCGCCTCGTCGCCACAGGCGGTGGCCAGAAGGGCTGCAGCCAGGCCGACGGCGGCGACGGCCCGCAACTCTGAGCATCGCTCGTCGCGCTGAGCGACGCTGGGCCGGCGATCAGCCATCGGCGACGGCGCCGGGTGGGAGGAGTCGACCTCCGTGACGTTGCAGCGCTCGCTCGACGAGGGTGGCGTGGTCGTGGCTGCAGGCGACGACCAGGACTTCACCGTCGCCCAGGGGTGTATGACGGAGCCGCTCATGCTCGGCGAGGTCACGACTGGCGGCGCCCACTCCGGCGAAGCCGCCGAACAGTGCACCGCCGAGTCCGGTTGCGGCGCCCACCGCGAGGATCCCACCGACGCCCAGTGTTCCCACGCCGGGCAGAGCGAGGCCGAAGATCAGCATCCCACCCACCAGGCCCATGACCGCTCCGGTGGCGACGCCCGCCTCGACGTCGTGGAGGAAGTCCTCCGACTCGTCGTGCTCGAACACGATCCGATCGCGATCCGCGATGGCGGTCCCGAGGTGGTCGCTCCCTAGGCCGATCTCCCGCAGGTCGTCGATGGCGGCCTCGGCGCTCGTGCGGTCGGCGAACACTGCGCCAATGTGGTCGTGCTCATCGTGGGCCGCTCGCTCCTCGGGCGATACGAGCACGCGGTGGAGATGGCGGAGCATCTCTGCCTCCTCATCGCTGGCGTTGGGGCCGTACGCGGTGACCATCGTGCCGATCGGTGCGTTGTCACGGCCGGCGATGGCCAGCAGGATCGCTTCGTCGTCGGGATCGGACTCGCCCTCGAAGCGCACGATCTCGGCCACCCGCAGGGCTTCAGGATCATGGAGATCGCCGGTCGACGTGCTGCGGAGCCGGCCGTCGTCGACGACGAGGTGCTCGGTGAAACCAGCGGCCGTCAGCCGCTGCTGGGCCCCGGTCAGGGTTTCTAACGTCATTGCCCCATCCTCGGCGAGCGGCCGGCAGCTCGGGAGGGCCCAAGGTCACCGGCAGGACCTTGGGCCCTTGGCGGGACCGTTCGGCACGACGACGATGACCATCCAGGTTGCTTACCGCGACGACAAGGAAGGACGTGCCGTGACCGATGTTGAAGTGAGAGAAGCTGCGCCCGACGCGCCCGCTGCTGGGTCGCCTTCGTGGGATCCCTTCGCCGAGCTCGAGGCGTGGGCCCGGCGGTTCGGTCACCGCCCGCCACGGTGGCCGGCGCTGCTCAGCGGCTTCGAAGGGGTGGACTTCACCCCGCTGGCTGACATCGAGGAGTCCGATGATGCCTGGATGATCGAAGTGGAGTTGCCTGGGGTCAAGAAGAAGGACATCGAGGTCGAGACGCGGGGCCGGACCGTGGTCATCACCGGTGAGCGGAAGGAGAAGGAGCGCAAGGGCGTGCTCCGGCAGCGCCGCAGGGTGACCGGCTCCTTCCGCTACGAGGTCACGGTCGGCGGCGAGTTCGATCCCGAGGCCATCAGCGCCCGCCTCGCCGATGGCGAGCTGACCATCACGATCCCGAAGGCCGAGCAGGATCAGCCCCGCAAGATCAAGATCGGCTAAACCGCTAGACCGACGGCGTCCTCGCCCCGCTCCTGCGGCGCTGGTCTTGCTGGCAGGAGCTGTCGGCTGGTCTTCAGCGCGACTCAGCGCGACGTTGCCAGCGCGGCCAGCACGTCGTGAACCGAAACCACGGCTCGCCCGTCGCCGACGACGAGCAGGTGCCCGAGATGGTTGTCGATCATCGCCCGGGCGGCCTCGTCGATCGTCGCATCGGCAGCGATCGTGGCCGGATCGGTCGACATCACCTCGGCCGCGGTCACGTGGTCGAGATCGGCCCGATCGTGAACGAGCCGTAGCACGTCTCCGGCCCGTATCACGCCTTCCACGCCCCCACTGCTCTCGACGACGGCGAAGTTTCCGTCGGCGGCGACGAGGCGATCGATCAGTGTCCGGACCGAAGCCGCCGGCTCGATCGAGATCGGACTGGCGGTTGCGGCCTGGCCGACGGCGAGGCGAGACAGCCCGCCTCCATCGGCTGCCGTCGAGGTGACCCGACGCACCGGTCGCCGCCGCTCGATGGGCTGCATCCCGAACCTCCCCAGTACCGGGATCGCCACGGTGAGTGCGGCGACGAGGACACTCTCCACGCCTACCGTGCGGCCGTACCAGCTCGAATCGAGCTCGGCCCAGATCCCCCAGAGCACGGTGGCGGTGAGGAGCCCGACGAGACCGCCGTGCAGCCACCTGACCGGCCGGTGATCGGGGCGCAAGGGCAGGAGTGCGATCAGGCTCACCAGGGTCGCAGCGGCGGCGACGACGAGCCCCGAGGCCGCGAGCTTGAGTGGCACCTCGTGGTCGATCTCCGCCCACAGCAGCACGATGAAGAGGCCGATGCTGCCCACCGCTGACGCCGCGGCGACCGCTGGCACCGGCCAAACCGCCCGTCGTTGCAGCGGGGCGGCGTTCACCAGGACGCTCAGCATGGCGGCCGAGACGAGGAGGCTCGTGACCAGGACCTTGCCCTCGGTCTGGCCGAACTCGTCGGTGAGGAGCGCCCAGATCCCCAGGGCAGCGTTCACCGCGATGGAGACCAGGAAGACGCGCAACGCCAGCCGGCGCAGCCGATCGGGGTTCGGCGTCCGTGATTCGCTGCTGGGACGGTCCATATCGCCAGTGCAGCCGGAGAAAGCGGCGTGGGCCAGAGTCCTTGGGCCTCAGGGCCCGTTGGCCGAACTTCCGACCGTTCCGGGGTTCCGGGCCTGGCGGCGACGCTGGCTCCTACCGGTGGCTCCCGGCGGCACTTCTGCCGCAGGGCGCCGGCGGCTGATCGGGAGGCGGCGGGCCCGTGGCCACCGCCGGGCCGTCGATCAGCAAGAATGGGCGGCGACATGGCCTCCGGAGAATCGCTCGATCGGATCCACTTGCCACTGCCACGGCAGGCACCGGTGCGAGCCGTGGTGCGCCGGATCGGGCTGGCGGTCGGGCTGGTCGTGTTCGTCGCCTTGGTCGTCCGGATCGGTAGCGGCGGCTACGTCGACATCACGGGTGACGAGATCAGCTTCCTCGACGCTCTGTACTACGCATCGGTCACCGTCACCACCACCGGCTACGGCGACATCACCGCCGTCGACTCGGCATCGCGTCTGGCCACGATCGTACTGATCACGCCAGCCCGCATCCTGTTCCTGATCCTCGTGGTCGGCACCACCGTCGAGGTCCTGACCGATCAGTCCCGACAACACATCCTGACCAGGCGCTGGAGGCAGCGGGTGGACAATCACATCGTCATCTGTGGCTTCGGAGCGACCGGCCAGAGCGCGGCCGGCGAACTCCTGAGCCGGGGAATCACCCACGACCACATCGTGGCGGTCGACACCGACCTCGATGCGGTCGAGCAAGCCCGCCGTCTGGGCTTCGTCGCCGTCCACGGCGACGCGACGCAGACCGAGGTGCTCGACCGAGCCGCGGTCCGTCGGGCCAGGGCGGTCGTCATCACCCCAAACCGCGACGACACCGCGGTGCTCGTGACCCTGACGGTCCGCGAGATGAATCCCCACGGCCACATCGTCGCCGGTGGTCGGGAGCAGGAGAACTTGCACCTGCTGCGCCAGGGCGGGGCGGACGAGGTCATCGACGCCACCGCCGCAGTTGGCCGCATGCTGGGCTTGGCGACCGAGGTGCCGGGCGCGGTCAAGGTGCTCGATGACCTGATCGATTCGGGCGGAGGTATGGAGCTGGTCGAGGTCGCACCCGCCATCATCGATGGCACCGCCGCCGTACCGGCCGGCGCCACCCTCGTCGCGGTGATCAGAGACGGCGAGCGGCTGCCCCCGGCCCGGCTCGATCCGCTCCGCTTGAGCGTCGGCGATCGCCTGATCGTGCTGCGGGACAGCGCCCGTCGGCCGAAGGGCTGACGAGCCCGAGACCTCGGGCGATCGTCCTGGTCAGGGGAGAGTATTGAGCCGTCCGGCCCATTGGCTCCGGCTCGTGTTCGACCGACTCGACACAGTGCCGAACGCGTTCGTGTGACGTGTTCCCCGTCGAAAGGTAACGAGATGAGCGACGCCCTCTCATCGAGGAGAAACGGCTTCCGTTCGATCGGAACGAAGATCCTGCTCCGCACGGTGGTGGTTGCCCTGCTGCCGCTGGTCGTGCTGTCGACCGTGGTCTTCATCGGCCTGAACAGCCTGGGTGAGACGGCCACCGAACAGATCGACGAGAGCCGGGAGCTGCTGTCGCGGGAGAGCGTCGCCGTCAACGCCGAGGAGCAGGCCGTGTCGGTTGCTCGCGAGATCAACGCGACGCTCCTCGAACGGGTCGCCGACGTGACCGACTGGGCCCGCAACCCGACGATCGTCGACGCCGCTGCCGTCGCCGGCGAGTACTCGCGCGAGCAGGGGCTCGTCGGCACCCCGATCGACGATCTGGAAGAGCAATTCAACATCCGCCGCAGCACGAGGGTCGCTGGGACGGCCGAAGCGTTCCTGAAAGACGAGCTCACCTACAAGGACGAGTTCGGCGAGGTCTTCTTCACCGATGCCAACGGCTTCAACGCCGCTCTGACCGCTCGCACCAGCGACTTCGTGCAGAGCGACGAGGAGTGGTGGCAGGAGGCCTGGGCCGACGGGATCTCGGTCAGCGACGTCGAGTTCGACGACTCGGCCGGCGTGTTCTCGGTCGACATCTCGGTCCGCATCGACGACCCCGAGACCGGCGCCCGTCTCGGCGTCATGAAGGCTGTGCTCAGCGTCTCGTTCGTCCAGTCGATCGCCACCGCTCGGTCGCTCAGCACGACCGACTACACGGTAGCCCTTCCCGACGGGCGCCTCATCGCCGAAACGGCGACGTTCCACTCACCCGATCGGATGATGGCCGAGCTCGACCCCGGCGACGCGACCCCGGGGCTGGTTCAAGCGATCGAGGAGGGAGGGGCCGGCGCCCTCATCACCGAGGAGACCGTCACCGGATACACCCGGACCTCCGAAGCGAACTTCCTCGGTTCCCAAGTCCTGGGCTTCAAGGGCTTCGACTGGATCGTCCTCTCCGACCAGCGAGCCCTCGTCGCCTTCTCCCCGCTGCGTGGTCTGAACGGCGTGACCGAGCAGATCGAGTCGTCCCGAACCGGCCTCCAGGGCACGGTCGTGGTCGCCGGCCTCCTCGGCCTCGTCGCCGCCGCCGTCATGTCCCGCCTGCTGTCCCGCGGCATCGTCGGTCCGATCCAGCGACTGACCTCCGCCGCCTCCGACGCGGCGATCACCGGCCTCCCGGCTGCCGTGGGCCAGATCGAGCAGGAGGGCAGCGACCTCGACGCGATCGAGATCCCGGAGCTGGAGCTCTCGACCGGCGACGAGCTCGAGCAGCTCGCCTCCTCCTTCAACTCGGTGCAAGGCACCGCGATCCGCCTCGCCACCGAGCAGGCCGTCAACCGGCGCAACACCGCCGACATGTTCGTCAACCTGGGCCGACGGAACAACTCGCTACTCAAGCGCCAGCTCCGGTTCATCGACTCGCTCGAGCGCAACGAGGCAGACCCGGAGACCCTCGAGTCGCTGTTCAAGCTCGACCATCTCGCGACCCGTATGCGCCGCAACGCCGAGAGCTTGCTCGTGCTCGCCGGCGAGCGGTCGCCCCGTCGCTGGTCGGCACCGGTCAACATCCGCGACGCCGTGCAGGCTGCGCTGGCCGAGGTCGAGGAGTACGAGCGAGCCGACATGAGCCAGGTCGCCGAAGGCACCCTGCAGGGCAACGTCGTGGCCGACGTGGCTCACATCCTGGCCGAGCTGATCGAGAACGCCCTCAACTTCTCCCCGCCGCAGACCACCGTCGTTGTCCACGGCCGCACGACGGCCGAGGGCTACACGGTCACGGTCACCGATGAAGGCCTCGGCATGGACCTGGCCGATCTCGACGCTGCGAACGAGCGGCTCGCCACCACCTACGACCTCTCGCAGGTCCCGGCCCAGCACATCGGCCTGTATGTCGTCGGCCGGCTCGCCCGCCAGCACGACATCGCGATCTCCCTCGGTCAGGCGCCGGCCGGTGGTACCACCGCCACCGTCGAGCTGCCGGCGGCGATCACCACGGAGACTGCGGCTACCGAGGACCAAGACGCCGCCGGCGCCGTCGACCCGGAGTCGATCGACGACGCGGAGGCTGCGGCCTTGGCCATGCTCAAAGAAGCCGAGGAGAAGCTGGCCGAGATCGCCGAAGCCAAGCACCGGGCCCAAGACGCGACCAGCGACGACATCGAATCCGGTGCCACCCAGATCGTCGACTCGGGGCCCGGTGATGGTACTGCCGGCGTCGAGGCTGCACGGAGCGAGACCGATTCAGCACCGGTCGAGGAGACCCCCGACAACGAGCGCGAGCAACCTGCCGTGGTCGATCGAGACGAGGCCGACACGGTCACCCGCCGGGCTGACGACGATGTCGAGAGCCACGAGGCCGACGCTCGTCGCGGTCCCGACGATGCCCCGAAGGAGTCGGTGCAGGTCGACGGTATCGACATTCCTCGCCGGCAGTCGGGGTTGGCGGCTCGGCTCCCCGCTCCCGCCCCCCGGGTCGAGAAGCCAGCACAGGCAGATCCCGAGGCCGTGAACGAAGTCGTCGACGAGCCGGACGATCTCGCCGAGTTCGGCTTCACCCGCCGGCAGGCGGGCGAAGCTCCGGACGCCGCCCCCAAGCCCGAGGTGGCGATGGTGCCTAAAGCCAGTCCTTCCGATGCCGACGGTGACGTCGAAGCATCGGCCCGTGAGAACCGGAGTCAATGGAGCAGCTTCCAGCAAGGCAAAGAAGCCGCTGAGTCGACCCCTTCGGAGGACTCGTAGCGCGCGACGCCGCCGACCGTACGAGAAGCATCGAGCAAGGAGCTGAACCGTCATGGAAGCCAGCAAGGAAGCCGTCAGCAAGGAAGCCCAGGACTTCAACTGGCTGCTGAAGCAGTTCGTCGAGCGGACCGACGGCGTCCGTGAAGCGGTCGCGGTGTCGTCCGACGGCCTGCTGCTCGCCGCATCAGCTGGCCGGCAGCGGGAGAACGTCGAGCAGTTCGCCGCCATCACGAGCGGCTTGATCAGCCTCACCGCCGGCGCCGCCGCCTGCTACGACTTCAAGGCGGTCGAGCAGGTGATCGTCGAGATGACCGAGGGCTACCAGTTCGTCACCGCGATCGGCGACGGCTCCACGCTCGGCGTGATCGCCGACCGCGACTGCGATATCGGCCAGGTCGCCTACGAGATGACCCACCTGTGCAAGCGAGCGGGCGCGGCCCTGACCCCGGCGTTGATCGCCGAGTTGAAGAACCCGTTGTCGGTGGCATGACCAACCGGTACGACGATGACGACGACGAGCTGGATCACCAGGTCCTGCGACCGTTCATCGTCACTCGCGGCCGCACGAGAGCTTCGGCCGGTGTCGCCATGGAATCGCTGGTCGACCGGCGGGCGTCGCCCGACGATGCGATCGACGGGCTCGAGTCCACCCAACGGCAGATCTGGGACGTGCTCGCACAAATGATGTCGGTCGCTGAGATCTCGGCCCTCGTCGAGCTCCCCCTCGGCGTCGTTCTCGTCCTGGTGAGCGACATGGCCGAGTCCGACGTGCTCGAGGTGTACCAGACCGCCGCTCTTGACGACATCCACCTAGTAAGGAAGCTGATCGATGGTGTCCGCGCCCTCTAGCACCGAGCAAGAAATCCAAGCCACGCCGACCTCGGTCAAGCTGATCGTCGCCGGCGGCTTCGGCGTCGGCAAGACGACCTTCGTCGGCAGCGTCAGCGACATCAAGCCGCTGCGCACCGAGGCCGCCATCACCGATCAGAGCTTCGGCATCGACGACACCTCCCTCGTCGAGCAGAAGACGACCACCACGGTGGCCATGGACTTCGGGCGGATCGGCATCACCGATGATCTCGTGCTCTACCTTTTCGGAACGCCGGGTCAGGACCGCTTCGGCTTCATGTGGGACGACCTGGTCGACGGCGCCCTGGGAGCAGTCGTGCTCGTCGACACCCGCCGCCTCGACGACTGCTACTACGCGGTCGACTACTTCGAGAAGCGGAGCATCCCGTTCGTGGTCGGCCTCAACGTGTTCGATCACAACCACAACCCACCGCTCGACACCGTGCGCTATGCGCTCGACATCTCCGAAGGCGTACCGCTCCTGTGGTGCGACGCCCGCGAGCGGGAGTCGGTCAAGAGCACGCTGCTGACCCTCTTCGATCACGTGATCGCGGCGATGACGGCCGAGGCAGCCGCCGCCCGCTGATTCCTCTAGAGCACCGGCTGCTAAAATCCTTTACTTAGTCGGCCCGTAGGCGTAGCCTCCTCCGTAACGTGACACCGCGAGCGCACGGGCGCTCGCAGGTGACCAAAGGGGGAATCCATGAAGCGTCTTGCTGCGCTCGTCATCGCCGCGCTCCTCATCGCGATCACCGCATCGCCGGCGTCGGCCCAGGGTCTCGAAGATCCGATACCGGAGGCGATCGGCAACGCTCGCATCGCGGTGGCCCTCGAACCGCTGGCCGACGGCCTCGTCGCACCCTTGTGGGGCACGACCGCGCCTGGGCATCGGCACCATCTCTACGTTGTCGACCAGCCAGGTCAGCTGTGGGCCGTCGACATTCGCAACGGCGACAAAGCGGTCGTGGCCGACGTCTCGTCGCTGCTCGTAGAGCTGGGGGCGTTCGGGCCGGGCACGTTCGACGAGCGAGGGTTCCTCGGGGTCGCATTCGACAAGCGGTTCGGGCGCAACGGCTACCTCTACACCTTCACCAGCGAGCCGGTCGACGGACCCGCCGACTTCTCGACGATGCCGCCGGGAACCGACGCCGACCACCAGTCCGTGATCACCCGCTGGCGGAGCACCGACCCGAGCGACCCCTACGCCACGGTCGACCCGACCAGCCGGGAGGTACTGCTCCGCATCGACGAGCCGCAGTTCAACCACAACGCCGGAGCGCTCGAGGTTGGACCGGACGGGATGCTGTACATCGCCCTCGGCGACGGCGGCGGAGCCGACGACGTCGACGGTCAGCTGTTCATCGGCGAACCGATCGTCGGCCACGGCACGGGCAACGGCCAGGACCTGACAAACCCGCTCGGCTCGATCCTACGCATCGATCCCCACGGGTCGAACTCGGCCAACGGCGCCTACGGCATCCCCGCCGACAACCCCTTCACCGGCTCCGACGCCGTCGAGGAGACCTTCGCCTACGGGTTCCGCAACCCCTATCGGATGTCGTTCGACCGCAAGACCGGCCGGCTGTGGACCGGCGACGTCGGCCAGAACGACATCGAGGAGGTCGACATCGTCCGGGCCGGCCGCAACTACGGCTGGAACCTGAAGGAGGGCTCGTTCGTCTTCGATCCCAACGGTGACGAGCCCGGCTTCGTGACCGCCCCCGCCGATCTCGGCACCGAGGACCCCGTGGCCGAGTACGACCACGACGAGGGCGTCGCCATCGTCGGCGGCTACGTGTATCGGGGGCGCCGTATCAAACAGCTCCAGGGTCGCTACGTATTCGGCGAGTTCGCCCGCACCTTCAGCAACGACGGACGGCTGTTCATCACCGGGCGCCGCTCGGGCAAGATCGAGGAGCTGCTGCTCCCCGAGCAGAACGGGCTCGGGATCTCCCTGTTCGGGTTCGGCCAGGACACCAACGGCGAGCTGTACGTGGTCGGCAACAGCACCGGCGTCCCCTTCGGTGACACCGGAGTCGTCTGGAAGCTGGTTCCAGCCGAGGCCAAGACCCGCTTCGAGGCCGACCTGAGCGGCGACGCCGAGGTCCCGCCAGTGACGACCGACACCAGCGGCGAAGCCCGTTTGCGGGCTGACCGGCGCTGGACCGAGCTCGACTTCGACATCCGCTTGCGCAATGCCGTTGGCGTGACCCAGGCCCACATCCATCTCGGCGGGCCCGACGAGAACGGGCCGGTGGTGGCGTTCCTGTTCGGCTTCGTCGACCCGCCCGGCGTCGATGTGCCACGCGGTCGGCTGGCCAACGGCACACTGACGGCCGATGACCTCATCGGACCACTCGAGGGGCAACCGCTGTCGGCCCTCCTCGCGGAGCTCCAAGCCGGCAACGCCTATGTCAACGTCCACACGGTCGCCAATGCCGGCGGGGAGGTGCGAGGCCAGATCCAAGCGAAGGAGTAATCGCCGAGCGCGACGAGCCGGACCGTCACCGAGGGTGAGGCGGGAGCGGTCCTCCGTCCATGCGAGTCCCGATCCAGACCTTCGTGCGGTGTAGGAAGATCGGGACCGCATGGACGGTTCGGTCCATGGGGAGGTCCTGGTCGCCGGAGGCCGGCCGTCAGGCCGTTCCGACCAGTACCGCCCGATCGCGATCGGGGCCGGGCAAGAGGAGCGAGAGCACGACCGAGGCGACGGCCACGACGATCAGCATCGACAGAGCGAACTGCAGCCCGGTCCGATCGGCGACCGCTCCCACGACCGGCTGCACGGCCGCTCCGCTGAGTCCCGAAATGCCGAAGACCACCCCAACGCCGATGCCGGTGCGCTCGACGCCCGAAAGCTCGCTGCCCATCGCGAGGGACACGGGGAACATCGAGAACACGAAGAAGGCGACGGCGGCGACGGCGAGGAGGGCGAGCAACCCGTCGGCCACGGCGAACACCGCGAGGCTGACCGAAGTCGCAGCCGATGCGCCGAAGAACACCTGGCGACCTCCGAGGCGGTCGAAGGCCATGCCTCCCACCGGTTGGGCGACCAGACCGACGACGAGGATCATCGTGGTCAGCAATCCGGCCTCCGACAGCGTCGACCCGCGCTCGACGAGGAATGTCGGGAGGAACGTCAAGAAGCCGCGGATCACCGCCGACAGCAGCGCGAACGTCGCTGCGAGCAGCCAGACGTCTCGAGTGATCCCGCCCCGCAGGCGGGCGTCGGGATTCGGTTCGGACTCGTCGATGCCTCGCCAGATCAGCGCCGCCACGAGCAGGCTGGGCCCGGCCAGCACGAACAGGGCCGACCGCCAGCCGAAGCTGGTGACAAGGAGCGCGACCCCGAGCGGGGCGATGAAGGCTCCCACCGACCCACCCCAGCCGTGGATGCCCATCGTGCGGCCCCGGTCCGTCGGGTAGGCCCGCACCAGCATCGCCGTCGCTTGCGGGTGATAGGTCGACGCTCCGAGCCCGCAGAGCAGGCTGGCGGTGACGAGGATCGTGAACGTCGGCGACAGGCCCATCCCGACGAAACCGACCGCGGTGACGGCGAAGCCGAAGACGAGGGCTCGGCGGCGGCGCCCATGGCGGTCGGCGTGGTGTCCGGCGAACACCTGCAGCACGCCAGACAGGATCGTGAACGAGAGCGACAGGATCCCGAGCTGCAGGTAGCTGAGTGAGAACTCGTCGGTCATCGCAGGCAGGAAGGCCGGGAGCATCAGGGCGTTGAAGTCGTTGACGAGGTGAGCCCCGGTGAACCAAGCGAGCAGCGCCGCGCCGCCCCCCACCACCGTCGCTCGATCGGTAGGGGCGGAGCCCGTGGCCGTGTCGGCCGTGACTGCAGCCGAGGAGCGGTCTACGAGAGCCATGGCGGCCATCGTAGGTTCGGGCTCCGATCTCGACGCCATCGGTCTGTCGAGGAGTAGCCGGTCCCGGCCGGTGATCGTGTGGGTGGGTGGTAGGGCCACGATCCCGACCGGGCCGGCCGGATGCCCGGCACCGGGGGCGATTAGGGTCCGGCGCCGGGGCTGCAGTGGCCTGGGAGTCAGCGACCCGGGCCACGCACAACAGGTTGTGACCCAATTGTCCTCGCCAGCCACGAAAGAGGGCCGAAAAGCCGTGAGGGTGTTGTCGCCGAACACTGCGGCCGGGCAGACTCGGCGGCTCATGTCCCGCCGAGGTTCTCCCGCGCCGCCGACCATCCCGCCGAGTGGCCGACGGGGCAAGGTCAGGCTCCGACCGTGGCAGCGGCGAGCGCTCGACACCTATCAGGCGACGGCGTTGCCGGACTTCCTGGCCGTGGCCACCCCCGGCGCCGGCAAGACCATGTTCGCCCTGACGGCGGCCCGGCTCATGCTGCCTACGCTCCACGGCCGGCTCGTCGTCGTGGCCCCGACGCGACATCTCAAGCTCCAGTGGGCGACGGCGGCCGAGCGATTCGGCCTCCACCTCGACGCCGACTGGTCGCCGCTGGATCGCTTGCCGGGCGACGTCCACGGTCTCGTCACTACGTATCAGCAGGTCGCGGCGGCAGCGGACGAGCTGGCGGCGATCGGTGCCGGGGGCATGGCGATTCTCGATGAGGTCCACCACGCCGGGGACGAGCTGGCCTGGGGTGACGGGGTAACGACCGCCTTTGCCAGCACGGCCCGCCGGCTCGCGCTCTCCGGAACGCCGTTCCGCAGCGACACAGCCGCCATCCCGTTCCTGAACTACGTGGGCGATCAGGTCGTCCCCGATGTCGAGTACGGCTACGGCGAAGCGCTGCGAGACGGAACGGTGGTCCGACCTGTCTACTTCCCCCGGTTCGGCGGTCACATGGAGTGGACCGCGCCCGACGGGGCCGAGGTCTCGGCGACGTTCGAAGATGCGCTCCCCAGGTCCTTGGCCAATCAGCGGCTACGGGCTGCTCTGAGTCTCGACGGCGAGTGGCTCCCGACCGTGCTCGGTCACGCCCACCGGCAACTGGGTCGGATCCGGGAGCGCCAGCTGGATGCGGCAGGGCTCGTCGTCGCCACCGACCAGGACCACGCCCAGGGCATCGCCCGCCTCCTCCGCGACCGGTTCGGGGTGCGGGCCATCGTCGCGGTCAGCGAGGACCCCGGAGCATCGGAGAAGATCACCCGCTTTGCGGCGAGCACCGAGCCGTGGATCGTGGCGGTCCGGATGGTCTCGGAGGGCGTCGACATACCCCGACTCCGAGTGGGAGTCTACGCGACGACCACCACCACGGAGTTGTTCTTCCGCCAGGCGGTCGGTCGGATCGTCCGCCACACGGGGGGCCGAGGCCGGGCGTACATGTTCGTGCCCGACGATGCCCGGTTGCGCAACTTC
>Ga0224508_10002076_pt1 | contig 17419 bp, 18 predicted proteins | sample SF_Jan12_sed_USG_4_FD_170157 | JGI IMG/M metagenome (GOLD analysis project Ga0224508, IMG submission 170157) | Sediment microbial communities from San Francisco Bay, California, United States - SF_Jan12_sed_USGS_21 | ecosystem: Environmental > Aquatic > Marine > Sediment | place: USA... | reverse complement strand
GAGCGGAAAATACCTGCTTATCGGACTGCGCATCGACCTGGCCGCAATGGAGACCGCAGGTGGCCTGATCATTGGGCGACTTGCATTCAACATGTTGAATCCGGTCGGCAAGGACATGCCGCAGGACGAACGCGACCAGAGCCGTGAAGAACCTTGGAGCATCGTTGCGATCGTGCCGATTGCAATCCCGCTGACTGTCGGCGGCGGCACCCTGGCTTACATTACGGCGAATGCTTCGCAGTCACCGGGACTCATTCAGCAATCCTGGCAATCGGCGGCGTGTGTATTTGTCGGTCTGGTAATCGGCACGACCTATTTCTTTGCCAGCAATATCGTCAACGCCATGGGGCCCATCGGCATGCGCATCGTCGACCGGCTGGCGGGCGTCATTCTTATGGCTATCGCGGTACAGCTGTTGAGTTCCGGACTCCGCGGATTATTACCGGGACTGACTGCTTGAGCGTTGACCAACAAGCGCACCGCAAACTTTTCCTCCCAGGGCAACTACTTCGGCTAGGCTCAAGTTTGCGGGACTTTTGCGGGAGTCAGTCCTGCATCGTTATGCACCGTACTGCAATTGGGTCCGTGGACGCCTCCTGATCGATCAATAAAAACAATCAGTTAACACTCAAGACCTGGATTCGGGAGGCAGGGGCCGGAGGTTCAAATCCTCTCACCCCGACCAGTCACAAGAAAAAATGGCCGCTCTCACCTTCTTGGTGAGCGGCTGTTTTTTTGTTAACTGGGCGGGATTTGGAGCCGAAGCAAAGGATCACACCGAGGAGCGCGCAGCGCGACGACAGGCGTCACCGCGAAGCGGTGCGCCCATCTTCTCACCCCGACCAGTTTTTCCCTTTCCAGATCAATCTTTTACAGCGCCCCCAGGTAGGCCACTGTTTTTTGCGGGGGCTGCTTTGCGGGAGTTTTGCGGGATATTTTTTAGAACCCGCAATTCCCCCAACCAACAATGCTAAGCAGTTGAGTCAACTAGCGAGACCACTGTTTGAGTACGGCAGTTCCTCGCCCAATAGTCGCTAGCGATCCCCAGGCCATGACAATGACCGACACCGTATGTAGCATTGCCGAGCGAATTATTTCTGCGAGGCCTATGCGGGCTTGTTGTGGATCCGCTTCCCGAAACTCCGCATGAAGTTGACCATCATCAGCATGGCAAGTCCCATGACGATTAGAGCAATCGCAACGAGCCATACCAAGATCTGCGGATACAGGATAATCGCGATGCCCAGCGCAATGAAAATCAGCCCTGGAACGATCATCCACAGACTCGTGCCTGGTTTCTCGGTCATCCCCATGCATACCCTGGCCATCGGGCATGTCGACATTGACATTTTCTCTTCCATTTTTGTCTCCGGTTATCTGAGCTTATCGCCGGAATCTGCTGGCATCAGGTGCCCATCGCAACGAGTTCTTTCATTCGCTCGTCCATGATTACATCGCCGCATGCAGACCATGGTCACAGCCGAACAGGTAGTGACATATCGGAATTACGTCGTGAAACGTGTACGACGCAGCAAAGAACACAACATTAACGCGAGCGAGAAAATCATCCCGCGGTGGTGCTTCTCCATCGAAAGGTTAATAGTTGCCATCTTCTTACTCCCGACAACCGGCTCAGGCTGCCTTGGCTTCGCTGTAATTGAAAGTCGCCGCTACGACTGTGTCTTCACCAAAGCTATGCTTGATCGGGCAAAGCTCCGCTGCCCGTTCCATTTTCAGCCGATCCGAAAACGCGAAATCGCGCGGCACATTGAACGCCAATGTGATCGTATCCACGTGTGAATACGGCTCGCTCGTCTCTGTCAGTACGATATCGACGACCGTGTCACTGAGGTCCAACCTATCCCGTTGGGCCACGGCACCCATCGATAGGAGCATGCAGCCGGCGACACTGATGCCGAGCAGGTTACCCGGTGAGAATTCGTCGCCCTTGGCGGTAATTGGGCAATCAATAGCCACGACATTGTGATGCGGCTCTTTCAAAGCGGTGGCGTGTTGATCGCCATCGTAAGTGAGCTTTAGTGATTTCATGATGTCCCTCCCAACCGGCTGATCCGGCCAAGTGGAGATCACCGGTCCGACACAACCGCTTGTTTACCTATGCGCCCGATTTTCGACCTGCGCAATTCGGGATTACACTTAGCTCAGTTGCGTTTGGGTCGTGAACACAGCGGCCAGCCCCCCACCATCTGTCCGAAAATTGGTCGTCTGACCGCGGTACATGCGTGCTCCGAGCAGCTGTATCGCACCGTCGTAGACATAACAACGGACGTCCAGCTTCATGGTGTGCTGATCTCCGCCGTTGATCAGGAGACGCTCGCTTGGCGGCACCAGTTCCTGGGCGACGTAATCGGAGCCGAGAATGGCCTCCCATTTCTTGCGGGTCAGCTTGGCGCCGCGATACGTGCCTTTGCTGCCGAAGCCCCATGTCGGCTTGAAAAATAGGCCGCGCCGGTTTTTCCAGAGTGTTTCAGCATTGTCTTCGGACACCAAGACCGTTTTCGGAACGCCGGCGGCAAGAACATCAGCGACCCTGGCATTGACACCCAGATCAATGAGGAGCCCGGGGTCGGAGAGCACTGTAAGGTTTCGCTTGTTGGCGTAGAGCGCGTGGGCGTAAGGGCTGGGCGTGAGCGCAACGACCGCGTCTCGATAGGCCTGCTTGAGGATCTTGCATTGGGGCGATTGCAGGTAGAAGTCGGTCAGCCGATTGTAAACGAGATCGATTGCTCGCTTATCCGCATACAACTCTCCATTGCGCAGCACTAGCTCATCTGGGCTTAGTATGATTGCATCGATTCCCTGATCTTCGAACAATCGCTTAAACAGAACGAATTCGGGGCTCAGAAACTGCGTGTTTTGGTCCTCATCGACAACGGCTACGCGGCGTAGCTCCTTTTCCGGGAACTGGAGTCGTAGCTCTTCGCGAAACATCGTAACCAACTCTTGTTCGAGCGTTTGCAGGTTGGCGCTACCGACAACAAAATCTTCGACTTCGGGACAACAGGCTTGCTGGGCAGCAGCGAGGTGCAGAATTAGCAAGGCACCTCCGGCATTGGTGTTGACCTCGATGAGCTTTGGCCCATCGTTCGTGAGATGGAAGTCGTATCCGAAGAAGACTCCACGTGGCCCATGGTGCATGCGACCGACTTCCGGCGCCCATTCCAATGCCACATCCTGGTACGTCTTCAGGGACACGGTGCTTTCAATCGAGTCGATGATTTCCGTCATCTGATCAACCTGGTCGCGAGAAACAAAGATCGGCGAGGTCGCTAGCAGGTGCGGGTGGGTCTCTACCAGGCGCGAATAAGCTCCGGATCCGCCGAGGCGGGCCTCGAGGCCCCGCCGTAGTAATTGCTTGTCCAGATTGATGCAGTGGCAATAGCGGTTCAACATGTCCCCGACCTGCCAAGCGGATTCAACCTTGGTTCGCCTGCCAGGGCCCATTCCCTGTCGATTGCCGTTGTCACTCATGCTTCGCACCATCCATTCCAACAATGAGCGTCTTGCTGCAGACCTGCAATTCGTATTGGCCACAGACGGTTGACCACGCCTGAGTCAGTCTCAGGATCTCTGATTTGCGGATGATTCCGAATTGCGCGAGGCGAGAGGAAGGTGCAAAACAATAACTGCATAGCAACGCGCCACGCCGGAGGTGGCTGTCAGTACATCGACACCAGATATTTCGCCAAGCGTATCCGCAATAAAGGGCGCTGGGCCGGCTGGCGAGGCCTGTGCGCAACAGAATATCGCGGAGAGGAGGAGTTCACGAGGCGTTGCGCTTCGACTCGCGTGACACTTTGCGTATCGCCTCGCGGGCGAGTGTCCGGACGTCATCCTGCACGAGCAGCAGGCAAGGTAGCAGAATGAGCGTGAGCGGCGTTGCGAACAGGATCCCGTAGCCCATCGCGAGGGCCATTGGCGCGGAGAAAGGGTCTGATCCGCCAATGCCGTAGGCCATCGGCAGTAGCCCGGCCACCGTCGTTACGGACGTCAGCAAGATCGGCCGCAGGCGGTGTTTCGTCGCTTGGACGACGGCCGATTTTGCAGAGATTTCCGCATCCATCTCGCGCATTCGATTCACGAGATTGACCAGGATCAGCGAGTCGTTGACGACGATACCGACCAGTCCTATGACACCCAGCATAGCGAGAAACCCAATTGCCTCGCTGTGGATAGCGAACGCGAATATTACGCCGATCAGCCCGAATGGCACGGCGAACATGACGACCAGCGGTTGAGTAAGTGAGTTGAACAATAGCAACAGAACGAGATAGATACCGACTGCTGCAATGCCAAACGCGATGACCAGGCTACCCATCGACTTCTGCGTTTCCTCCGCTTCTCCCCCGGCGATGATGCGCATGCCTGGCCAGTTCGACTGGATGTCGATAGCGCTAAGGACTGCGGTGGTCGCGAGCAGCGAAGTCGTCTTTTCTTTGTCGATATTTGCCGTGACCGTGATCGTGCGCTCGTTGTCGTAGTGATAGAAGTTGGACGGCCCAGCGTCCAAGCGGAAGTCCGCGACTTCCTGCAACTTGACGAAACGACCAGCACGATTGGGGATAACGAGATTACCGAGAACCTCGGCCGAGCCCCGTGCCTCCTCCTCTAGGATGACGCGAAAGTCGACATCTTCGTCACCGTAGCGAACCGACGTGACAATCTCGCCGTCATACGCCAGTCGCAGGTTCTTGGCTACGTCGGCGACGCTCAGGTCCTGTTCTGCGAGCCGGATGTAATCAAGATCGACGACGATCTGCTCCTTGCCCGACTTATCGTCGCGCTCGATGTCGCTGACCCCGTCAACCTTCTCGAGCTCGGCAACGACTGTATCTGCGAGGGAGCGGCGTTGCTGGTCGTCGCTTCCAATAATTCGCAGTTGCACGGGCCGCCCAATGGGTGGTCCACCGCTGTCGATGATGTAAGTGAAATTTTCGAAGCCGTCGAGTTCGCCAGTTTGCGCTCGGAGCACGTCGACGATTTGATCGGCATTTCGGTCACGCTTCGCAAACGCTGTGAGATAGACGCCTATCAGCGCCCAGTTCTCATTCTCACCCAGGTTGTACCAGCCATGCGTGCCAATACGCGTCGTGTACGAGGCCAATTCCCTTTCGGGCAACGCCGCGATGAGGGCCTCCACCTCCTGGACTTTCTCTTCCGTGTGTTGCAAAGACGAACCGCTGGGCAACTCGGCCAGTATGTAGAACTCGTCAGCGGACTGTGTCGGAAACAGCACAAAATCCATGAATTTCGCCGCGTACAGGAACGCCGCCATCATTAGCCCGACAAATACGGCGATGACGGCGTAACGAGCGGGCAAGAGCTTTTGCAAAATCACGCGGAAGAGCTCGCGCAAGCGTACGAACCACCGGTCTTGTGCAGGCCTCTCTACTGCTCTACCGCCGTGTCCGCCCGAAATCAGGTGCGCGGGCATGATAAAGAGCGTATCCAGTAGCGAGATCGCTAACGCGAGCACGACGACGAGTGGTATCACGTAGATGAAGTCGCCCAGCATCCCCGTCATGAAGAACATCGGGGTGAACGCCAGCGCCGTCGTCACGACGGTCGCAATGACCGGTTGCGCAACGGAGGAGGCACCTTCGACCGCCGCATCGAGTGGCGCCATGCCCATCTCGCGACTTCGCCAGATATTTTCGGCCACCACGATACCGTCGTCGACGACGATACCTATGATGAGGATCATCGCGCCCATCGCGATGGTGTCCAAAAACGCACCGAATATCGGCAGCAGGAACAACGTGCCGAGCAGCACAACGGGGATGCTCAGGGCTACCCAGAACGCCGAATGCCAATTGAGGAATATTGACAGCATCAGCATCACCAGGCCCAGACCGATCAGACCGTTTGACACCACAACATCCAGACGATTCTTGACAAGACGCGATTTGTCGTTGGAATACTCGATATTGATACCTTCGGGTAACTGGTCCTGGCTTTCTGCGACGAGTTGCTTGACGGCATTTACGGTACGAATGATGTCCGAGGACTCTTTCTTGAACACTTCGAATGAGATCGCCGGTGTGCCGTTCATACGTGACAGGACCTTGGCGGGCTCGAAGTCGTCGCGCAACAGCGCCAGGTCTTTGACGCGAACCGTCGATCCGCCCTCGGTGAAACGCACGATGACATCTTCGGCTTCCATCGGGTTCGCGAACTCGGCGAGCGTTACGATATTCTTCTCGCTGGTATACGACTCGAAGGAACCACCGGTTGCGCGGATGTTTCGATTATGAATCGCATTGACGATCTCTTGTGCTGAGACGCCGTAGCGTTCGAGCGCGTCGTTCGAAATCTCGACCTTTATTTCGCGGTCGAGGTAACCGTACTTGTTGACGCTGCGTACACCCGGCAAGGTGAGCAATGCCTTCTCCGCCCGTCGTGCGACGGTGCGCAGTAGCGAGTAAGGAACGTCGCCGGTCAGCCCTACCTCGATAACGGGAATCGAAGCGGACGTCGTGATTTCCTCGACCACGGGGTCCTCATCGACCTCGACAGGCAGTGAGGACACTCGCGAGACCGCGTCGCGAATATCCGTCTTGACCTTGTTTTTATCGCGCATCTCACGATCGATCCAGATGTGCACGATAGAAATATTCTCCATCGAAAACGACGTATACCTGTCGATGCCGTCGACTTCCTTTAGCTCCTCTTCGATTTCATTCGTTACATTGAGCTCGACATCCTCGGGCGAGGCGCCGGGATAACGCGTCGTGACCGTCATCTCGAGCATGTCGACGCTCGGGAAGTTGTCACGCTGAATGACGCTGAGTGAGCTGACGCCCATGAAGATTATTAGAAACGTGAATACATACGCCAGCGTGGGCTGATTTGCGAAAAACCGGATGGCATTTTTCATTAGTGTCAGGACTTAGCGAGTGAATTCCGCTTTGCCGAACATGCCGGGGTACAGTTTGTCCTGCGCCGGAAGCGTAGCCTCGACCAGGAATTCATGCGTCGACAGGTCACCGGATGGGACAATCTTGGTAATCGTGGCGTCCAATGCCAGGTCGTCCAGGGCGTCGATGGTTACGGTAATCGTCTGACCTTTCTCGATACGCGGGATATCCTGCTCCTTGACATTCGTTCGAAACTTTAAGATCGCGTGATCTTCCAGGACCAGCAGCGGCCCGCCCGGAGAAGTTACGTCACCCGTCTCGATGTCCTTGCGTATTATCACGCCGTCGAAGGGCGCCCGGATCTTAGTCTCGTCGAGCATGGCCCTGGCTCGGGCGACTTCAGCTCTTGCGCTCGCCACCGCCTGCTCGGCTGCCGCAACCTTGAAATTTGCGTCGTCGAGATTCTCGGCCGATACGGTGGCCTGCTCCCGCAGGCTACGCACGCGCTCCGCCAATCTCTCCTGGTGTGCCCAGTTTAGCTCTTCCATACGCAATCGTGCTTTGGCGGCGGAGAGATTGGCGCGGAGTTCCGCATCGCCGATATCCACCATAACATCGCCTATCTTGACCCAATCGCCTTCATCGACGTTGACTGCGACGACACGGCCGACGATTTTGGCGGCAAGCGTGACAGTCCGGTCCGGAACGACCACACCGGTGGATGTCGGTGGGGGCAGATTGACCGGTTGCTGGGCGATGGCAATACCGCAGATCAGAATCAGAACGCTGCCAATAACAGTTTTGGTCATGGTGCGCAGGTCCCCTGTTTGGCAAATGCCCGCTGCAGACTTAAGCAAAGCGTATGCGCTGCAGATTACATGCTCGCTGTCTAAGGATGTCGGTATCAATTGGGGGATGTACTGACGTCGGTTTCGGGGTCTCTAATGCCGCAACATCAATGTCCGCCGCGGGTCAGTAGCTGGCCGTCAGGGCAATATTCGTCCAACCGCGACTCTTGAGGGTCAAGTCGACGATGAATCTCGGTGCGCTACTGCGGGAGATTTGCGGGAGCTCATGAGGTGTATTCACAATTTTCTCTCAGCCAGGCGGCATACTCCGATTCACCGATTTCGCCTGCGGCGAGCAGCGTTACGACCTGAACAACGTCGACCTCCGTAGCCGTCAATTGCAGGTTATTGCATGCCAGAAAGACATATCCAGCCATAAACCCCGTGCGTTTGTTGCCGTCGACGAACGGATGATTGCGAACAATCCCTGACGTGTACGCCGCGGCCAGGTCGTAGATATCGGGATCACCATAAGCGAGAAGATGTTGCGGTCGTGCCAATGCAGAATCGAGCGTCGCTGAGTCTCGAATTCCAGAGGCTCCACCGTGCTCGGCCAGCAGACGCCCATGCATCGCCAGCACGACAGCATTGCCTAGCCAAACCGGGGCCATTACTTGGCCAATTCGCGTAAGGCGTTCCTATATTTTTTCATACCTTCTTCGGCCAGTTCCATCTGGCGCTCGAACTCCGGATCGAATGGCGTAATTCGGTAACCGCCATCAGCGGTTTCGGTCAAATAAACGACATCACCTTCGCTGACGCGCAGCGTATTGACAGCGTCTTTCGGCAGACGCAAATTCAACGAATTGCCTACTTTGTGTACTTTGAGTGCCAGCATGACCTGTATCCCAGATGTTTATACAGAAGTATATACTAAATGCGCTGAATTACAAGTGATGAATCTGGGCCTAACTCCTTGAAATACTGAATTTTTTGCTGCGAAGGAACGAGCTTCTGCTCTTGGTGCGCGGGCCCCGCAATTTTCCGACTCGTTGCTGCTAAGCAATTGAGCCGCATGCCACAAGCACTGATTGAGTATGGCAGGTTCCGAACAGACAAATAAGAGCGGCCGCCTGGTTCGAAGTTAGGTCACTGAACCGTAACTTGTTGTTATAAAACAAAGACTGTTGGGGCGCCCGTTGCCCAATTTGCACTACAATGCACAACCGCGCACAACTAAAACACGCAAAACTCCCGCAAGTCTCCGCGGAGTTCAACCTGAGTTTGCTGAATTGTTTGACGAAGTAACTACGTGAGTATGGCAGGATCCGAGATTATCCCTTATCAGCTCAAGCCAACGGCTGCACCAAACTGCTGTCCAGCCAATCCTTCACTTGATCGCAGAATTCAGCCGCCCTAGGCGAGGCAGCGCAGCTGCCGTTCCATCTTGTCGGCCACTGTCAAAACTGGTCACAAAACTGGCTGCGATTTCGCTACCTTTTCTATCCTGTATTCGCGTCGGCAATCCAGCCGCTTCGGATTACTAAGCAGCGGCAGGCCGAGGACTCCGATACCGGCTAGTCGCTCCAGATATCCTGAGCATCCTGGATGCTTACATCCCATTCATCGCATAGACGAGAAAGGCAAGCCAACTCGTCCACGTCGAGTTCGCTGTCGGCGCTTGAGAGTGCCAGCGCCGCTGCAATTGTCAGCTCCTGAATGTCGTCTGAAACGATGGCTGCCAGGCAGGTCTCCCAATAGGCCTCTGTTTCCTCGTCATCTGACAGATTCTCGATCTCCCCGGCAACGTCGCTGGCAATAGTATCAAGCTCCCACAGGAACAGGTCGTCGTCGAGATCATCGTCCAGCATGACACAGATATTTCGATATACGTTCTCCAGTTGTTCGCGTTCCAGTTCGGTCCAATTGCCGTCAGCACAGGCAACCTGAATAGCGACGCGTAGGACCGCAGAGCGCGAATTGTCCGGATAATCGGTGACATAGTAGTTCACAGACTTTCCTCCCTTTTGCCGCCGACAATGCTCAATCGGGAAAGATGAGCATGATCGATCGATTCGTGTTGCTCTCGATGGCCATGTGTCGTTCCCTGCCAGGCACGCCCATCTTGAGCAATTTCATCCTCGTATACCGGCGACGCCGTCTGCGTAGCCGCAAGAGCGTCGGCAAACGGAACCGGGTGTTTGCTTGGAGCGCGCTGTACCAAACGGCGATATAGCACGAACGCGACAAGCAGCAGGTGGACGATCATGCAGTACAGGAAAAGCATGCCCGCGTTAGTCGCCGTCAGGAATATGGCTGCGATGATCGGGCCAACTGTTGCGCCGAGGCCGTACATGAGTAGCAAGCCGCCAGACACCGTGACGTACTGGCTCGGCTCGGCGTAGTCGTTCGTATGTGCCACAGCAATGGTGTAGAGCGGAAAGGCCGCCGCACCCCAGCAAGCGCCGAGAACGCCAATCGTGGTCGCACCCCATTCACTGCCGGTCAATGAAAGACTGGCGCCGATGACAGCGGCACCAATACTGACCGCGATCAGGACTGCACGCCTGCCAATGCGATCGGACAATGCCCCGAGCGGCCATTGCGCTATGGCGCCGCCAAGCACCGCAGCCGTCATGAACCATGCGGCCAACCCCGGTCCTTCGGACACACTGCGCGTGAATACCGGTGCAAGCGCCCAGAATGCCCCGTTGGCGAAGCCGGCTGCCAAGCATCCGAGTGCGCCCGTAGGGGAAATCCTGTACAGGCCGCGAAGGTCGACAGCCGCCGTTTCCGGCAGCTCGGGCGACGGTGACGACGACAGTGCGATCGGAATGGCCGCAACCGAGATCAGGACTGACGCAATTGCAAATAACTGCAGCCCCGTCGGGTCGTATAGCAGCGTCATCATTTGCCCGGCAGCCAGCACGGACAAGGTGATCATCGCGTAGGTCGAGAACACGACGCCGCGGTTATCGTTGGTCGCATGCTCGTTCAACCAGCTTTCGATCACCACGTAGAGCACAGCAAGAGAAAAGCCGTTTAGAAGCCGCAGCAGGCTCCAGGTAAATGGACCCACGACCAGACCGTGCAGCAAAGGGGCCGCCGACGCCAGCGCGGCCATGGCAAGAAAAACCCGGATGTGACCGACGCGCTGAACGAGTTCACCACCCTTCAGGCAACCGACTGCAAATCCCAGGAAGTAGCCGGCACCGAAAATGCCGATCGATACGGTCGAAAAATCTTCAATCGACGCCCGCAACGGCAGCAAGGTACCCATCAGGCCTTGCCCGGTGAGCAATATCGAGGCGCTGAACAGAAGCGCAGCAACGGGAGCGAGTGCTTTCTTCATGTCGTTTTCGTTCAGACTGTGACGCTATTGTTTGGCAACAAAACGGGGCGCCGTTCCGGCGCCCCGTGTATTGCCCGATATCGTCGTTTGGCGCCGAATCAAGCGATTCGACATGTCGTGGTCAGTACGGGTGATGAATCCGTGAGTACGAGTCGAACTCGCCTTCGTTGTAATTCTCGTAGTCCTCGTAATCCTCATCGCGATGCTTGTGCCGGGGTCCGGTCGACTGACCGCTGCCAAAGCGCGCCGCTTTGCGGCGTTGCTTCTCGAACAGGCGCCTTGCTCTGGGGCTGTCGAAGATGTCGAAATCGTCCAGGTCATGGATGAACGGGCGCATTTCAGGTCCTCCTCTCAGGTAAGGGACGTGCATGATGGCTTCAGAAGCCAAATTGATGCTGGACATAGTCGGAGTATCTTCCATTTTGCTTTGATGTCAAGTAATTTGATATCAAAATTGTGATCGACGAACTGCGGTCAACCATCGACGATATGACAGGAGGATCACCATGGAGAATATCCGCTTCGTTTTGGCCGGAATCGGCATGGCGTTGCTGCTTGTGGCCGGGCCGGCTAACGCCGACACCGCGACGATTCGGACCCTGGTCCGGATCACGATGGACCTGGACCACCATCCAACAGAAGAGGAAAAGGGGATTCTCAAAGCGATCATCGACAGCGACGATTCGAGCGAGGAAGAAGCTGCCATAGCGATGGCCGTGTCCAACATGCAAGGCAAAGTGACTGGCGGCGACGCTGAGCGACTACAGGATATTATCGACGATGACTTCTCTGACGTCATGGCCCGCAGACTCGCTGGTATTCTGTTGAGGGTCGAACACAAACCTGGTGACGAGGATAAGGTCGCTTTGGCCGCTTTGGCGGGAGAGTAGCGGTATGACGGAGTAGTTCGTGATCCGGAAAGACACATCAAAGATGCGCCTGGGATGGCGCGAATGGATCGACTTGCCCGAGCTTGGACTCAGCAATATCAAGGCAAAGGTCGACACCGGTGCCCGAACGTCGGCCTTGCACGCCTTCGAGCTTCGCACGTTCGAAGAAGATGGCAGGCAGCGTGTCGAGTTCAAGATGCACCCCAATCAGCGTGATCAGAAGACGGTCGTCATGTGCACAGCGGACATCAAGGACGAACGCGAGGTTCGAGATTCGGGCGGCCATCGGGAGATGCGCTGGGTCATCGAGACGCCCGTATCGATTGGCGGTGAGACCTGGACGATTGAGCTGACGCTGACGGCCAGGGACGACATGTTGTTTCGCATGCTACTCGGCAGAACTGCGATGCGCGGGTGCGCGATTGTCGACCCTTCCCGGTCGTACCTGACCGGCAAGCGCAAAAAGAAAAAGGATTAGGTGTTGTCGAAGAACTCTCCAATCACGATTTGCGAAACGATCGTAGCGGCCGGTGAGCGGGCTTTGATTAGCCTGCCCATTGCCGATCTGTACACGGGGACGTCGCTTTCGATGCCCGTCAAGGTCGTCAACGGAAAGCGACGGGGGCCGGTGCTGTTCGTTTGTGCCGCGATTCACGGCGACGAGTTGAACGGCGTCGAGATCATTCGTCGGTTGCTAAAGCTCAAATCCCTCAGATCGTTAAAGGGCACACTACTCGCTGTTCCCGTCGTCAACATACATGGCTTCCTAGACCAGTCCCGTTATCTGCCGGATCGCCGCGACCTCAACCGTTCTTTTCCCGGCAGCCCGCGTGGATCGATAGCTGCCCGCACCGCCGATACCTTTATCAAGCACGTGGTTGCCAAATCTGACTGCGGTATCGATTTGCACACGGCGGCAATCAACCGGTCGAACCTGCCGCAAATACGTGCCAATCTCGCCGACTCGGAGACATCGAAACTGGCAAAGCTGTTTGGCGCGCCCGTCATTGTCGACTCGACAATTCGCGACGGCTCGCTGCGGGCTTGCGGTGTGGAGCGTGGCGTACCGATTCTTGTCTACGAGGCCGGAGAGGCCCTGCGGTTCCATGAGGTGAGCATTCGCGCCGGACTCCGCGGAGTTCTCAATATCATGCGCCACCTCGGCATGTTGCCGCCGCCGAGGAAAGCGAAGGCGATGGTTCCGGTCATAGCGGATTCGACGAGCTGGGTACGCGCGCCGGAAAGCGGCATCGTCAGCCGAAAAGTGAAACTTGGTGCGCGCGTCGTCGAAGGCCAGCGACTCGCGTCCATCAGCGACCCGCTTGGTGAAGGCGAGGAAGGCGTAATTGCACCGTTCGATGGAATCGTCATTGGGCGCAGCACACTTCCGCTCGCGCACGAAGGCGATGCACTGTTTCACGTGGCCGCGTTCAAGAGCGTGTCACGCGCCGAAGATAAAGTGGAGGAATTCCACGCACGGCACACTGGTTAATTCGAGCGTTCGCCAATGAAGATCGCAGTGCTTTCTACCAACCGGAATCTTTACTCCACGCAACGCCTGGTTGAAGCCGGCGTGAAGCGCGGACACGATATGCCGGTCTACAACCACAAGCGCTGTTATATGAACATAGAAAGCGCAAAGCCCGAGATTCACTACAACGGCCGACCGATCGAAGGTGTCGATGCGATTATCCCGAGAATCGGCGCATCGATTTCTTTCTACGGGACTGCCGTTGTAAGGCAATTCGAGATGATGGGCGTCTATTCAGTCAACGAGTCTGTCGCGATATCGCGATCACGCGACAAGCTGCGCGCGCTGCAATTGCTGTCGCGCAAGGGTATCGGGCTGCCGAGGACCGGTTTCGCCAACGCACCCGGCGACACTGATGACCTGCTCAAACTCGTCGGGGGGGCGCCTGTCGTCGTCAAATTACTCGAAGGTACTCAGGGCGTCGGCGTAGTCCTGGCTGAGACCGACAAGGCAGCGAGTAGCGTGATCGAGGCATTTCGAGGCCTCAAGGCTAACTTCATGGTCCAGGAGTTCGTAAGAGAGGCCGACGGCACCGACCTTCGTTGCCTTGTCGTCGGTGACAAGGTCGTCGCATCGATGATGCGCAAAGCCAAAGAGGGTGAGTTCCGATCGAATCTCCACCGCGGCGGTACGGCATCGCTCGTCAAGATCACGCCCGAGGAGCGCAAGACCGCGGTTCGAGCGGCGAAGATCATGGGTCTCAATGTCGCCGGTGTCGATCTGCTGCGCTCCGCTCGAGGCCCCGTCATCATGGAGGTCAATTCGAGCCCCGGCCTCGAAGGTATTGAGCAGGCGACGGGCAAAAATGTCGCCGGCCTTATCATCGAGTTTATCGAAAAAAACGCGCGCCACGGTCGGACGCGAACTCGCGGCCGCGGCTAACCCTTGTTATATATCTTCAGTTGCTTCGGTGCCGGTCAGCCGGATCTTTCGGAGTAGCGAAGCAAGGTTGCCGATTTCCTTGGAGCTCAGTCCTTGCAGGCTTTCGTCAGCCGCATCGAGACGTAGCTGGATCGCCTCATCAATCGCGCGCTTGCCGTCAAGAGTCAGGGCGACGATCACCGCACGCCGATCGGATTCATCGGGATTCCTGCTCACCAGGCCGCGCTCTTCGAGTTTGTCGATTCGATTGGTCATCGCGCCACTACTGAGGCCTGTCTCTTTTGCAAGCCCTGTGGCCGGGAGCCCATATGGGCGACCCTGGCGACGCAATGCCGACAAGACATCGTACTCGAACAGCTCGAGTTCCAGCGGAGCCAGCGCCTCCGTCGCCTGGCGCAGGAACGCACGGCTCAATGACATGATCCGGACCACAACGCCGAGACTCTCGGTTTCGAGCTCCGGGCGTTCTTCTGACCACTGTTCGAGGATGTCGTCGACAGCATCTGTTTTCATAGATTTACTCAATTTATTAATTTGATATCAAAATACTTGACATCGAAGCAAATTGGAAGATACTTCTGTAAAGAATACCCGTTCCTTATAGGTACAGGATCATGGCTCAAACTACAAAACCGGTCTCGAGGTTGAAGCTCCCGGGTCGCATTCGCGGCAATCAGAAGAGTTCGGGGGACTTCGCGGCGCGGATGGCGCTGATCGAACGAATTGCGGACCTTCCCGGCATCGAGACGATCGAGCGCAACGATGAGACCATTCCGGGGCGAGTCGATATCTACCTCCGACGCGAAGCCTCTGATCGAGTATTAAAACATGAGCCTGCTCGACAACTGTGCTGTCTCGATTGCGCTGATGTAACGGTTAGCGGCCTCAACCGGTGGGATAGGTACCAGGTGCTGGCAAACGGATGGGGCAGGCTGATGGACGCTAAAGTCTGCGTCCATTTGCCCCGCAACCGCGAGGAACTCGAAATTGTCTGGAGCATCATCCGACAGGCATACGACGGACTTTTGAGCACGCCGACTTCAGAACCGGAGTCTGCGGAAATTTCGACCCGGGACTTTCCCAGGTTTTCACACACAAGCCTTCAATAGAGGAGGAGGAAGAATGCGTCCATACGATGACTATGACGACGAGCTCGACGAAGTCGACGCTTTCGCCATCAAGCGGACTCGAGCCCTTCAAAAGTTGCTCGACGAGCATCGCCGGGAGGAGCGCCGCAATCGTGAAAACCATCTCGACCAATTCAAAAGCAGACGACACCAGGTCAACTGGAATTGGGAGGATGAAGACGACTGGAACTAGAACCATTCTGGCGACTATATCGACTGCTCTGTGAACTTGAACGACCGCTGCCAGGATACGCTTGGGGCCTGCCGCTGGCCGGATTAGGGGGTATTCAGCCCAGTCGCATGGAGACCTGGTAGTTGCCGGCAGGGGCGCCATTCCTGGCGCCCCTATTTTGTCGAAGGTGTTACAGGAAGCTGCTCGTTCCAGTCTTCGGCGCAACTGACGCAGAGGCCAATTTCTTGTGTACATCAGGCACGCCAAATCTGGTCACAACGTGGTCACGCGGTGGTCACAACGCCTTGGCGAGTGACGGTAAGAATCACGTAACTTTTTGAAAAATATAGCGCGCCCGACAGGATTGATTCCTCGCTACGCTCGTCACCCCTTCGGGGCGCACTTCGTGCGTCTGTCGGCCGACTGCGTCGGCCTCGGTTCGAACCTGTGACCCCTGCCTTCGGAGTGCAGTGCATCTTTGTCGACGTAGACTGCGGGACTTTTGCGGGAGTCAGTCCTGCATCGTTATGCACAGTACTGCAATGTTGTCCGCGAACGCCTCCTGATCAGTCAATAAAAACAATCAGTTAACATCCGAGATCTGGGTTCGGGAGGCAGGGGCCGGAAGTTCGAATCCTCTCACCCCGACCAATTTTTCCCTTTCCAGATCAATCCTTTACAGCGCCGTCAGGTAGGCCACTGTCTTTTGCGGGACCTCCTTTGCGGGAGTTTTGCGGGAGTTTTTCTTGGATCCCGCAATTGCCCAACATAGGAACGGTAAGGGGTTGATTCATGTGCCCAAGCCATTGCCTGAGTATGGCAGTATCCCGGCAGAGTTAATTGTCGCCATCTGAAACGCTCTAGACGTCAATGATTTGCATGGGCATTGCGCTGCCTGGATTCAGCATTGAGCGACCAAGGCAGACACGCGCGCTTACCAACGGTGACCTTAAGGATATGGCGATAGCGGTTGCAGGCGAGAATTGTTTGTCCGGCGTGTCGCGACGAGCGAGGACGACCGGACCGTCTCTGTTTCCCATAGCTCGCGAATCAGGATCGTGGCCTCATGATTACCGCTCCGACGAGTAGGATGCTCCAAATACCCATACGTATTTGTCGGGATATCGGAGTATTCCGAGATTCCGTATCGTTTTCTTTGGCGAACATATGTCGATACGCAGAAGCCGCGGGTGGACGATTTATCAGCGGGAAGCTCGACAGTGAAACGATTTTCCAACATTTTGCTGATAGCCGATGAAGGCACAGACTATTCGGCTGCACTGAAACGTGCGGTCACACTGGCGAGGAACAACCAGGCGCGTCTCACAATATGTGCCGTCGTAGATTCGGTTCCCGGCGACATGCAGATGGCCATCACCGCAGTCACTCCGGCGGTGTTGCGAGACATTGCAGTATCCGACAAACGTGACTGGCTTGACGGGGTAGTTAAATCGGTCCCGGCGGATGAAGCGTTCCTCGAGTCAAAGGTGCTGGTCGGAAAACCGTTTATCGAGATTATCCGACAAGTACTAGAAAACGATCACGATTTGATCATCAAATGCACGGAAGAAGACGGGGCCCCGGGGCGCATACTCTTTGGTAGTACGGACATGCACCTGTTGCGCAAGTGCCCGTGCCCGGTGTGGATTACCAAGCCAATAGAACATCACCGTTACCGTCGCATACTTGCGGCGGTCGACTTCGACCCCAAGGAGGCTGTGAAGGATGCTCTCAACCACAAGATACTGGAGATGTCCACGTCCTTGGCTTTAGCGGAATTCAGCGAAGTTCACATCGTG
>Ga0224508_10002075_pt1 | contig 17428 bp, 12 predicted proteins | sample SF_Jan12_sed_USG_4_FD_170157 | JGI IMG/M metagenome (GOLD analysis project Ga0224508, IMG submission 170157) | Sediment microbial communities from San Francisco Bay, California, United States - SF_Jan12_sed_USGS_21 | ecosystem: Environmental > Aquatic > Marine > Sediment | place: USA... | reverse complement strand
ATGGCAAGAAGAAAGAAAGCGAAGAAGAAGGCGGGTAAGAAGACCGCTAAGAGACGTGTAGCGAAAAAAGCTACAAGGAAAAAGGCTACAAAGAAAAAAGCGACAAAGAAAAAAGCGACAAGGAAAAAAGCGACAAGGAAAAAAGCGACAAGGAAAAAAGCTACAAGGAAAAAGGCCAAGAAAAAAGCGACACGGAAAAAGGCCAAGAAAAAAGCTACAAAGAAAAAGGCCAAAAAGAAAGCTACAAGGAAAAAGGCTACAAGAAAGAAAGCTACAAGGAAAAAGGCTACAAGAAAGAAAGCTACAAGGAAAAAGGCTACAAGAAAGAAAGCGACAAGGAAAAAGGCAAAAAAAAAATAAGAAGGCGGGGTTAAAAATACCCTTGCCATTCTGATCTAGCGGGCAATCGGGTGATTCCGGTTGCCCGACCCCTTTTTCGCTATATTCAGCGTTGTATTGGTAAAGCTGTTCTTACTATTTCAGCATTGAATTCAGCGTGTTAGCCAGTTGGTCGCGTCGACTGGTGGTTTCACCAGGTATTCCTGGATACGGAAAATTGAACAGGAATCAGTACGGGGGTATTTCCCCATTCAGCTTTAGCGGATTTGCGCATCTAGAATGAGGAAACTCCAGCGGGCTTCTTGTTTAGGTTTGCTCGGACCCAGATAAACATTTTCTTCAAAATCCCGTGCCTGCCCCGCCGGTATGGCGACGGGTAATCGAGCGATTTCCTCGCCGATTACCGGGCAACTGCCATCGTCATCGTCGGCGCAATCTTTTAGTGTGACCTGGATAGTGATTTCCCGAATGTGTGATTCCGAGTTATTGCTAATACGACCTGAAAAGTTATAACTATCCGCATAGCCTGGCGTCATTTTAGTATTTGTCATTTCCAGCTCAGCGGCTCGTGATGAGGCTATCTTTTTGTCGCTGGTATTGAGCATTAACAACACCCCAATAAACAGAATCAATGCTCCCAATATACCGAAGGCTATTTTCGGATAACGCGTCGCCAAGAGCAGCAACCCAAAGACGGTAAACGCAAGGATCACCCATTGCATGATAAGCCCCCAATTTTTTGAACAATGACAATCTTATAATATCGCATCGATTTTACTGGTTGTATCAACTCACTCAACGGTACTACATCCGGTTACGGTGTACTATTATCCCTGCTTGACGGGCAAGGCCGAAATATTTCTTTGAATCTAATTTATACGAATCAGGCACAGCTACGGTGACTTACTATACGGGGAATCCAGACTATCGTCATGGTGAATCCGATCTAACCGGCGTATTGATTGTGAACCTCGGGACACCTGAGGCGCCTGACGCAGGACCCGTACGACGATATTTGGCACAATTTCTATGGGATCGTCGAGTCGTAGAGTTTCCACGCTGGCTTTGGTGGATGGTGTTGCACGGCGTTATTTTGCGTATACGCCCATCCCGTAGCGCCCATGCTTATAAACAAATTTGGACAGACAAAGGTTCACCACTGACTGTTTATAGCCAGGCGTTGTGTACGCAAGTAGCGGAAAATCTACGGGTAAAATATTCCAACGTGAAAACCGCATTAGCTATGTGTTATGGCGAACCCAGTGTGGGCAATGTCATACAGGAATTGTCTGAAGCCGGAATGCGTCGTCTACTGGTGTTGCCATTGTATCCGCAGTATTCGGCGACCACGACCGCAGCCGTATTCGACGCCATAACCCGGGAGTTACAACATATGCGCTGGGTGCCAGCATTACGTTTTATCAACGATTATCACGCTGATTTGGACTATATTCGGGCTGTCGCAGGCAGTATTCAGCAATATTGGCATGAAAAAAATAGAGGCCAGTTATTATTGTTTTCCTTTCACGGTATTCCACAACGTTATTTCAACGCAGGCGATCCCTACCATTGTTTTTGCCACGCTACTGCACGACTCGTTGCGCAAGAACTGGGTTTAACCGAAGATCAATGGCGCGTGACGTTTCAATCGCGTTTCGGACGCGAGCCATGGTTGATGCCTTACACCGACGAAACTTTAAAACGCCTGCCGTCTGAAAGCATTACCAGTGTGGATGTTGTTTGTCCTGGTTTTGCTGCGGATTGCCTTGAAACTCTGGAAGAAATCGATCTGCTAAATCGTGAGTTTTTTCAGCAGGCGGGTGGGCAGCAGTTTCAATATATTCCATGTTTGAACGATCATCCGGGTCACGCCCAGGTATTGACAAATTTAGTGGTGAGTCACTTACAAGGCTGGCCATTAGATAACCCCTTGGATAACAACGCAGTTGAACAAAAGCAAAGTCGAGAACGCGCCGTTGCATTAGGTGCTAAACAGTAATCTGCATCCGATCCGGTAAGCTGAATTCTGAATACCCGATTTGTTATTATTCTGAAGTTATCAACGCCATGAGCGCAATCGAATCGGGGTTGTCGTCTTACCGGCCGGGTTGCACGGTAGTTACAGCGACTCAGCGTTTGGCGCGTTACTTATCCCAAGCCCATAACCAGCAGCAACTGGCGACGGGTGCAACGGCCTGGGAAACCCCTGATATCTTGCCTTGGGACACCTGGTGCCGGCGACAGTGGTCGCAAATTGCCGATGACGGCAAACCCATGTTGCTCGGTGATGCGCAGGAGCAGATTCTGTGGGAGCGGGCGATCCAGTCTGATATAGAAACAAGAAAAGGTGACGAGTATGCCTTGTGGCAATTAGACAAGACCGCGATCACCGCCCGTTCCGCCTGGCGTTTGTCACACGATTGGAGAATAAATACCCAAGCCGTGGGTATGAATGAAGACCACCGCTCGTTTCAGCGTTGGGCGAATCAGTTTCAACAATTCTGCGACAATGCGGGTTTCATCGATTCAACGCGTTTGGTCGATGCGTTAGCTGTTCGTATTGATTTCGATGCACCGCCTTGCTGTCTGATACTGGCGGGATTTGATCAAATTTTGCCTGTTCAACAAGTGTTGTTGAACAAACTCGAGTCTTCAGGTTGTGAGATTCACTATCACTCGGCCCCTGCAATTCAATGCGATACCACCGAATATCTCAAGTATCCGGATGTTGACAGCGAATTACACGCGGCCGCTTTGTGGGCCAGGGAATTAGCGCAATCCAATCCAAAGACGACGATAGGAATTGTTGTACCAGAGCTGGAAGCGCATCGTGGGTTGGTCGAACGTCTTTTCGAAAATGTGTTTTACCCGAACGCGACCATGTCCGCACAACCGGTAGTGGACAAATCCTTCCACATATCTCTGGGTGTGCCGCTGGCATCGTTACCGCTGATTCAAGTGGCGATGATGCTCATAAAGCTTATGCGTTATACGCAAATGCCATTGTCAGAACTGAGTTTTATTTTGCGCTCAGGGCTTGTTGGTGGTGCCGAACAGGAACACACAGCACGCGCACAACTGGATGTGAAACTGCGCAATGAAAGTGGCGCGCGGGTTACCTGGCACGATGTTCTTGAATATTTACAAAAGTCTTCTGAAGAAAAATCAAGCTGTTCGATACTGACGGGCCAGGTGAATCGTGCGATTCAACTTCGTACCCGATTAAAAGAGACGACAACCCCGAAGGAGTGGACGCAGCAGTTTACCGCGTGGCTGGACTGTTTTGCCTGGCCCGGCGAACGCACACTGGATACGGTTGAATATCAGACAGTTGAAGCATGGGACAGTTTGCTGGCGGATTTTGCGGTGTTGGGATCGATTGAATCCAGCATGACTCTGGATGCAGCGATTAAACGTCTGACCCACATGGCGAATCGCATATTTCAATCCAAAGAACATCCGGCACCAGTGCAAATTTTTGGTGTGCTCGAAGCCGGGGGCATGGCATTTACACATTTATGGATAACCGGTTTGCACGATGCGGCCTGGCCGACACGCCTGTTGCCCAATCCGTTTTTGCCCATTGCAGCGCAACGTGCCGCGGGTGTACCACAGGCCGATATCGCGGGCGCTCATGAACAATCGCAAGGTTTTTTCAAACGCCTGTGTAATTCGGCAGCAGATATTGTGTTGAGTTATCCGTGCACTGACGGTGTTAAGAGTTACGCCCCCAGCGCATTACTCGAATATTGTGTGATTCGTAAACCCGATCCTGATTCTCGATCACCACGGACCGGGTATGCAGTAGAGTTTCAGCGCCCACAACTGGAAATATTACCGGACTGCTCCGGGTTACCTGTGAACGACGGCGTGACCGGCAATACCAGTTTGTTCTCAGACCAATCCGCCTGCCCGTTTCGCGCCTATGCGAGACATCGACTCGGCGCAAGCTCGTTGAAATCACCGGAACAAGGTCTTGATGCTATGCAGCGTGGCATCGTGATGCATGAATTGCTGGACCGTGTGTGGGCGAAATTGAAATCGCACAGCGGTTTATGTGCTAAGTCTGAAAATGCATTGCGCGAGTTGGTGATGGATACGGCAAACACCGTTCTCAGTAAAGACGATACAACACGCCGTTCCAGTGTATTCATGCAACTGGAAGTAGAACGCTTGACCGAACGAGTTTTGAATTGGCTTGGCCTGGAACGGAAGCGCGAATCGTTTGTTGTCCAATTCCGCGAATCAAAAAACCAGGGCGTAGTCGGGAATGTAACAGTCAATCTTAGACCTGATCGCGTTGATCGTCTTGATGACGGCAGTTTGGTTATTATCGACTACAAAACGGGTAAAGTTGATCGCAAATATTGGTTGGACGAGCGACCAAAAGAACCACAACTACCATTGTATCGACTATTGCTCGGCGATACCGTGCAAGGCATTGCGTACGGCGGATTGAATGTTCAGGAAATTGGTTTCGATGGATTAGCATCTCGTGAAGGGATTGCGAATAATATCGACTCCGTTGCTAAAGCGAACAAGCCAGTGGCGCTTAAGGAAATAGCGGATTGGCCGACGCTCACGCAGGCCTGGGATGAGGTTTTGCATGGTTTGTCCGGACAGTTCTGCGCCGGCGATGCGCGTATAGACCCACGCGATGACGATGCATGCCGGCTGTGTGACATTCGTCCGCTTTGTCGTGTCGACACCATAACGGATGGCATGGAAGAGACCGATTAATGCAGCCATCTGATTTTGCACAACGCCAAAGTGCTCTGGATACAGGACGTTCATTTATAGTGCAGGCACCCGCCGGTTCCGGTAAAACAGGTTTATTGATTCGTCGTTATTTGTGCCTGCTCGCGCAAGTGAACAAGCCGGAAGAAATTCTGGCTATTACATTCACCATAAAAGCCGCGGACGAAATGCGCGAACGTATCGTGCAGGCGTTACGCAGCAGTAGTGCCACAGAACCTCAGGACGAAAACGACAAAGCAATGTGGCAGATGGCGCGTGCGGCGATGCAGCAGGATCACAGTATGCAGTGGCAGGTGTTGCAGCGACCGTCGCGCTTGCGTATTCAAACCATCGACGCTTTTTGCAATGCCCTGGTGGCACAAATGCCGTGGTCAGCACGTCTCGGTGCGTCACCGGAGCTGACGGACAACGCCTCTGAGTTATATCGTCAGGCGGCAATAACAACTCTAGACGAACTGGAAAACAGAAACACGCACTGGTCGGATGCTATCGCCAAGGTACTAAAGCACGTCGATGGCGATATGGCGGTGCTGGCTTCCGGATTAACAGCTATGTTGCCACAACGTGAGCAATGGTTACGCGTTGCCGGTCACGCGGAGCAGGACGCCACGTCGCGTGAGGCGATGCAGCAAATCTGGTGCGATGTTGTCGATAACGAGTTACGCAACATCAACCAGATCATTCCAGTGCCCATGCACGAGGACATCGTAGCCTGCGCGAGTTACGCTGCCTCGAACTTGATAAGTGATGGTAACGAATCGCTAATCAAAAATTGCGCAGGCTTGGCTCATTTGCCCGACGCTGATTCATCGCGGTTGCCACAGTGGCGCGGAATCGTTGAATTGTTATTGCTAAAAGATAAAGCTTCTTTTCGCGAGAAGGTAAATAAACGTGTTGGATTCCCCGCAGGTAAGACGGGAATCGCAGCAGAAATGAAACAACAAGTGCATGATTTGTTGCAGGAACTCGGCGAAACACCGGAGATGGCGCAGGTGTTGGGAAGAGTGCGTGGTTTGCCCGACCCATCGATAATTGATCAACAATGGGCGTTGTTGCAGGCGATGCTTCAGATTCTGCGCTTGTCGGCCGGGAAACTAAAACTCGTTTTTCAGGAATCGGGCCGTATCGATTTCACCGAACTAACGCATAGCGCCAGTGTGGCTTTAGGTGATTCGGATGATCCGACCGATCTGGCACTGGCTATGGATTACCGCATTCAGCATTTGCTGGTGGACGAGTATCAGGACACATCTTATACCCAGCAGCAAATTGTTGACAGACTTACCGCGGGTTGGCAACAGGGCGATGGCCGCACCTTGTTTTTGGTTGGCGACCCCATGCAATCGATTTATCGTTTTCGCGAAGCGGAAGTCGGTTTATTCGTTAACGCCATGCGCTACGGTGTTGGTTCGCTTGATCTTAAAACGGTCGCGCTACATGCCAATTTTCGATCCCAGGCGCAGATTGTGAATTGGGTAAACCGTGTGTTCGCGCAGCTTTTTCCAACACAGATGAATGCCGCGGAAGGAAAAGTGTCTTTTCTGGAATCCGTGCCATTTAAGTCCGCCGATGAGCGAAACGCGGTGCAATTACATGCATTGGTGGATGACAGGGACAATCGCGCCGAGGCTGCGCGGGTAGTAGATATTGCACAACAGGCTATAACGCAAAACCCGGGTGGCGATATTGCGATTCTGGTGCGAAGCCGGAATCATTTGGAAAAAATTATTCCGGCGCTACGCGCCGCGAATATTCCGTTTCAGGGCGTTGAAATCGAACACCTGCAACATCGCATGGTGGTGCAGGATTTGTTGTCGCTGACACGCGCATTGCTCCATCCGGCTGATCGTGTGGCCTGGCTGGCCATCCTGCGAGCGCCCTGGTGTGGTTTAACATTGGAGGACTTAACCCGATTGTGTGGTGAGCGTCGTGACACCCCAATATGGGGGCAGCTATGCGACGATCAGGTTATAGCTGAGTTAACTGATGATGGCCAGCATCGAGCAAAACGGTTGCGTGAAGTGTTACAACAAGCACTTGCACACAGACAACGACGTAGTTTGCGACGCTATGTGGAATCAGTGTGGCTGGCGCTTGGTGGTCCCGCCTGTATTGAGCAATCAGATATCGAAAACGCGGCGGTGTTCTTAGATGCACTGGAGTATCACGATACCGGCGCGGACATTGTCGATTTCAAAAAACTCTATCGTTCCGTGGCGAAGCTTTGGGCATTGCCGGATGAGCAGTCGAGGGCCGTTCAGGTAATGACTATCCACAAGGCAAAAGGGCTGGAATTTGATACTGTAATATTGCCGGGTCTTGGACGCAGACCTGAGAGTGGGAATCAGCAGTCTATTCGTATGCTGGAATGGCTGGAGGTGAATCCGGGTCAGGAAGAGGGCATTTTACTGGCTTGCAATGCGGCCAGGTCTGCCAAACCTGGTGAAAAAGATCCCATGCACAAGTACATCAGCGATGTAAAGTCAGCGCAGGAAAATCATGAAAAACTGCGTTTGTTATATGTGGCGTGCACGCGAACTAAATCCAGTTTGCATTTGATTGGTAATTTGAATACGAATACAAAAGGTGAATTATGCGATCCTGAAAAAGGCACCGCATTGTCACATTTATGGCCGGCCATTGACGATGAGTTCCGCCACTTGACTCAGTCCGGTGCGGGCGAATCGATACGAGAAGAACCGGTTTCAGGTGTTGCATTACAACGCCTGCCTGCGCACTGGCAAATACCGGCTTTGCCCGCGGATTTGAAAAGCATAACCGTATCCTCAGAGAGCAAGGATGAAAAACCGCCGATTGAATTCGATTGGGCCGGGCATCTGGCGCGCATTGTGGGGACGGTTATACACGCCTTGTTTAATGAAATGCACACAACGGGTTTTGATCAGGACTTTGCTGATCGTAGTCAGGCATTGCTGCGCGAAGCGGGGCTCAGCGAGGACGACATGGATTGGGCGTCACAGCGAGTACATGCAGCTTTGGAGAATGCGCGAATGGATGAACGTGGCAAATGGATATTTAATAACAAACATGCCGACACACACGGCGAATGGCCGTTAAGTGGAGTGATCGACGGACATATAGTCAAAGCAGTAATAGACCGTTCGTTTGTTGATGAGGATGGAACACGCTGGGTGATCGATTTCAAATCCAGCACCCACGAAGGCACCGGCGTAGAGGGTTTTTTAGACCAGGAAGTTGAGCGCTACAAAGCGCAATTGCAACAATATGGCCGTCTGGTATCGGCCTTACAGTCACAACGGGTTAAACTGGGGCTTTATTTTCCACTGCTTAAAGCGTGGCGCGAAGTGCCCCTTTGATAGTAGATTTAACAAAAAACACTACAGCGTAGTTCCAAATGCCGGTTACTTTTGACGAAAAACTGGTCGTTGCTATTTCGTCCAGAGCATTGTTTGATCTGGAAGAGAGCCATCGCGTATTTACCGAGCAAGGCGTAGACGCTTATTGCCGTTACCAGATCGAAAATGAAGATTCACTACTGGAGCCGGGTGTTGCTTATTCTCTGGTCAAAAAATTATTGCATCTGAATGATAATCCCGCAGGTCGATCCTACGTCGAAGTAGTGCTGATTTCGCGCAACAGCGCGGACACGGGGTTGCGTGTGTTCAATTCGATTCAACATTACAAACTCGATATTTCCCGCGCAGCCTTTTCCAGCGGCGACAGTCCATACCGCTATGTTAAGCCGTTTAATGCGCATTTGTTTTTATCGGCGGATATCGCGGATGTAGACAGCGCATTGAACGCCGGTATCGCGGCGGCGACGATTTTGCCGTCTAAAGTGGATTCCGGTGTGGCCAGTGATCAGTTGCGTATCGCCTTTGACGGCGATGCGGTATTGTTTTCCGATGAAGCTGAACGGGTTTATCGCAGTGAAGGTCTGAATGCGTTTGCGTCATCGGAATCAGCCAAAGCCAAACGGCCGTTGCCGGGTGGCCCATTCAAGAACGTGCTTGCGGCCCTGCATCGCATTCAAACGGACTTCCCGGAGGACCAATCCGTCATTCGTACGGCGTTAATTACCGCCCGCGCCGCACCCGCCCACGAACGCGTGGTGCGAACCTTACGTGCCTGGGATATTCGTATCGACGAAGCGGTGTTTCTCGGTGGGCTGGATAAAGGCGAGTTTCTTAAAACATTCGGTGCTGATATTTACTTCGACGATCAACAAGGACATTGCGATTCGACGCGACAGCATGTGCCGACGGGACATGTGCCGCATGGTGTAGCAAATGATTGACGTGATAAAACTATAAAGCTGTTTTGCGCAAACGCAACGCGTTGCCAATAACCGATACCGAACTCAAACTCATAGCCGCCGCGGCGATCATCGGGCTGAGCAAAAGCCCGAAAAACGGGTACAACACACCAGCTGCAACAGGCACACCGAAGCTGTTGTAGGCGAAGGCGAAAAACAGATTCTGTCGAATATTCCGCATGGTTCGACGACTCAGGCGACGCGCCTTGGCGATGCCGCGTAAATCCCCTTTTACCAAGGTAACACTCGCTGTTTGCATGGCGACATCAGTGCCGTGTCCCATGGCAATCCCGATATCGGCTTGTGCCAGCGCTGGCGCATCGTTAATACCGTCCCCGGCCATGGCAACCACACGACCCTCACTTTGCAACTGTTTAACGTAGTCCGCTTTATCTTGCGGCAAAACTCCTGCTTTGATTCGATCGATGCCAAGTTCCCGTGCGACGGCTTGGGCTGTTTTTTCGGTGTCGCCGGTGAGCATGATGATTTCGATTTCGTCCTTTTTCAAAATATCCACGGCTTGCCGGGTAGATGATTTGATCGAATCGGCAACACTAATGAAACCCGCGAACTTGCCACCAATACCGACAAATACAACAGTGTGTCCTTGTTCGCGCAAGCGATCAGCCTTTTCAATTGCATTGTCGATGTCGACATTATTGTCAGATAAGAACGCGGATGTGCCGATCAACACACGTTGACCTTCTACAATCGCACTGACGCCTTTTCCGGTGATGGATTCGAATTGTTCCGCTGATGGAATATCGATACTGTTCTCAATAACATGATCAACAATAGACGAGGCCAGGGGGTGTTCGCTTACTTTTTCGACCGCAGCACTAAGCCGCAACAACTCTTGTTCGTTTAATTGATTAGCCGCTTCGATTGTTTGTATGCGGGGTTTGCCTTCAGTCAATGTTCCGGTTTTGTCGACCACTAGCGTATCGATTTTTTCCAGGCGTTCGAGGGATTCGGCATCCTTAATTAGCACACCGTTTTCCGCGCCGCGGCCGATACCAACCATGACCGACATGGGTGTAGCCAACCCTAACGCACACGGACAGGCAATGATTAAAACAGCGACCGCATTGATAACCGCAAATGCCAAAGCCGGTGTCGGTCCAAACACAGCCCACACCAGAAAAGTTAATATAGCAACGGCTACAACAATGGGGACGAAATATCCCGCGACCTTATCAGCCAGTTTTTGTATAGGCGCGCGGCTACGTTGTGCTTCGCTAACCATTTGCACGATTTGCGACAGCACGGTATCGCTGCCGATGCGTTCAGCCCGCATGACCAGGGTTCCGGTGCCGTTTACCGTTGCACCGATTAGTGTGTTATCGCTCTGTTTTTCAACAGGAATCGGTTCGCCGGTGACCATGGATTCGTCTACAGAACTCGCGCCGTCAATGACCACGCCATCGACGGGAATTTTTTCACCAGGACGAATTCGCAACTTGTCACCAACTCGCACTTCCGTTAATGGAATATCGAATTCATTTTCATTATCGTCAATACGGCGGGCGGTGCTGGGCGCGAGTCCCAGTAGAGCACGCACGGCAGACCCGGTTTGTCCGCGTGCTTTAAGTTCCAGCACTTGGCCTAATAAAACCAGCGTGATGATCACGGCAGCTGCTTCGAAGTAAACACTGACATCGCCGGAGTGGCCACGAAATGATTGTGGAAATATGCCAGGCGCAAGCGTTGCCACCACGCTATAAACGAATGCAACACCGGTACCAATGGCAATCAACGTGAACATATTCGGACTACGATTGACGATGGATTGGTAACCACGTTCAAAAAACGGTTTGCCGCCCCACAATACGACGGGTGTTGTGAGTAATAACTGAATCCAGATGAGCGTGCGTGGACTGGCAATGCGTGAAAACACTTCACCGAACTGCATCTCACCCATTGCAATCACAAACACGGGAATGGTCAAGGCAAGACACCACCAAAAGCGTCGTCGCATATCGGTGAGTTCCGGATTCTCCTCTTCTTCCAAAACCACGGTTTGTGGTTCCAGCGCCATACCGCATTTCGGGCATGAACCAGGTTCGTCCTGCACCACTTCGGGATGCATGGGACAACTGTATTGCGTGTGAGTTGCTGCCATTACCGGTGCCGCTGATTCCAAAGCCATGCCACACTTGGGGCACGCGGCGGGCACATCGCTTTTCACATCAGGACACATGGGGCAAATATACGGGCCGGGGCCGGCTGGAATATTGTTGTGTCCTTCGCCGGACAGGTATTGATCGGCGTTCGCGGCGAATTTGTCTTTACAACCCGCGCAACAAAAATAGTAATCGACATCTTTGTATTGATACGAAGCGGCGGTTTCCGGATCGACACTCATACCGCATACCGGGTCGATGGCTTTCGATCCATGGCAACAATGTGTGTCGGTGTGTGTCGTTTGATTTGTCGCGTCAATCATCTTTCGACAACGCCTCGATAATAGGGCAACCGCTGACCGGCCCATGACCCGAACATTCCGCTGATAAACTCGACAACACTTCGCGCATGCGTTCCAGATCAGCCAGTTTTCGTTCGATGTGGACTAGTTTTGTTTCTGTCATGGATTTAACATTCGCCCGATCACTTTTCGGGTCGTCGTGCAGGTTTAACAATTCAGAAATTTCTTCCAGTGTGAAGCCAAGATGTTTGGCCCGGCGAATAAAACGCAAACGGTCAACGGTATGTTGTGGAAAGCGCCGGTACCCGGAAGGCGAGCGTTCCGGAGGGGGTACCAGGCCGCGTTTCTCGTAAAAGCGGATGGCCTCAATGCCGACGTTCGTCGCCTTCGCCAGTTGACCGATGCTGAGTGTAGTCATGAAATGAAGCTTAAACTCTGTAGTATAGTACAGAGTCAAGTACGGACTTGCGATAGATTGGTTAGAAAGCTAGATTTCAAGATCGGGGGAATTCCCGGCCTTATTACCAATCTAATTCAACAATCAGCTTTTTCTTGATGTACAAAATGATAAATCGAACGCTTCCACTTCTCGTACTTGCGGCGCTATTCGCATTTTCAATGGCGAAGTCAGACCTGCCAAAAGGTTTGACCTATGTTTACGAAACACCGCCGCTCAAAGATTTTGAGTTGCCTACCATGACCGGCGATAGCATGAAACTGTCGGATCACAAGGGCAAAGTGGTGTTGGTTAACTTCTGGGCGACCTGGTGTCCGCCGTGCCGCGAAGAAATGCCGGGCATACACAACGTCTGGATGCAACTCAAAGATAAAGGCTTCGAAGTCTTGGCAGTGAACCTCGGAGAGGACGCCGAAGACGTCGACCGGTTCATCTTCGAGTATGGATTAGAAGATTCATTCCACTTTTTACTGGATTCAGAAAGCGAAGCAATGAAATTACTCGAAGTTAAAGGTTTGCCCACCACATTTATCGTCGACAAGGAGGGCAACAAATACTACGAAGCCTTAGGGCCACGACAATTTGATTCCGAAGAAATTGTTAGTTTGATCGAAGAATTGATAAATAAATAATTGCTGTTATCACTCGGGTGGCGTAAGCCGGGAGTTTCGAGATTTGAGTAGGAGCGAGCTTGCTCGCGAATAAATAATTTCGAATTTTAATGATTCGCGAGCAAGCTCGCTCCTACAATAATTTCGTTTTTAGTCTTGTGCAAACGCCAAATAGTATCCATTGCAATCCTTTTATACCGAATTCCTGTGTACCGTACGACATGTTCTGTAGTGGCCATTGCATATCGACCTTATCTTTAATGGTTTTATAGAATTCATCAACGTTGGGTATAAAGAAGTAAACAGTACCGGTAAAGCTAGGTGCGCCGCCGAGGTTGTCGCCAGTCGAGAATACTATTGTCCCACCGGCTTTTTCTGCTGTACAAGTACGTTCGGCGGTATCCACTGCATTGAATCCAAGTGTTTTGGAATAAAATAATTTTGTCTCTTCGATATCATTACATTTCATTAATAGATTCATCGTCATGAATACATTCCTGAGGTTCTTGCAATGCTAGCCAGTAGGGCGGATTAGCACAGCGTAATCAGCCGTAAGATAAGATTAACGTCAAAAAGAAATTAAACTATGTCCGGCACAATGTATTGCGTCTTCCGAATTAAGCTTCGACAATCGCATAGGCGCGGACGGGAAATGTACCAAAATCTTTTACCTTGACGGGTACCGCATTGAATTTAAACGGTACATCCGGTAGGTCTTCTAAATGACACATATGCTCAACAATCGGGATATTTGCCCCTAATAAGATCGAGTGAACGGGTCGTTCTCCCCCCGACGTATCATCGATGTTCAACGAATCAATACCCACGATTGTGGCACCTGCTGTTTTTAACCAATCGGCTGCTTCTGCGGTAAGGTGTGGATGTCCTTCAAAGTATTGCTCCGTACCCCAATGTGAGGCCCAGCCTGTGTGAATAAGTACCGCCTTGCCGCGAGCATCGGTATCCAAAAACAGTTCCGGACCGATTCTTTTATGTTCTGGATTTACTCGGAATACTAATCCGTCTATATCCGCAATCGATTCCAGCGCCAGTTCCGATAGGTCTTTTCCGTCCGCGTAGCGATGAAAGGGAGCATCAATATAGGTACCCGTATTCGCGACCATTTCAATTTTACCAATATGAAAAGTCGTGCCTTGAGCATAGTGTGATTGGGAGGCTTCTCTGCTCAGAAAATCACAGACGATCGGCGCTGGCAATCCCTTATAAGTTGTCATGCCGTGCTCAACGGTATGGCTCAGGTCAATCAGTTTGTTCATCGCTTGTTGCTCTTAATTTACCATCGACCTTTGAAAGCCAATATTCGCTGGACAGCTATAATAGTGTGTTTAAGCACAGCACAAAACCCGGATTTCAATTCATCCGGGCTACGCCTACTGGTTAACCTGCGTGATCCAAATCTCATAAGGTTCATCAGGCCACAACGATGTTAACCAGGTGATGATGGCGTCGATTTGTCGGACATCGAGTTTGTCTTGCCATGGCGGCATGCTGCCGCCGAGTTTTATTGTGCCCTGTTGAATGGTTTGGGCAAGTGCTGTTCGGGGATGGTGCCATGCGTGTGCGCTGCCGTTTAGAGGCGGTGGCGGGTATTTGCCATCGGCCGTACGTTTTTGCCAGTCTGGTGCTCCTTCTGCATTTGTGCCATGACAAGAGGCACAGTTAACACGGAACAGTGTTTTACCGGTTTTGAGTATTTCGGTATCGTAGTTGCGTTCGGCTGCAAATCCTGTTGAGGCAATTAGCAATGCGAGGACGGCTGTCAAATAGCATGAAAATCGCGTAAGTGGGCGGACCATTGTTTATCTCCAGGAAGAACTCAAAGTGTTCGCCGGGTTCTTGGCGTACTGGCATCTCCTATATCAAAACCTTCACGACGCATATCGTCCATGGCACGTTCGATACCTGCGCGTAAAATACTCACCATGTCGTCGATTTGTGATTTTGTAATCACTAACGGTGGTGACATGACGCACATATTGATTATAGGTCGCACGATCAAGCCTAGTTTCTGGCAATGCTTATCGATACGCTCCCCAATTTCGTAGTCCACGGTTAATGAGTCTTTGCTTTCCTGATTTATGACGCATTCCACACAACCCATTAGACCCATGCCTCGCACATCACCGACTATGGGAATATCGATCAGTTCGCGCAAACGCTCCTGCATGTAGGGGCCGACTTCTTGTACATGTTCCATCAAGCCTTCGCGTTGCATAATGGCGATATTTTCGAGAGCCGCAACACTCGCAATAGGATGACCGGAATAGGTAAAGCCGTTGGAAAAGTAACCGTACTCTTCCGCTGCATCGCCCAGTTGATTGAGTAAACGGTCAGATATCAGTACGCCACCCATGGGGATGTAACCCGAGGTCAAACCCTTGGCCATGGTAATCATGTCCGGCACGATGTCGAATACGGCTTCGCTGGCGAAGAAATGGCCCAATCGTCCGAAGGCGGTAACGACCTCGTCGGAAATGTACAAGACATCGTATTTGCGGCACACATCGAGACAAGCTTTGTGATAACCCGGTGGCGGTACGATTACGCCGCCTGATGCAAGGATCGGTTCGGCAATAAATACAGCGACTTTATCCGCGCCGAGTTCTAGAATTTTGTTTTCCAGATCAGCGACTTTCGCATCACGAAAATCATCAATACTCATGCCTTCTGGCCGGCGATATGGGTTCGGCGACGGAATATGATGTACGGTGTCGGTTTCAAAATCGAGCAGGTTTTTGTCGCGTGTTTTTCCGGAGACGGATGCGCCAAGATATGTGCTGCCGTGATAACCATCATTTCGACAAATAATATGTTTTTTCTCTGGCCGCCCGAGTGAGTTGTTATAAAACATGGCAAAACGCAAAGCGGAATCCACCGCGGTGGACCCGCAGGTGGTAAAAAACACATGGTTTAAATCACCCGGCGCAAGTTCAGCAATTTTTTCCGACAATAGGGATGCCGGTGCATTGGTCAAACTCCACGGGCTGTAGTACGGCATCTGCATCGCTTGTTGTGCGATAACATCAGCGATTTCTTTCCGGCCATGACCGATGTTGACACACCACATGCCAGCGGGCCCGTCGAGCAAACGGTTACCATCGGAGTCGTAAAGATAAACGCCTTCGGATCGGGTTACGACCGTGCGTTTGTTTTCACCAATCGTTTTTACATTTTCCCAGGGATGTAAAAATGAGTTGTCCGCACGTTGTAAATCGTTGGTGTCAAAATTTTTTAATGCTTCATTTGCTCGCATGTTTGCTCCGATAGTATCATTTAAAATTCACATAGATTATTCAAAAATCGGTTGGTGGCGTAGCATATCGCCGGGCCGGATTAAAAAATGGTTCATCAACTATGTGGCAGCGTTCCATGGATCGCTGCCATTTGAGTTCTTTTTGTACGTAAATATCGGCCCATAAATCATTCCACATGCCTTGTCGTCCAGCCTCGATCGTGGCGATGGCGATGTTGCGTTTGCAGGTGGGTGACCACATTGCCGAAGTGACATGACCGATTTCAGTTGTTTGACCATGATATAACAACGCGTCGTTGGCCGGTTTGTTACCACCGATATCGAGTGGCACGGTCTCGTAGCGTGAGCCGCTCTTTCGTTCGTTGAGTAATGCCCGTCGGCCGTTAAAATGACCCTTGCGAAAATCAACCAGCCAACCCAGACCAAGTTCAATCGGTGAGCGTCCACGATTAGGCCGCAAACAAAGATGCGCGGGAACAAAATCAGCATGGGGCAAGATAAATCCCGCTTCGATACGCAGCAGGTCAAGCGCCTGTGACCCCATTGGGACAACTTGATGAAACTCTTGCACGGCCATTAATTCATCCCACAGCGTTACCGCCAGTTCTGGGTTCACCCAAAGCTCATAACCGAGATCGCCGGTAAATCCTGTACGCGATACGGTCAAGGATCCGCCGTGATAATCATAATGTGTGAACTGAAACGGCCGTAAATCTTGAACGCCGTTGAGTCCGACGCGTTTTAGTACGGCACAGGAAGTCGGGCCTTGTACCGCCAGGCCAGCGATGTCCTCGGTCACATCTTCGATTTCAACGTTAAACCCGGTCGCTGTATCCAACAACCAGGGTAAATGCCGGTCTTGCACGCATAAACGGAATTCGTTTTCGCTCATGCGGAATAATGTTCCGTCATCCAGCACATAACCGCGGTCATTGCAAAATACAACATAAGCCACGCGATCTATTTTTAATTTCCGCATATCTCGTGTAACCAACCGGTTAAGAAAGACCTCGGCCTGTTCGCCGTGAATGTGATATTTGATCATGGGTGACGTGTCGAACAGACTGGTTTGGTTGCGCGTTGCGAAATATTCGCTTTCCACCGTGTGGTAAAAATCCACTGTCGTGTAAGCACCCCAGCGCACCCATTCATTGGTTTTACAGGCCGCCGCCGTACGTGTGTGAAACGGCGTATGCATCGCGCGTTGAATTTCGTTGGCGCTGATGTCAGTTTTTATGTTCATCGGGAAATCTCCCGCATCACCGCG
>Ga0224508_10002074_pt1 | contig 17431 bp, 13 predicted proteins | sample SF_Jan12_sed_USG_4_FD_170157 | JGI IMG/M metagenome (GOLD analysis project Ga0224508, IMG submission 170157) | Sediment microbial communities from San Francisco Bay, California, United States - SF_Jan12_sed_USGS_21 | ecosystem: Environmental > Aquatic > Marine > Sediment | place: USA... | reverse complement strand
GACGTACATCATACCGTTGATGGCGCTGCTGCCACCGAACGCGTTACCGGCTGACCAGATATCGTCCATGCCGCCGCGACTCGGGTCGGGGTCACCGGGATACGACCAGTCAAATCGGTTACGCCCGAATATAATCCCGGCGGGCACGTGAATGAACGCAGACCAGTCCCGTGCGCCGGCATCAAGCAGCAGGACACGCTGGGTTGCGTCTTCGCTGAGCCTCGCGGCGACCGCGCAACCGGCGGAGCCGGCACCGACGACGATGTAATCCCAACTCATTTGGCAGACTCCGATGCCCGGACCACAACCGCGAACAGCAGCAGACAAATAACACTGCATACGGCCGCGACCAGGTAAACCGCCGAGAATGAACCCGGTCGAATCAACAAGGCAACGAGCCCCGGCCCCAACGCCGCACCCGCGCCCTGGAAAGCCGTCGCAAGTACGATGAGACGGCCCGATGGATCGGCATTTGCCGTTGCCGTCATTTGGAACGGAATTGCGAAGTTCCAGAAGAACCCGTACACGGACAGTGCCAGCACGAAGGTCATGGCATCGAGCCGGACGTTCAGCAAGCCGACTGCCGCCAACTGCAACACGGCGACCATCATCAGTGGACGGAGGTGCCCGAAGCGGTCGCCAACGAACGCCGCAGTCAGTGCGCCAATGAGCGCAACCACGTTGGATATTGCCAGCGCCTGGCCGATATAAGTGGCCATCAGTCCTGCCGCAGCGCCGATCCGCTCGATGTAGGCCCATATCGCGCCAATATTCGAAAAGAACAGCGTCATGCCGATCAGACCCAGGAACGGCAGCAGGACCGTGCGTTTCGACCCGGCTGACGGCACGGTATGGGCCGTGCCTTGCCGGGTCAGGTACGGTACTGACAGAAACACGAGCAGCGTAACAACAACCAGGCAGACAAAAACGCTGTCCACGCCCCAACGCGCCACGAGATAAGGTAAACCGAGCAGAGCCACGGTGCCGAAGACGGTCTGCGCAGCAATGGCAAGCGCGAAATTCCGATCCGTCCTGGTCGTGTCCGCGAGACTTGCGAGGGCCACCGAAGCCACCGCGCCACCCGCGAACTCGGTCGCAAATCTTATAACAGCAAGAATGTTGAACGAATCCGCATATACAGACGCGGTATTGCCGAGCAGCATGAAGGACAGGCCGATGCTCGAAGCGACGCGCCAGTTGACACGACGGATCCAGAGCGGTGCAAGCAATGACGCCAGTGCGAGCCCGGCAAAATCCGCGGCAGCCAGCGAGCCGATCTCACTTTCATCGAGCTGCAGGCTGTCCGCCGCCGCGCCCATATACACGGGCATGATCAACCAGATCGCACCCGCAACAATCAGTAACAGTGCGGCTGCCGCAATCGCCGACGGATCGTCTACGTCGCGCCCCCGCGGCTCAATGGCCATCGGCAAGTCCCTGCAAAGCCTGGTTGACGACCTGGTTGAAACGCCACCAGACCATCTCGATCCAGTCCTCCGAATGCGGGTAGTAGACATGCAGCAGTCGGTCGCGGATTTCCGCCGCTTCGTCTGCTGGCGCACCTGGATGGTTATGGAGCCACAGCTCGTCGATCTCGGCCTCGGTGATTGTAGCGACGGCGTAGGTACCGAACTCGATACCTCCAAGTGTCAGCGACGTGTCGACGAGCTCCTGGTTGAATGCCTGCAACAGGAAGCCTGCCTCGAACTGGCTGTAGTCCAGGTAGCCGGCGCTATCACCGACCTCGGCAAACAACGTCGACGCTCTGCCGTACCACCTCTTTGCGCGGGCGGCCTCCTCACTGCCCGGTGCGGCCAGAATACCGACCATTCCGTAGCCGAAGTTGCCGAGACCCGTATGCAGGTCAAGCACCGCGACATGCTGCCGGCCGTGGCAATACCTCTCGATTATCTGGCGCAGAATTCGATTGGACCAAACGGGCTCGGTACCGCCGAAATAGAAACCGTCGGGGTGTGTGTACTGACCGAGGAAACCCATCTGGTAGGCCTGTTCGCCACGGCTTCGCCGATACTCGGCGAGGGCTTGTCGTGCCCGCTCGCGGACCGGCCCACGCCGCTCGTCAACAGCGAGCCAGTCATGGATCTCGGCATAATAGGGATTGTCGAAGTGCGGCAGCGAGTGATCAACGAAATTTCGATTAATGTCCACGTTATTCTCGTTAAAGCGCCTGCACCAGGCTGCCCCATACGGATTGACGGCATGGATCAACAGCAAGGCCGTATCTGCCGGCAAGCCGCCCGCAGCGTAGCGGCTGAGCCATCCCGTCTGGCAGCCGGCGCCGCCGAGGAATTCGACGCCGTGGGTTCCTGACAGGACGACGAGCATTTTGGTGGCGTTACTCGGGCCAACCCGGACGACATCGATCGTCAGTTCCTCGCCATCGGGGCCGCGCTGCGAATTCACGAAAGGTTGCCATACAATGCCTTGCTTGTCGGCGGCACGACGGAACTTGGCTCTCGCCTCCGCATAGTGACGCGCAAAGTAATCGGCAAAGTCAGCGGTCGATCGTTGCGCACGCTGTACGTTGGTGTTTGCGAGTCCGGCGATTGACTGACGGATGACCTGGTCGGAGCGCCGCCAGATCATCTCGAGCCAGTCCGGGGAATTCGGGTAAAAGACCCGCAGCCACTGTCGGCGAATCTCTTCACCCTTAGCGGACAAAGGATCCCCGTGCAGATGCAACCAGGCCTCAGCCCGCATTTGCGGAATACAGTCGTCGAAGCCAAAGGTCCCGAACTCCACGGTCGTGCACGTCAAGATCTTGTCGGGAAATAGTGCTGCAACGCAATCCATGGTGTGGCCTTCGGTGGCCTCGGGCTCCGCCTCGGTGCCATCAGCGGAGTCGATATCGGCCAGTGAAATCAGTGCGTCTCCGTACCACGACTTCGCTCGGGCGAAGTTCTGGCTGTCCATTCGATCGGCCGCGATGATCGTCCCGTGACCAAATGGGCCGAGGCCCGAATGAATGTCGATAAACGCAATCTCGGAGGCCTTCGTGCACTGGTCTTGCAGGACCTGCTGCAACAGAAGATTGGACCAGGCTGGTTTGTCGCCACCGTAGAAAACTCCGTCGGGATGGCTGTACTGTCCGCCGTAGGCCCGCCAGTAGAGCGCGTCACCAACTGATTCCCTGTACGCACGGATGTCGTCGTCTGCCTTGGCAAGTGTTGCTTGCGCGAGGTCGGCCGGCACCAGAGCGGCGTGCAATGCCGCGTACGGCGCATTTTCGGGTTTTGCGGAGTGATCGATGAAATTGCGGTTGACGTCCACATTGTCTTCGTTCTGCCGTCGCAACCAGGCGGCGCCATAAGGATTCAGCAGGTTGATCAGGACAACCGCGAGATTGCCAGGCAACGGTCGTTGTATTGTCGAGTGCAGCCCGGCCGTCAGGCAACCGCTGCCGCTGTAGCCCTCGACACCATGGGTCCCGGCCACCAGAACCAGCATTTTCTCTGCCGAATCAGAACCAATACGTGCGACATCGGTGTATAGCGCCTGACCGCCCGGGCCATCGGCTGGACACCGGAAATGCTCGACATGTGCTTGCGCACTTTCGGCTGCAATCAAGAATTTCTTGCGCAAATCCTCGTAGGAGCCCGAAAAATAATCAGCAAACGTCATATCGCCGCGGCTACTGACGGTCTGCCATCAGAAAACTCGAAGACCCACCGATGCGCTCTCATTGCGATATGACTAATTTGCTCGCTAGTCTCATTGGGGCATCGAGCCGGGATCAGGCGTTGCCTCGACGCGCGTCAGGTATTTGGGCAGGAAGGCACCAAGATACGCTTTGCAGGCGATTTTGGCTTCCGCCACCATTTCCTCCCTAATCTCTCCGTGATAAATCTCAGACAGAGACATCATCAGGTCGGCCATCTCGATGAAGTAAAAAAACTTCTGGCGGCGATTTTCAAAATCAGGCAAAACGAAGCTTTCGGCGATAGCCGCTTCGATGATTTCGCCAAGGCGCTCATCATTCACACGATCGGATAGCTTGATATCCGGTGAAGCTTTGCCGCCGATGAGAAGTTGCCGTGCGCTCGGGTTTTCCGCGTACCAACTGGCAGCTCTATCGATCGCAATGTCGATGATATCTTCCCAGCAACCGACCTCATCAGCAGAATAGGGACTGGCCAGTACATCGGCGAGCTCGTTGCCAAAGTCGACAGCCAAAGCCGCAAATAACGCGTTCTTGTTCTCATAGAAATGATAGGCGGAAGAAATCGGTATACCAGCGTGCTCCGAAATTTCCTGCAGCGATACGTCGCCGATGTTTTTGTTATTCAATATCTCTCGAGCCGAAGCCCGCAAATATTGGCGTCGAGCTCGACCGCGGGCTTGCGTATAGCCGGGTTGCGCGGCCGCTGGCTCCGATCGGTTTGAATCTTTTTCGGAAGAATCCATGGACTGCCCGTGTCTTTGGTCAATACATTAGCGGAATTAAATCTGGTAATGATGTCACCGAAAAGTCGCTTTTGCCAAGGTCACAAACCGGGTATTGGCGTCACAGTCACACGATTATTAAAAAATCGGCGAACGACCAGTAGATGTACCTTGACGAATGACCTCTAAAAACCGATTATATTCGAGTTTTGCGCATTAGGCCACACTGCCTCGCCTGTCGAGGCAGCCGCCAAGGAATTCGAGATGGAGGCCCGCACACCCTGGGAAGTCGGAACCGGCGCCTCAGGCAACAAACGTAGAGTCCTCGAACTCGCTCATGAATACGTGATGCCGGGTCGGGTAGAGGCTCTGCAGTCGATGGGCGTTCCGCTGGTTATCGGCCGACGCGACGGAAACTACATCTGGGACCTCGACGGACACCAACTTATCGATCTGCACCTCAACGGCGGCACGTACAGCCTCGGCCACCGTCACCCGGAAGTCCTCGACACACTGCGGCAGGCTATCGAGACGCTGGACATCGGCAATCATCACTTCGCTTCCGAACCACGGGCGGAACTCGGCGAGATGCTCGCAAAACACACACCAGGTGATTTGCATTACTCAGTCTTTACCAGCGGCGGTAGCGAAGCTATCGACGTAGCCGTCAAATCCGCCCGCTATGCCACGGGCCGGCGTAAAATTGTCGGTATCGAAGCCGGCTACCATGGCAGGACCGGGATCTCCGGCGCCATCGGCGATGACTCGAGCGCGCGTTATTTTCTCAGCGACCAGCCGGCCGAGTATCTGAAAGTGCCGTTCAATGATATCGACGCGATGAGTGAAGCGCTCTCTTCCGGTGATGTTGCCGCCGTGGTGATGGAAACCATACCTGCTACCAGCGGTTTTCCGCTGCCCGATACCGGCTACCTGCCGGCCGTCAAAGCCCTGTGCGAAAAAAACGGCACGCTGTATGTCGCCGACGAAGTGCAAACGGGGCTTGGTCGAACCGGGCGTTTATGGGGTGTCGAAAACTTCGGCGTCAATCCGGACATACTCGTGACGGGCAAAGGTCTGTCCGGTGGCATGTATCCGATCGCCGCTACCGTGCTGAGCCGGCCCGTCGGCGGCTGGCTGAGGGAAAACGGTTGGGGACACGTGTCGACGTTCGGTGGTGCCGAAATTGGCTGCGTCGTCGCGAAGAATGTACTCGAGATAACGACACGCCCTGAAATCCTTGCAAACGTCGCAAACGTTTCCCGCCGGCTAGGCGACGGGTTTGCGGACATCCAGACCAGGGAACCATATCTCACCGAGGTCCGACGCTGTGGCGTTGTCATGGGCCTGCGCTTCGATCACCCGGACGGTGCGATTCATATGATGCGAGCACTTTATGAACTGGGAATCTGGGCGATATTCGCCGGCTTCGACAGTGCGGTGTTGCAGTGCAAGCCCTCTTTAATCGCGGACGAAGCGCTGTGCGACGATATTCTGACTCGTTTCGAGGCCGCGATTGGCAACGCAAAGAATATCACCACGGGCGCCACTGCTCGTCTAATCAACGATTGAATAAATGAAACCAAGCGACTACTGCCGATACGATGGAACTGCGCTCGCAGCGATGGTGCAGTCCGGCGAGGTCTCGCCACAGGACTTAGCGGTTACCGCTATCGAAGTGGCGAACAGCGTAAATTCTGATATCAACGCCATCGTCGAACTGTATGCGGATCTTCCGGATTCAATCGATGAGTCGAACTTGGGTAACGGCCCGTTTCGTGGCGTACCGTTCCTGCGCAAGGACATCGGCGCAGAGGAAGCGGGCCGCCTCAAGGAATGCGGCAGCCGACTATTTCGAGGCAATCTCTGTCACGAAGACAGTAACCTGTGGAAAAAATTCAGACAGGCAGGCGTTGTCAATATTGGCCGCTCGGCGGTGCCCGAACTCGGTATTCTGGGGCATACGGAGAGCCAGCTTACAGGCGTCACGTGCAATCCATGGAATACCGCCAGGAGTGCGGGTGGTTCCAGCGGCGGCGCGGCGGCCGCGGTTGTAGCCGGCGTTGTTCCCATGGCGCACGCTTCCGATGGTGGCGGCTCCATCCGCATTCCGGCTTCATTCTGTGGCGTAGTCGGTCTGTTGCCGTCGCGGGGGCGTATATCCTGCGGTCCGCAACGACAGGACCCGATGCTGGGACTGGTGCGCGAGTTCATCGTCAGCCGCAGCGTTCGCGATTCAGCAACCATGCTTGATGCTGTGCACGGGTACATACCTGGCGATCCATTTGCTATTCCACCACCGCCTTGCACATACGCATCGCAACTCGATATCGCGGCAGAACAACCGCTGCGCATCGCCTTATGCGATCAACCGTGGACGGCTGCGCCTGTCGATCCGGAGATAATCACCGCAGTTCGCCAGGTTGCCCAAGCTCTCGAAGACATGGGGCACACGGTCGAGGCGAGATTACCACCGTTGCAAATGACCGAGGTCATTACCGCGATCTGCGAAATGTTCGCTTTTGCTGACGCCGGCCTGGTCGATCACGCTTCCGGCTCAGGGCGGTCGGTCAGCAGGGAGTACCTGGAACCACTCACCCTGAGCCTGATTCAACACGGAACGGGCATGAGTTCGATCGATATCATCAAGATGCTGGAAGTTTTTGACCGGACGCGATTCACGATGGGCCGGTTTCTGCATGACTTCGACCTGTTATTGAGTCCCTCCATGGCGCAGCTGGCACCTCCTCATCCCCTTTGGTACAAAAAACCCGACGCGACCCATTCGGATTTGCTCGATGATGATCTTTCGCTGAATCCGTTTTTGGGTTTGTTCAACGTTACTGGCCAACCAGCAATCTCGCTGCCCCTGGCGCAGAGCAAATCGAGACTACCGATTGGCATTCAGCTCGGCGCGAATTTCGGTCGCGAAGATTTGCTGCTGCGCGTTGCCGCAGCATTGGAGCGCGCCTTGCCTTGGTCACAACGAATGCCGACTGTCCATGCAGCAAATTCGTGAGAGGAGATTCCAATGAGTAACGTAACCGGCAACAAGAATAGTTCTCCGTCGCCGCGCGAATTCGATTTCAATGCGCTGACACCGGAGTTCCTGGACGACCCGTTACCCTTCATGATGAAAGGACTGGACGAGTTTCCTGTTGTCGACCATGAACCCGGCCTCGAGCACAGCTATTCGATTTTCCGCTACGACGACGTAAGAAACACGCTGCTCAATTGGCAGACCTTTTCAAGCGAACCGGACCTCGAACTCGAAGCACTCAACCTTGGGCGAGCAACCGAAAACTTCATCCTCATGGATCCGCCGCGACACACGCGCCTGCGCTCGCTCGCAAATCGCGGCTTCATGCCCGCGGTAATCCGTAGTTTCATTCCCCGAGCAGAACAGGTTGTCAAAGAGCGTCTAGACTACGTCCTGGAAAACGATGAAATCGATCTCGTCGATGATTTTTCAGCACAGATTACCGTTGGCATGATCACCGGCATCCTGGGTCTGCCGATCGAGGATTGGCCGATCATCCGTGACTGGACCAACGTCATTCAACGCAACACGATGTGCAGCCTGTGGCTCAGAGAGTGGGACGACGAGCGCGCCGCCTCGACGGCGCGGGTGACCAACGAGATGGCGGACTATTTCCACGATTATCTCTTGCAGCGTAAGAAGAATCCGAAAGAAGGAGATATCATCTCTGTCCTCATGACGGCGGATGCCAAAGGTGAGCGGTTTACCGACGAGGAAATCGAATCAACCGCCATGCTGTTACTGCTGGCAGGGAACGAGACCACCACGAACCTGATCACGAACTTTGTTCGCTGCATGGTGCAAAATCCGCATCAGTTCGAACTGCTCAGGCAGCAACCCGACCTGGTTGACAAGGCGATCGAGGAAACGCTGCGTCTCGAGCCGTCGCTGCGGATGGACGCACGCCTGGTCACGGAACCGGTTACGCTGCATGGCGTGAACATCGAGGCCGGTGCCCAGGTCGCAACCTGGATACTCGCTGCAAATCGTGACCCACGTATTTTCGAGCGGCCCAATGAATTCGATATCGAGAGGGAAGCGAAGCGGCATCTCTCCTTCGCAATCGGCCCCCATACCTGCATCGGCGCGCCGCTGGCACGCATGGAGTCGAGAATTGCTGCCCGGGCGATCGCAGAACGCGTCAAGAGCATCGAACTGGTCGGCGATCCGCAAATGTCCGACAACGGCAACCTTAATAATGTCCTGCATCAAAACGCGCGGCTGGTTCCTGCCTGATGAGCGAAACCACGCCGCGGGCCAAGCGCAGCATCATCGGATACTGCGACCCTCAGACTGTGCGCCCCGGCGACACTGTCAAATTCATGGTCAGTACCTACGCCGATGGGCCTTACGAGGCTGCACTCGTAAAGATCATCAATGGTGACACGCTCTCACCTGCCCAACGCTTCAAGGAGCGGGATATCGAGGCACCTTTCAACGACACGTATGCGGGTCGTCATCAAGACATCCATCTGGGCTCATACATCCACATAGACGAAGCCGATTGCCTGCAGGATTTGCAGAGCTTTACCGTGGCACTGCATATCCGTCCGACGACCACTCATAAGGGCGAACAGTTTCTGATATCGCGGTGGGACGATACGCGACGCTCCGGCTGGGCCCTGGTACTGAATGCCAGTGGCCAGCCCACACTGCTGCTTGGCAACGACGACGATGAGCAATGGTCGCTGACGTCGAACATCCTTGCGCCGGACAAGGAATGGACGTTCGTTGCGGCGAGTTTTGACGCGTGCACCCGCGAAGCGCAGATCTTTGTCGGCCGCAGCGGCGAGACAGGCAACATCCTTGCCGATTGGCCGGTACGCCGTGTCGAGCCCGTGCCTGGTGACCTTGTACCGGCGCAAGGTGGGCCGGTCCGAATCGCAGCAGCTCGCAATGGCGCTGGCAACGGCCCATTGGAGAGACCAGCAGGCGTTTTCAACGGCAAGCTCGACCGGCCTCGTTTGCTGGCCGGAGTACCAACCCCGTCAGGTCACCTGACGTTCGGCGCGGAACTCGTTGCGCTGGGTGAGCGGGATGTTTCAGATCTGCGCGGCACGCGCTTGCTTGCGGACTGGGACCTTTCAGATGGCATCGGTACCTCGCGTATCCGGGATCGCACTGATAACGAACTGCATGGTCGAACCGTCAACCTGCCGCTGCGCGCCGTCAAAGGCGTCGACTGGACCGGTGATGTCAAGAACTGGCAGCAGGCACCCGAGCAATACGGCGCCATCTATTTTCACGACGATGACCTGTATGACGCCGAGTGGCAGAGCGATTTCTCATACACGGTGCCGGATGATCTGCCGAGCGGTCTGTACGCGGCCCGATTGCGTCACGGTCAGTTCGAAGATCACGTCTGTTTTTTTGTGGCGCCGGCCAAAAACAAACCCTCCAGTCCAATCGCTTTACTCATGCCGACCGCGCACTACATGGCCTACTCGAATCATGTCCTCGGCATAGGCTGGCGACACCGGTTTCCTAAAGTTCATATGAATGAAGACGACAGTAAGTTCCTGCTCGAGCACCCGGAGATCGGGCGCAGCCTGTACTGTTTCCATACCGACGATTCGGAGGTCAACTACTCCTCACGGCTACGGCCGATGATTCACATCCGACCCGGCGCGCAGGCCTACAACTTCGTTGCTGACACCGACATTATCGACTGGCTGGATCATGAGGAAATCAGTTTCGACGTAATCACCGATGACCTTCTGCACGAGGAAGGCCTCGAGCTTTTGCAGGATTACCGCGTCGTGCTCACCGGGACTCACCCGGAATACTACTCGAAGCCAATGCTGGATTCGGTCGACGCCTACGTAAACGGTAGCGGACGTCTGATGTACTTGGGTGGCAACGGATTTTTTTGGGCCATTTCCTATCACAGCGAGTTACCCGGTGTCATAGAAGTTCGACGTCTAATGGCCGAGGGCGAAAGCTTTCACGAATTCGACGGTGTGCCAGGATCACTGTGGGTAACCAACGAACGCGCACCACAAAAGCTGACCGGTGTTGGTATGGTCGGCATGACATTTTTCGGGCCGACCTTTTATCGCCGCCAGCCCGATGCCGACGACCCCCGGGCTGCTTTTATTTTCGACGGTGTTGACGATCAGGTGATCGGCAATTTCGGCAATCATTTCGGCGGCGCGGCCGGAGAAGAAGTCGACTGCATGGACACCGCGCGCGGAACACCCGCCGGGACTCTGCTGCTGGCGCGCTCCGATTCGCATCCGGACGTGCTAGAGCCCGAAGAGGGCTACGAAGACGCGGACGTTCATGCGGACATGACCTACCTCGAGACCCCCGGCGCCGGCGCGGTGTTCTCGACCGGCTCGATAGCATGGTGCGCATCGCTGAATCACAACGAATTCGATAACAACGTCGCCAGGATTACGCGCAATGTACTGCTCCGATTTGCGGACGACACACCACTTTCTAACGCATTAAATACAAAGGACTAGCCGTGGCCGGCTTTTATGCCTTAACTACTAACGAACAGGCAGTGAGACTGACCGAACTGGCTCGCGAGGCATTGAGGCACTGGGATCTCGCCGATGCGGAGTTGGCGTTGATAAAACATCGTGAGAACGCGGTCTACAGCGTGCGCAGTTCCTCCGGCGCCCGCTATGCCCTGCGAGTGCATCGCGCGGGCTATCACAGCGACGCCGAGCTGTACTCAGAACTTATCTGGATGCGGGCGCTCGATGACTACGGCGTGCACACGCCGCCGGTGATTCCGGCAAGCGATGGCAATCTGTTCAAGGTCGTCGAGTGCGCTGGCGTACCCGAGCCCCGCCAATGCGATTTGCTGGCCTGGATCGATGGCCAACAACTTGGTTCGATTGAAGATGACTCGGAACCTGACGTAGAGAACCTGACCAGCAACTATCGACTGGTCGGTAAACTCGCCGCAAAGCTGCACAACCAGGCTTCAGACTGGACGTTGCCCGACGGATTCACGCGCCATGCCTGGGATGTCGATGGCCTCGTCGGTGAGCATCCGTTCTGGGGACGATTCTGGGAACTCGAAGCGCTGACACCCGAACAGCTGGACCTGATCCAACGGGCGCGGGCGCGGGTTCGTACCGAGCTGGAGTCTCTCGGACAAGACCGTCAGATCTACAGTCTGATTCACGCCGACTTTCTGCCGGAGAACCTCCTGCTGGACGGTGACGACATCAAGCTTATCGACTTTGATGACGCAGGTTTCGGCTGGCATCTGTTTGAATTCGCGACGTCACTGTTTTTCCACGTGGGCGAAGACAGCTTCGAGCCCCTGTTGCAGAGCATGGTCGACGGTTACCGTGAGCACCGCCAGATTTCCGACGAGCACCTGTCCCATCTGCCAACGTTTCTGGTTGCGCGTGGCCTTACGTATCTCGGCTGGCTGCATACACGCAAGGAGACCGAAACAGCGCGGGAACTAACGCCGGTAGTCGTCGAAGGTGTCACCGCGTTAGCCGAGGATTACCTCAGCTCGACGTAACGTGGCAGTCGGGCCGCCTGTCTGCCCATGGCGCGATTTTCTCGAGCTGGCCCGCAAGATTGAACAAGCGATCCTCCCGCCCGATCGGTGCCATGAAGTGAGCGCCCAGCGGCATTCCGTTCGGATCCTGGCACATCGGCAACGAAACCGCCGGCGTACCGGTCATGTTGTTCACGGGCGTATACGGAATCAAATTCAGCATATATGTGAACCAGTCTTCCAGCGACATTTCGTCGTGCTGCAGATCTGCCGGACTGCCCAGATGCGGTGTTGCCTGGGCCAGCGTTGGCGTTAGCAGGACATCGTAGGATTCGAAGAAGTCACCCAATTGCCGGCTCATCACGTGCATTTCGGCCGACACTTTCAGTCGCTCTGCCGCTGTCGCCGTGCGTCCCGACTCGTACATCTTCAGGGTCATCGGCTCCACCGTCTCCAGCGATACCTGCCTCTGCATGGTTGCGGCCTCGACGTCCAGCATGGCGGCAATGTCGATACACCATAAATCCCTGAAGACCTGCAGATAGCGGTCGTAATCAAACGCCGGAATCGCTGCTTCGACGCTATGTCCTGCGTCCTCGCACAGTTTTGCTACTCGCTGCATCTCGGCAGCGATATCGGGGTGCATCGGAATCGGTCCCCAGTTGCCGTCGCAAACCGCAACTCGTAATTGCCCCGGCTCTTGCGACACCTCATCAATGAATGGCCGTCGTGGCTCGCAAAAGGGAATGGGCTCTCCAGGCGCCGGGCCGTGAACGGCATCGAGGAACGCGGCGACGTCCCGGACCGTGTGTGCATTGACACCGTCGGAAAACAGTGGAAACGAAAGATCGCAGCCGTCGGGCGCATAACTTATGCGTCCGCGCGAATGTTTCATACCCACGTTGCCGCAGATGGAAGCAGGAATGCGTGTGGAACCGCCCCCGTCATTCGAATGCGCCATCGGCACGACACCGGCGGCTACGATCGATGCCGATCCGCCGCTGGAACCTCCGGCGATGCGCGAGGTATCCCATGGATTGCTCGTAGCGCCGGTCAGTGTCGACTCTGTCGTACCGGTGACACCAAACTCGGGGCATGTGCATCTTCCCAGGATATTGAGCCCCGACTCTTCCATTTTTTCAGTAAAAAAACTACTGTAATCAGCAATATACCCCTGCATCAGCCGCGAACCTCCCTCCTGGCGGCGACCTTTCTGGCGCGGCCCCAGGTCCTTGAGGAAAAACGGAACGCCGCGAAACGGTCCGTTCGGCAGTGATGTCTCGTCGAGACCTTCCACGCGGTCACGAAACACTTCGATAACGGCATTCAGTGCCGGGTTGACAGCCTCAACCGCTTTTGCAGCAAGCAACGCCAATTCCTTCGCGTTGATCTCGCCCCGACGTACAAGATCTGCCAGGCCGGTAGCATCATATGCACAGTATTCATCGAAGTTCATCCGTATCCCTCAATCGCCAGTTGCAGATATAGCGCTGCGCAACATTACCGCAGGCTTACCGAAAATAGTAGAAAAATGCTGGGAGCAACTGTCCCTGCGCCCTATACTGGTTCATCAATCATGATGTAAGTCGGCTACCATTATCATGTCCGAGTACAAGAAGACTTCGCCCGTCACTGGTCAGTCCATCGAGCCGATGAAAGAACCTCGCTTTGCCGAGATCGCCACTTTCATGCGAGCGCCTTTAGCCGAGTCTCTCGACGATCTCGACATCGCGTTGATCGGCGTACCGACCGACCTGGGCGTTACCAACCGTCCGGGCGCGCGTCATGGGCCACGAGAAATTCGTAACGCATCCAGCCTGATGCGAATCTTCAACGTCGCAACCAATATCAACCCCTACGCACTTGCACGCGTTGCCGACGTCGGGGACGTGCAGATGCCATCGCGCTACGACCTGGAGGCTCAGAATGACTGCATCGCCTCTTACTACGGAAAAATCGTAGCTGCGGGCGTTCTGCCGCTCAGTGCCGGCGGCGACCACTCCATTACGTACCCGATTTTCCGGGCGCTTGGCGCCGAGCGCCCGATCGGCATGGTTCATATCGATGCCCATTGTGATACCTGGGGCGAATTTGCCGGTTCGAAATACCATCACGGCGCGCCATTTCGGCTGTCTGTCGAACAAGGCTTGCTGGATCCCGCGCGAACGATCCAAATCGGCATTCGTGGGGGACAAAACTTCATGGATGGCATCGAGTTTTCGCAAAACAGCGGTATGCGGGTCATGTTCATGGACGAATTCGCCGATCTCGGCGTCGACAAGGTGATTGCGGAGGCACGCAGAATCGTTGGCGACGGCCCTACGTATATTTCATTTGATGTAGACGGCCTGGATCCCGTTTACGCACCGGGCACCGGCACACCGGAAATCGGCGGAATTACGACGCTGGACGCGCAACGCCTGCTTCGCGGTCTCCTCGGCCTCAACCTGATCGGCGGTGACGTAGTGGAAGTAGCACCGCCGCTCGACCCCAGTGGCAATACGGCATTGGTTGGCGCAACGATGATGTTTGAAATACTTTGTCTGCTGGCCGAGAGTATCGAGCAGTGAACGATAAACGCAAGATCAGTGTCGATGACGCCTACTCTGTCGAGACGCCTGACGACAATATCCGTCTGTATGCGGACTGGGCGGACAGTTACGACTCGGACTTTGTTTCCCATCGGGGCTACATCTACCACCTGCGCGTCGCCGAACTGCTGGTTCAACACCGTGCCAGCATTTCCGGTGCCGTGCTGGATGTCGGTTGCGGGACGGGTATTGTCGGGCTAGCGTTGCGAGACGGCGGTTTCTCGCAGGTCGACGGCATCGACATTTCACCGCAGATGCTAGAGCAATCCCGCGGAAAAATCTGTGGTGACGGGACTAAGGTGTATCGCAACCTGATACAGGCTGACCTGACGCAGCCATTGGATATTCCCGATAACCAATATGCGGCGTTAATCAGTTCAGGCACCTTTACACACGGCCACCTCGGGCCTGATTCGCTGGACGAGCTCTGGCGCGTGGCGGCACCCGGCGCCGTCTGTGTCATTGGCATCAATGCATCGCACTATGAATCATTAGGCTTCGACGAGAAACTTTCAGCCGATGTTGCGAGCGGTAAGATCACCGACCCGACAACTAGCGAAGTAGACATTTACTCGGCAGAAACAGGCAATTCGGATCATGTCCGCGATAAAGCGTTGGTTGTCGTAAGCCAGATAGTATGACTTGGCTGAAGAGCAACATTTGAGTCGCAAATATATCGTCTGTAGTCTGATGCACCTCAATGACCACACGGTTCGTAAATATGTGCTCAATGAGCAAATAACGAATCTCGGCTAGTTCCGACCCGCTCTTCTCGCGCGGGACTTTTGCGGGAGTCAGTCCTGCATTGTTATGCACAGTGCTGCAATCTTGTCCGTGAACGCCTCCTGATTGATCAATAAAAACAATCGGTTAACATCCAGGCTCTGGATTCGGGAGGCAGGGGCCGGAGGTTCACACCGACGAGCGCGAAGCGCGAGGACAGACGCACGCAGTGCGGGCCGAAGGCCCGAGCGGCGGAGCCGCGAGTCCATCCTCTCACCCCGACCAAGTCCAGATACGAAAAAGTCGGCTCCCTCACCCGTCAGGGGGAGGCGACTTTTTTGTATCTGGACGCCGGGCAGGAGATGGAACCGAAAACGAAGGTTCCACCGAGGACGGTGCAGCCGTCCGACAAACGTCGCGCAGCGACGGTCAATCCTCTCACCCCGACCAGGATTCCTTTCAAATCAATACCTTCTCGCCCGAGATTCTGCGGCACCTTTTTTCGGTCACAGATTTGTCACACTGAGATCGAGTTTTCGTCATAGAACACGACGAAGATCTCTTCGCAACGTGGCCGACGGCTTTACGAAACTGGCGAACGATCGAACGACAGCTTTCGGGTACTCGTCACAGGCAGCAACCGGCCATGAGCGGTCATTGGCGAGGCGGGTCTGCAGCTAGACGGGTTTGGACATGATCAAGTATTGCGAATTGCTGAAGCCTACCTTCTCGTAAGCCCGGATCGCGGCTCTATTGTTGTTGTGGACATACAGGCGAAGCTCAAGGCAGTCCGCTTCTTGCGCCGCCTTTGCAAAGCAATCAACAAGCATGTCCAGGTATCCCTTGCCGCGGTGTTCGGGTGCAATATACATACTCTGAATCCACCAGTAGAAACCAGCGTTCCAGTCACTCCATTCCTTGATTACTGACGTACAGCCGCAGGCGATCTCTAATTCATCGACCAGCAGCCAATATCTTGCGATTGATTTATCCTTTAAGGCTGCACCGACTCCCTGCTCTAACGTCTTCCGGTCTTGCGTACGCCCCTCGACTTCTCTGGCTTCCTCAGCGACAAATTCAACGATAACGTCCAGATCGCCGAGGCTTGCCTCTCTTACATGCATGTTTCTTTCCGTAGCGATTGGCGCGTATTTCGGAGAAACGTCAGGTGCCTGATCCTGGGCAAACCGGTAACTAGCCAGGTGCTGCTTTGGGTCACTAGCGGAAAATATAGCTGATGCTCGCCCAAGGTCTCATCACGATCCGAAGAGGTCGTTCGATTATTGGCTCAAGCTGCGTTTGCTTTGTCATCAAAATCCAGTTCGACATTTAGTCGGCCGCCTAGCGCCTGGACTGCGCTTTGGAGCGTCTGCAATGTTACTGAGACATTTTCCGGATCCAGAAGACGATCCAAAGCGGAACGGCTTGTGGCCATTCGTCGCGCCATTTCTGATTTCGACAGTGAGTGCTCCGACATCTTCTCAGCAAGTTGAAATGCAATAACACGCTTCACTGCTGCGGCCGTCGCCTCCTCGAGGATCCCATCTTCCTGAAGAAATTCATCAAAGCTACTTCCTACATTCTTCTTTGCCACAACTACGACCTCAACTTTCTCAATCTGCGTTTCGCCAGCGCTAACTCGTTTGCCGGCGTCTTTTGGGACTTCTTCACAAACCCGTGCAAAAGCACGATCCGATCTCCAGAAACCGTGAAAAACGTCCGCGCGATTCCTCGACCTAACTTGGACCGCAACTCCCATAGTCTGTCGTCCATCTTTCGAGCCAGTGGCATTCCGACAGGCCAGCCAAATTGGAGTGTTTTCACGTCCTCGCCGATTACTTTGCGATCCTCAGGCCCCATGTCTTTCAACCACTCGCGTACCGGCTCTCGCCCAGAATCGAGGCGAAAGAACCTAACCGAAATAGGCCTGTCCTTGGACATCTAGGGATTGTACCAGAATTGGTACATAACGCAAGGTCTATGGCTGCTTACCATGCAAGCAGCCGCTCGTCAGGGCCTCTGGCGGCTGACTGCGAATTGGAATGACTCTGGTTCCTGAACACCGGCGAGCTTCATTATGAAGCTGCTGCGAAGCCCTCTTTTTGACGGCTCAGCGCTCAAATGAGTCGGTGAAAGGTCTGCGCTCGTGTCACACTTTTGTCACACTGCGAACGGGATTCAACGTGATTCAGCGTGATCGAACGT
>Ga0224508_10002073_pt1 | contig 17436 bp, 16 predicted proteins | sample SF_Jan12_sed_USG_4_FD_170157 | JGI IMG/M metagenome (GOLD analysis project Ga0224508, IMG submission 170157) | Sediment microbial communities from San Francisco Bay, California, United States - SF_Jan12_sed_USGS_21 | ecosystem: Environmental > Aquatic > Marine > Sediment | place: USA... | reverse complement strand
GCTGCGGTCGAACAGCACCATTTCGCCGGCGGCCGGCAGGTGCGGCACGTAGCGCTGGAAATACCACTGCGTTTTTTCACGTTCGGTCGGCGTGCCGAGCGCGACCACCCGGCAAATGCGCGGATTCAGGCTTTCGGTGATGCGTTTGATGACGCCGCCCTTGCCCGCGGCGTCGCGGCCCTCGAAGATGCAGACGACCTTGAGACCTTTTTCCTTAATCCACTCCTGCAGTTTGACCAACTCGATTTGCAGATTGGCCAGCTCCTTCTCATAATCTTTGTTAGCGATCTTATCGCTCTTCTTATTGTCTTTTGACACGGTTTAATCCTCGAAATGGGCAACGGGACCCACCAACGTATAACAAACGGTAAAAACTGTCCATATAACAAGGGGATAAATTTACTAGTTAATGATCTATGTCACCTTCGACTTTCATTACCAGGCCAGTCGTACAAAAGCCATCCGCTGCCCGATCCAGGCCTTTCCAATAATGTCATCCCGCGGCCTCGACCCACAGGGCCTGAAACCGCGGGATCCAGGTAGAAGCGGAGGTCGTATAAAGCCGGATCCGGACGAACCGGCACATTGGATCAACCGAGGTACTACAGAATGTTTTTACTCTGACCCGGAATCATTTAGAGCTTTTGTTATTCTGCGGGCAGAAATTTCGCCTGCGACTACTGGGCTTATGCATCTGAGTTGAGTATTGTGTGCGGCGGATATTCGTGAATATGAGTGACGATATAAAACAGCCTGCGGCGGAACATCCGATGCCGGGTCCGCATGCCCGCCTTGGATACCTGCTGCTCGCCTATACCGCGACCGCGTTCGGCATCGCGGGCGTTTTCCTTCCGTTGCTGCCGACGACGCCGTTCTTGCTGGTCGCTGTGTGGGCGGCGCCGAAGGGGTCGCAGCGCGTGCATGACTGGATTTACGATCAGCCGAGATTCGCGCGCCTGCTCGATGACTGGCATCAGCAACGAGCGGTGCCACTCAGCGCCAAATGGCTGGCGACGGCGATGATGTTCGCAAGCTTGTCGTTCCTGGTCTGGCGCGAGTATCACTGGGGGCTGGTGCTCGGCATGAGCCTGTTCTTTATCTGTATCGGCCTGTTTTTATGGACTCGCCCCAACCCGAAGCATTGATCCCCGGCGCCGGCGGGTCGATCGTTTTGCCTGCGTCGACGCGGGTCGTAGTCGCATGAATCTTTCAGACTTGCTCGGAGATTGCGCCAGTCGATACGGTGATCGCGAATTCCTGCTGTTCGAACGCCAGCCGCTGGAAGGGGAGCAGCAGGCGTCTTTTCGCCAAAGGCTGAGCTATCGAGAATTCGATACCCTGGTCAATCGCGCCTGCCACTATCTGGCCGCGCAGGGGCTGACGGCGGGGGATGTTTACAATCTGCACCTGCCGAACTGCACGGCGTTTGTGATCCTGTGGTTTGCCGGTGCGCGCCTGGGCGCGGTCATGATGCCGACCAACGTGCTCGCCTCGGCCGACGAGCTGGCCTGGTTGCTGGATCATTCGAAGTCGAAGATATCGTTTACCACGGCGCAGTATCTGCCACTGCTGCAACCCTGCAGGGAGCGGCTCGATGGCCTCGAAAAGATTATCTGCTGCGATCCATATAGTGAGTTGCCGCATACGAATTCCTTCGAAGCCGCGCTCCCGGCTTGCCCCGAATCGCCGTGGCCATGCGCGGCCGCCGACACCGACCTGGCCGCGATCATGTACACCTCGGGCACCACCTCCAGACCGAAAGGCGTCATGGTAACTCACGCCAACTACCTGGCCGCGGGGCGAACTGTAGCCGACGCGATCGAGCTCGCCGACACCGACCGGCAGTTCGTCGTATTGCCGCTGTTTCATGGCAACGCGCAGTACTACTCGACTATGAGCGCGATGCTGCGTGGCGCCAGTGTCGCGCTGATGGACCGATTTTCGGCGAGCCGATATTTCGACAAGTGTATCGAGTACGGCTGCACAGTGGCCAGCCTGTTTGCCGCGCCAATGCGCATGATCCTGGCGCAGCCGCCGAATCCAGCGCATCGCGAAAACCGGCTACGGATGGTTATTTTCGCGCAAAACCTGACTGCCCGGCAGCTCGACGAATGGCAGCAGCGCTTCGAGGCGCCGCTGGCCCAGCTTTGGGGCATGACAGAAACCATGGGGCCGCCGCTGATGAATCCATTGCACGGGGAACGGCGCAACTGGACCGTGGGTAAGCCGATCGGCGATTACCAGATCGCGCTGGTCGACGAGGCCGGAAAGGCGGTGGCCGCCGGGGGCGAAGGCGAAATTATCGTCAGGGGGGTTCCAGGTAAAACCATCATGTCGGGGTACTTCAATAATCCACGGGCGACAGCGGAGACCATTCGCGACGGCTGGCTGTACACCGGCGACAACGCGATTCAGGACGAGGACGGCTACTTCCGTTTCGTCGATCGCAAGAAGGACATGATCAAGCGTTCGGGTGAAAACGTCTCCGCCGGTGAGGTCGAAAACGTGCTGCTGCAGCACCCGGCGGTGTTCGAATGCGCGGTTATCGGTCTGCCCGACGAAATTCGAGATGAAACCATCGTCGCGGTGGTGGTATTGAAACCGGAGCAAAGGGTTGCAGAATCAGAGCTGATCGATTTCTGTGCCGGCAAACTGGCCAGCTTCCGCGTGCCGCAACGCGTCGTCTTCGAAAAATCATTGCCTAAAACCTCGGTCGGTAAGATCCAAAAACACTTGATTCGCTCAATTATTGCTACCCAATGACCGGTTTGGAGTCGCCCTCCTGGAGATCGGCAGCGTAATTATATAAATCTGTATTTGCTTTCAGGTGGCAAGTGACTTTAGGTAAAGCCCGGATTGAATTTTTAATAATCTTACTTAAGGGAGACTACAAGTGTATGTTTGTTGGTAGGATTTAATTACAGGCCGGATAGAATTTTTTAAATCAGTTTGGTTGCCACGTTGTTGAATTAATCTGCATCAACGCGTTAAGTAATTTCTCCTGGCAATTTGATGATTTCAACAGGGTGAGGTGTTACTGTACTTAATCAGTTCTTTATGAATATCCTGTCTCCAGGCATAGATGATGGATTTAAAGCAGAAATTACTAAGGATAGTTCAGGAACCCCGCTTCAGCCGTCGGCAGAGAGATATAGCAAAATCGTCACTTCAGCGAATCGAGGAGCTTGAGAGTGAAAAGGACTATCACTGGACGGAGCATGCAAGGATGGCTCTCTTGACCGAGGTGCGTGCGGAGGTAATTGGTAGGCAAGCCGCAACCAAAATTGATAGTTTTTTAAAGCGGCACAGAATTATATAGATAGAACAGTAAACTCGTACTGTTTGAGTCAGAGTGCGTGGTCCGCTAAACCGGGGTAAATCCCGGAAGTCATGCTTGATAAAGTCCGGGACTAATGTTGCAACGTAATGGTAGCTAAAACCGCCAGTTGTAATAGAGCTCGACTCGTGATGCATCAACTGATGTACCTGCGTCTTTCTCTTCAATATCCAAAGAAGTGTAGCTAAGCCCCCAGCCAGCCAGGTTACTGCTCCCAACATTCTCCAAATACACTATCGCACCAGTTGCGGCATCGTAGTCGGTGTTGATATCGTCGCTTTCAAGCTTTGCGCCTAGATGAGATACAACACCGACACCGTAGACAAAAGGGTTCGCTCGATATTGATACGCTAATTGCAAATAGGTATCTCTGAATGATGCATCCTCATCCCCATCTAATGTCGCACTGTATTGGAGACCGAGCGATAACCGATAGCCGCTACCATGTTGGGGCAAATGCTCGTAACCTAGCCGCAAATGGAGGCCAGATCCTGCAGTGATATCGAGCATTCCATCCGTTTCAACCAAATCGTCCCCACCGTATGCAAATCCAAGACCAAGTAAAACACCACCTTCTGCTCGAGATTGAGTAGAAGTTGATTGCCCCTTGGCCGTGGACGGTTCTTTCTTTACCTGGCTTTCCGGCTTGGACTTCGCCGTGATTTTCGGAGCGGGCACGACCTCTCGCGGCGTTTCGGTCTCGGGCTCAATAACCGGGGGTGGCGCTGCAGGCTGTGGCACAGGCTCAGGAGCAGTTTCGGTGGGTACAGGAATGGGCTCCTGCGCCGGTTCGCTTATTTTCGGTGACGCAGCACCTGGAACTACGTAATCGGGCAGATTTAATACAACACCAACGTCCATGTTATTCGAGCCATTGGCGAAGACAGAGGGATTCAGTTTCTTGATATCCTGCCTTAAACGTGCCTGCTTACGCTCGTCCCCGGGATAAATCGCGCGACCGATCGCATACAGCGTGTCGCCGCGCTCCACTTTCCATCCTTTGCTGCTGACGATTGCCTTTTTCTGATCTGGCGTTGCCCTCGGTGCATCGAGTTGGCCTGAGTCATCGGCTGGTGGAGGCGAAGCAGGATCGACTATCAAACAGTTAGGCAAATTACACTGTCGTACACAAGTACGTGCATCGAGCATCGTAATAGTGCCGTCACCGTCAGCATCGCGTGGGTCGTCTGACCCGCTTGCCGTTGTATTGCGAACGTTGATGATCAGACCGAGATCTAACCGATCCACATCGCCATCCGCATCGGCATCGCAAGCCGCAGCCTGTGCCAAACTGGAGATTCCCATCGAGAGATAGAGTAACGTGACTGTTACAAAGCTGCGGCGAACGCTCATGTCATTACGATAGCATTTCCTGTTTACATTTCCTGTCTATTTGCCTATTGATTTCATAGCTTACGGAAATTAATCAATCCTGTTAAATCCTGACCGAAAAATCCGAAGGGTGTTTCCCTCAAAAAATGTGAAATGCGCCGCAATTTCTGGAATTCAAATATATGAACCGGTCCAATTTACCCTAAATGGGTGATGTTTTATTGATATTTAGCGATTATATTTGAGAAATTACTTTAAGTTTTAGAAATATTCGATTTAAATGGTTAATTGTTGGTGAAACCAATAATTCACTTTCTGGCTCAGCAACTAACAATAACTAAATTTACACCTTAGCTGGATACCTATTCAATTTATAGATGAAGGGGTGGGTGATATGAAAAAAACTATTACTATTCTTTTCGTTGCGGCATTACTCTTTACAGGTGCCAGTCAAGGAGAAGGAAATGCCGACTTATCTAAAAATGCCTTAAGTCTCGAAACTGAATTGCAGCTCCCGGCCATAACCTCCTCAGCATCGAACTTAAATCGAGGCTTTCTGAAACAAAACAAAATCGCTATAGGCACTGTATTACAATCCCATCACTTCGATAAGTACGACTACCATGATTACAATGAATCCCATAACGGGATTTATCTAAACATAAACAGGTGGTCGACGGGAGTTTTTCAGAACAGTGCTGATGTTCAAAGCGTCTTCATAACATATAACCCGACCCTTTACACAAACAAGTCGTTTGTGGTTAACCTGGTGACTGGAATTGCAAACGGCTACGAAGGTTGGGAATATGCACAAGGTGATTATTTACCGATCCTGGGTGTCAGCGCGCAGTGGACTTATCTAAAAACTATGCTGTCGCACGAAGCTATAGCCTTTGGAATAGAGTTGCCGTTGAATTAAGGCCTGTCGAATTCCGAGAAGAAGACATCACTGGCAAAGTGGCCGGATAAAATCCGGTCGCTTTAGCTGTATGCGACTCGCTGGAAAAACTGTTGTTCCATACTATGGGCTGTAATGCGGGGCGGGCGCCTCAAAAGCCGGCTCCGGATTCAATCGTGCCCGCTAAGCTGGTCGAACATCGCGATATCGGCCAGCGCAATACTGTCGCGAATATCGGCCTCGATTCCGTTTGCCAGCAACGACTCGTCTCCCTGGCGCATAGCGCTAACCATTTCCTTGTGATGATCCGGAACACTGGCGATAGCCTGGTGTTTTGCGGCGACCCCCATGAATGGCCCGAGTTGTAGCCACAGGCTTTCGATCATCGGCATCACCACCTGTTCGGGGTGGGCGCGGTAAATCGTCGAATGCAGCTTCTGGTTAAGGATCACCATCTCCCCTCGGTCGCCCTGTTCGAGCCTGGCGTCGATTTCGAGATCGATGCGCTCGACCTCGTCTATCAACACCTGGTTTATGTAGGGCAAGGCCTGTAACGCGGCATAGACTTCGAGGTGGCAGCGCAACGATACCAGGGACTGAAGCCGGGCAGGCGTCATTTCCGGCACCTGGATGCGCCGGTTTTTCAGCGTCACCAACGCGTTTTCGGAACTGAGCTGGCGCAGCGCCTCGCGCACCGGCGTCGCACTGACTTCGAGCAGCTTCGCCAGGTCCTTGATGGTGAGCGAAACCCCGGGCGCGATGGCGCCTACCATCAATGCATGGCGCAAGCGCAGGTAGGCGTACTGGTGAGAAATGCCCGGCCGAGATTCGGGCAATTCGGGAAATGGAATGATGTCGCAATTAGTTGTCATTCAGACATAACCTTTTTGGAGATTACCGACGGTTGTCATTAAGCATAAAGCAAGTGATTTAAATATACATATCTGGAAAATAATATAAAACAATTTGACAAAGTGTAATATAAATAATAATGTGATCACAAAAATGGAATACACGAAAATGTCTTTTGAAAATTTGCTCATATGATGAAAACAGCAATGAATGATTACGCCGGAGACGGGACATATCCCTGCAGCTATTATGCCGCGTCCGCGAATGCTGCCCCGGAGCGCCCCGCGCTCAAGGGTTCGGTCGAGAGCGATGTCTGCGTGGTTGGCGCCGGTTACAGCGGCTTGTCGACCGCCTTGCACCTCGCCGAAAAAGGCTACAGGGTCAGCGTTGTCGAGGGCGCGCGCGTCGGTTGGGGCGCGTCCGGCCGCAACGGCGGTCAGATCGTCAACGGCCTCAACGCGGGCCTGGACAAGATCGTCGGGCGCTACGGCGAAGAGGTCGGCAATTTCGTCGGCGGAATCGTGCAGGAAGGCGGTAAAATCATCCGCGAGCGAATCGCAAAATACAACATCGAATGCGACCTGAAGGAAAAGAACCTGTTCGCGGCGTTCCATCCCGGGCAACTGCGTGAGCTCGAAGCCAAGCAGGCGCTGTGGCGCAGGTTCGGCATGGATGACCACGAAATACTGGACAGGGAAGGCGTGCGCGAGCATGTCGGCTCGGACGCCTATGTCGGCGGCATGATAGACCACAGCGGCGCGCACATGCACCCGCTGAACCTTTGTCTCGGTGAAGCCGCGGCGATCGAGAAGAATGGCGGAACCATTTATGAAATGTCGCCGGTGACTTCGGTCGATCACGGTAGGGATTCCCCAGTGGTGCGTACCGCCGAAGGTGAAATTCGATGCAAGGCTCTTGTCCTTTGCGGAAACGCCTATCTTGGCGGCGTGGTGCGGCCGTTGACGCCGCGCGTGATGCCGGTGTCGACCCAGATCATCGCTACCGAACCGCTCGGCGAGGAGCGCGCCATAGAATTGCTGCCGACCGACCTTTGCGTCGAAGACACGCGTTACGTTCTCGATTATTTCCGTATGTCAGCCGACAAGCGCCTGCTGTTTGGCGGCGGCACCGTCTACGGCGGCAGCGATCCGTCGGATATCGTCGCCAAGCTGCGTCCCAACATGGAACGAATTTTTCCGCAGATGAAGGGCGTCAAGATCGATTACGCCTGGAGCGGTAATTTTGCGCTATCGTTTTCGAGAGTACCGCAAATGGGCAAGCTGGGTTCCAATACTTACTTTGCCCACGGTTACAGCGGGCACGGCGTTACCGGTTCGCACCTGTTCGGCCGAATTCTGGCGGAAGCCGTCGACGGAGACCTGAGTCGCTTCAGCGTATTCGAAAAGATTCGCTGGTTTCCGTTCCCCGGCGGGCGCATGTTCCGCGAGCAATACTGCATGGTCGGTTCCTGGTGGTACCAGGTACGCGATGCGCTTGGCGTATAATTCGATAACCGACTAATCCAAAGGCCTTTTGTGGGGAAAACATGGCTGAAGTACTAAGTGGTCACAATGAATATGGCAGCATGGTCATCGCCGGATTGGTGGCGCTGGTCGACGCTGACGGCGTTGAGAAAGAAACTACAGCCTGGTTCGGATTCTCGAAATCATGAAAATAGGCATACTGCAAGCCGGGCGTACGCCCGATAATCTCACTGGACAGTACGGAGACTATAACGAGTTCTTCGAGCGTTTCCTCGACGGTAAGGGTTTCGAATTCGAAACCTTCGCCGTCCTCGACGGGGTTTTCCCTGGTAGCGTCGATGACACCGATGGCTGGCTTATCACCGGCTCCAGGTTCGGCGCCTACGAGGATCATGACTGGATTCCGCCGCTGGAAGACTTTTTACGCGACGCCTATTCGAAGTCGATACCCATCGTTGGCATCTGCTTCGGTCACCAGATCCTGGCGCAGGCGCTGGGCGGCAGGGTCGAGAAGTTCAGTGGCGGATGGTCCGCCGGCGTCGAGTCTTATTCGCACGAGGGATTCCCGCAGGGGATAAGTCTGATCGCCTGGCACCAGGACCAGGTTACCGAGTTGCCTGCGGATGCAAGGATTGTGGGGTCTTCGGAGTTTTGTCCCTACGCCGCGCTCGCCTACGGCGATCGGGCCTACACGATTCAACCCCATCCCGAATTCAGTGCCGATTTCACTTACGGATTGATCGAGGCTCGGCGCGAAATACTGCCCGAGGGCGTCGCCGACAGCGCCGAGGCAAGCCTCGGAGCCGAAACATCGTCGGCTGGACTGGCGGATCACATCGCGGCCTTTTTCAATCGCCGCGGGTGATCGATTCGCTAATTGAAGTTCGATAGAGCCCGAACTCTTGTCCGGACCTTTGGAATCATAGTCGCATAGTAGTCGGGGTCAGGCCTGAATGGCACTTACTCAAGCCCAAAACTGCTGTCATTGCGAGGAGCGCTAGCGACGAAGCAATCTCTAAATATTTGATTTCAAATATAAAGATTGCTTCGCTGCGCTCGCAATGACCAGCTTAAGTAAGTACCATTCGGATCAGGCCTTACATTTGACAGAAATGATATCAGTGGTCGATACCGGGGCCCGGTATATCGAAAACATCCTGACCCGCATCCTGTTGCCAGAGATGGCTTCGTAATGCCTGGCCCGAATGGCCGACAACGCGTCGTTTTCCAGTACCCATGTAGGCGTCGATGGCGCGGGTATATTTGCCTATAAAATAGACTAGTACTATTGACTCTATTCAATATTGCATCAAAAACAGAATTGGCTACTCAGGAGTATTGATGTTACGCGGCTACAAAATTGCCGCACTCATTGCATATTTGGTCACAAATCGACAAAAAACGTCCGATGATCAATAACTTGGCCCTTGATCCCTCGCTTTACAAATATGCATACCGGAGGTATCGTCTTAACCATAGACCCGTTGCCAATCGAGTAAGTATGGGAAGTTTCAACAACCCATTGCGAACACAAGCGCAAAATATAAATGGAATGCGTGGTATATAAGGGGATAATAATATTTTTCTAATGGAATAACGTTTTGAGCGCAGTTGCCAATGACCTAGAAGCCGGGTTTGAGATCCTCTGGTACCAGATCGAATCAGTCCTGGGTCGAGGCGGCTTCGGCATTACTTATCTGGCCAGGGATAATAACCTCGGTCAACTGGTCGCGATCAAGGAATACCTCCCCCACGATTTCGCAGCGCGCAGTGGCGACAGCACGGTGCAGCCTGTTTCTGTCGAGCAAACCGACGTCTTCAGCTGGGGGCTGGAACGTTTCATGAGCGAGGCGCAAACCCTGGCCAAGTTCAAACACCCGAATATTGTCCGTGTGCTCAGTGTGTTCAAGCACAACAACACCGGTTACATGGTGATGGAATACGAACAGGGTGAAGATCTCAGCGTTACTTACAAGCGAGAAAAGAAACTATCCCAGGTAGAGTTGGAATCCATCTATTTTCCGATCATCGACGGCCTTGACCTGGTTCACAAGGAAGGCTTCATCCATCGGGATATCAAACCGGCCAATATCTTCATTCGCAATGATGGCTCCCCGGTTCTGATCGACTTCGGCGCGGCTCGCCAGGCAGTGGGCTCCAAAACCAAAGCGCTCACATCGATGCTGTCCATTGGATATGCGCCTTTTGAGCAATATAACGACGAACCGGGTAAACAGGGGCCATGGACCGATATCTACGCCCTGGGCGCAAGCCTGTTTCAGGGCATCACCGGCGAGAAACCCATGGAATCGACGATTCGGGGCATGGCCCTGTTGCATGATGAGCCTGATCCCTATGAGCCGTTATCAAAATCCAACGTCGAGGGCTACACGCATGTCTTTTTAAGGGCCATCGACCAGGCCTTGATGTTGCAAATACACGACCGTCCGCAGACCCTGGAAGAGTTTCTGGGTATGTTGAAGGGTGAGATTACCCTGCCGGATCTGCCGGACAAGGACGAAAAGGTCACCGAATCCACGGTCGTCAGGAACAAAACGGTAGTCCGACCAGGAAAACGGACGTTTTCGGGCGCAGAAGTCGAAGTCACCCATCCCGATCAATCTGCACCGAATGAAAAGGCGACAGCCCGGGAAAAAGAACCATCAGGCATCGCAATCACCGAGGAAATAAAACAAGCGCCCGACAAACCTCTAAAACAGAAAAGCTTGATAGCGCGGCCAACATTTCTGATCGGTATGGCAGTCGTTGTTGCCATTATCGTGGCCTTTGTCGCTTATTACCCGGGCGAACCATCTCCCGAGGATCTTCGACAACAAAGAGTGAATGACTTACTCGAAAAGGCTGATGCACTAATCGCTGACGGCAAACACTACGATGCTTCCAGCACTGGCGCATTCAGTGTTTACCAGCAAGTTCTCGCCATTGAACCCGACAATCGGGCAGCGAAAAATGGCATCGAAAACGTAGGCCAGCACTACCTGCTACAAGCCGAACAATTTATCGACATTAAGGATTTTGGCCAGGCCGATGCCAGTTTGAAGATCGTCAACGCGATCAACCCCGAATTTCCGGGATTGAAGGAAACCCTGGGCCGGTTTTCAGAAAATCTCGATAACGAAAAGAAATTCAAGCAAATAGAACTCTACAATAGCCTGGCCAATGCCGCTCTGGAAAAAGGCCAGATCTACAAACCGGAACAAAAAAGCGCGTATTTCTATTATCAGAACGTCTTGAAGCTTGACCCAGAGAACGTAACGGCAAATCAGGGTATTTTCAAAATCGCAGACAGGTTCATTGCTCAGGCGCAAACCGCAATTAAAAATAATGATACCAATCGTGCGACTACTCTGGTCAACCTTGCCGAATCGCTCAATCCTGATCAACCAGCAATTCAGACGCTGCGTCAGCAAATTAGGCAAACACAGGACCTTGAAAAAATCCTGGCCAGTGCGGACAGCGCATATGCTGATAGGCGTTATATTTCACCAGAAAATGGCAACGCCTATGACCTTTACCAACAGGTGTTATCCATTGAGCCCTCGAACCGGCAGGCACAAAAACGATTAGTTCGAATCGCCGATTACTACGCTGAAAGAACCCGAAGCGCTACCCGATCGGGCAATTTCGCAACCGCAAATACCAATCTCGATATCCTGCAGAAATTTTTCCCCGATTATTCAATACTTTCGGATCTGAAGCGTGGGATAAGCGATAAGCAAAACGAGATTAGTAAGCAGGCTGAAATCAAAAGACAAAACGAGATTAAAAAGCAGGCCGAAATCAAAAGGCAAAACGAGATTAAAAAGCAGGCCGAAATCAAAAGGCAAAACGAGATTGCCGCCTTAAAAAAATCTGAGGTAAAACCCCCAACAATCAACAAGTTATTGCCGACTGGCATCAATCAGAAGCAAGATGATTACCAGGTGGTTCAGGATATTGTTGGCACTTTTATCAACGCATTCAAAAACAGAGACATGAACGGCCTGTTAGAAGTTGCTCAATTGACCAACCAGCAGCGAGGGCTTTATGCAAAGATTTTTGGTTTGTATCAATCTGTGAATATTAAAGTGGCGCCGAATTCGTTTACGCTAAACAAAAAAGATGGCGTCGCCAGGGTCCAGTTTGAGATTATAGACTTGGTAGATACGAACGGAAATCAGGTCGTGACGAGCGCGAACTGGACAAAAATAGAACTCAATATTGCCAAAATGAATGGCAGCTGGCTAAAGGCTGCAATTATTTAATTTAATTGACAGCGTCAGGTAAACTATTCACAATCTATTTGAAAAGTATAAGAGTTAAAATAACAAGGAAGGGGGATTAAGAATGAAAATATTGTTCATTCGATTGTTTAGCCTGCTGTTTTTCTTGCAGGTAACGGTCCTGCCTGTATCTGCGGCCGAGCAACTTAGTCTACCTGCGCCCGATGTAGAACCTCCAGTAGTCATCTTTGACGAAACCGACACTGAAATCGAAGCCGGGATCAAAACCTTTACAGTCGCCGTCACTGACAATGTCGGCGTCGCAAGCGTTACCCTCTATTACAAGGACGCAACCGACATGGTTTTCAAAACCAAGACGATGAGGCAGTCAACGACAGACCCCAACATATATACCGCAGATTTATCGCTGGATCCTGTGATCTCTGACAAACTGGAAATTTATATCCGGGCTGACGATGTCTCGGGTAACAGCATCTTCGAAGGCCAAAAATTTTCACCGCTGACATTCACCATCGTTCCCGTAGACACTGGAGCAACAGAAGTTATCTCTACCGTTACCGAGCCCGACGAAACGCAAAAGGCTGAAGAAAAAGAAGGCATGCCCGCATGGGCCTGGGTGCTGATCGGTTTAGGTGTTGCTGCCTTAGCCAGTGGTGGCAGTGATAGTGGCGACGACGAAGGCACGGTAACAATAAACGCAGATGTTCCGGATTGAGGTTTCAAGATTGGATTTCGCAAGATGAAAGGTATATCGCAAAACATCCAGATGGTAAGAGATAATCCAGTGAGCAAGCTTGGAATTTTTATACTTTTTGTAGCTTTTGCAGTAACAGGCTGTAACCAGCAAAACGAAACGAATACATCTGAACAGGTTGACAATGTTTCACTACAGGTTCCTGACGTGGCCAGCAGGCTCGTTCAAGGAAATCGATTCAACAATGGCCAGGCCGCGGCATTCGTGGTGGGACAACCTGATTTTACCAGCGCTGGAGCGGGAGCAGGGCCGGCGGGCCTGAACTTCCCTCAAAGTAATGTTCATTCCTCCGGTGGAAATCTATATATTGCAGACAACTTGAACAACCGAATTTTGGTATTCAACAGCATTCCGGCAAGCAATGGTGCCAGTGCGGATTTCGCCATAGGCCAACCTGACCTGGTCACCATCACGTCAGGCACCAGCTCGACCACTCTGGACGCTCCACTTAGCCCTGTAATCTCGAGCGGAAGACTATTCGTCGCCGATCAAAACAACAGCCGCGTTGCAATCTACAATACGGTGCCCGCAGCCTCTCCCGGCACCATCGATGTGGTTGCTGGCCAGCCTGACAAGGTATCCTCTGGCGGTTCATGTACCGCCACGGGATTGGATTTTCCCGAAGCCGTCTGGGCGGCGGGCAATCGAATGGTGGTGGCTGACACTGGCAACAATCGGGTATTAATCTGGAATAGCATCCCGACCGTCGATAACACCCCGGCCGATCTGGTGCTGGGGTCGGGAAGCTTCACGATCTGTAATCTTGTCGCGCCATCAGCCAATTCATTTGATCGCCCCACAGGCGTGTGGACAGACGGCACTCGGTTAGTGGTGGTCGATCAAACCAATAGTAGAGTGCTGATCTGGAACACCTTTCCCACAACGAATGGTCAGGCGGCCGATCTGGTGCTGGGCCAAACTGATTTCACAAGCTCCGGTTCAAACCAGGGTGGTGCGGCCTCGGCTGGCACCCTGAGTTTTCCTCATGCCGGCGTTTTTGTAGACAATGATCAGTTATTCATTGCCGATAACGGCAACAATCGGGTATTGATCTGGAACCGATTCCCGACGACCAATGGCCAGGCGGCCGACCAGGTACTCGGACAGGCGAATTTTACGGATACCAGTTCAAGCACCTCTCAAACGACGCTCGATTTTCCCGCGGGCGTATTTGTTTCCGGTACACAACTCTTTATTTCCGACGTGGGAAATAACCGGATCCTGATTCATAACAGCAGAGTGGGCACGTTGACTGCCACGCTTTCGGGTTGTCCTGGCGGAAACAGACTAATGACCATTTCGGGCACGACTGCTAGCGCAACATGTAGCAAAGTACCTGAAGGCCCGCGAACATTTACTATTACCTTCACGTATGATCTGGATCCATACGGTCCACTGACTATAGCTTCGGCATCGAAACAGATAAATGTAATAAAGGATCGAAACAATCCTCTTAGCTTCGTGGCCGGAGATTTTGATACAGCATCCTTCGACGAGGACGGCGACGGTATCAGCAACATACTCGAATTGGACGAGTCATCGACATCCAATCCCTTACTCGCTCTCTGTGTACTGGGGACCTCTCAACTCGATGATTGCGAATTGGGGTCATAAAGTAACGTTTTTAACGAGACATTGAACATGAATACTAAAATGAAATACTTCCAATTAAAAAATACTCTTTTTACAGTTGCGATGCTGGTCTCGTTTGGCGCACAGGCAGGGAATGTGGCCAGTACCTTCAATCCGGGAGACACGTTAACCGCTACACAAATGACCGAAATCAAGGATGCAGTTAACGATAACGACACTCGGGTTCAGGTATTGGAGGCAGCGGTCGGCCCACAATACCAAATCGTGAGTGCGGCTTTTCCCTATAGTTTGTGTGGCGTAAATGCCACTACGCATAACCCGATCTGCGGGCAACTACGCGAGGTCACATGTCCCGCGGGAACAAGCGTGGTGGGCGGCGGCGTAGATAATCCTCATTTCCAGGTGTCGGTAGTTGAATCGCATCCAGAAGGATCTACGGGCTGGCAAGCCTGGGTCATGAACACCAGTACCCTCACTCAAGCTGGTACAATGACGGTCCAGGCGATTTGTGCAAATGTCACCGTTAGCATTGTTCCAAGAGCGCGCAACGCAGCAACGCGAGACGAAGGATCCGTAACAGCCCTCCTTGATGTTTCACCGGATATTCGCCTCGAAGCAGTCAATAATCTTTGGGACACGATCCGGGCAACTTCGACAGTTAGTGACGGCACTCGGCTCGCCCTGGAGAATGCAAGTGCGGATCCCGATTCGCGAGTCGCTGAGCTGGCCCGTCAAGTCGTTGACTTTATTGCGGACCTAGAGGCGATTGAAGCCATCCAGCAATAATAATGTCCGTGGACTCGGTCGATTATCGCCAAGGGAAACCGTGGACAAACACGGGGTAAATTTTAGCCAAGTAACGCCAGTACCCCACGAAATCGCGCAAACTGGAATTGCAATACTCAAGCTGTTGCTTCGACCTAAAGGTGGATCACCAGGATTAGAAAATGGATCGCAATACAAGCAAATCGTAGCTACCGAAATTGTCGGTAAAGGCTCGGGCCTTTAATATATGATTCTTGATAATTCCACTCACTGACGAGGGAGCTTAGGGTCAGGTCTTTGATCTTTGATTCCTTATGATCCCACTCACCGACGAGTAGTGTAAACCGAAGTATTCTTCTGTAAAGCGGATTCCGCCTGACACCAGGATTGATCGCGATATCGTTCGGTGATTTATGGCCTTGTTCCAGCTGGTGAACAGCTTCGCGTTTAAATTCCTGTCTAAACGTCCTTCTCTTATTCATCTTACACTTCGTGGCCAATTGACCCTATTTTAAAGTGTCCGATAATCTCAGGCTGCCTCAGAATGCAACTGATGGTTGCTTGTTGGTGGGAATGTTAGCCGACTCCAGGCACTTTTAGTCTTCATGTACCCGGAAGTCGATCTTATGAGTGTTGAAGTTTCGCCAGTCCTTGCCCAGACTGATGATGCCTGCGCCAGGTAGAAGTAGGGATTCCTGATGGATGAACAGTCTTTCCCATTGGCCAAGATAGATCCAGGTTCCGTTGGTGGATCGGTCGCTGAGATTGTATTGGCCTTGACGATACTCGATTACCGCATGAACGCGTGACACACGGTCATCGTCAACCCTAAGGCTGCTCTGCGTGTCCCGTCCAAGCACGAATGGCGTGTCCCGTTTCTGGATGGTCACTCGGTTTTTCTGATACTCGAGACAGAGACTGGGTGACAATTCCTCGTTAACGGAAGATCTATGGCGGGACACGACCGTGAGTTTGGAGCGATCATCCCGCCATAGGATTTCGAAAACTTCGACATCCGTTTCCTTACCCTTGAGACTGCGAGTACCCAGGCTGCGCATCGTGTCGCTCACCGATGCGGGCATCATAACCGCTGTTCCCCGGGTCGTGAGGATTTGACCGGGATGGCACTGATCGACCATCCGGGAAGCGACATTGACTGCATCGCCGTACACATCTCCGTCTTCGTAAATGACGTCGCCGCAGTTGAAGCCGACGCGAATTTGAGTGTTCTTGCCGGTGTTGGCATTGTGCTTGGCCAAACTGAGTTGCATCGCGATGGCAGCAAGAAAGCCTTGCTCTGGACCGGGTAGCTCAGCCATGACTTCATCGCCGATGGTTCTGATCACGCGTCCGTGGTAGCGTTCTACCTCCTGCGCCATGCATAGAATTGTTTCAGATACGATCTGTTTTGCCATGACGTCACCGAGCGTATCAAACATCCGAGTGCTTCCGGTAATGTCGGCGAAGAGTATGGTTGCACTTTTTCTAATCATCGGTTAGCAATCAAAAACCGAGACCAGTATTCTATCAAGATGCGCTTCAAATATCAGTTCTCCTCCCGACCAAATTCAATCTTTACAACGAGCAGAGAGTTAGTGCACTGAGATTCATGCAGTGAAAACACCTGTAAGGGAAGGCATCGTTCTTCAAGGTAAATCCGAATCCGGGAACAGTACATCTAATTAACTCCCATTGGATTACTGGAAATCGGCTACAGGCTAATCAAACTCACAGTAGCGACGAACGCTTCCCAGAGAAGCGTAATAACCACGAAGGACTGGGTAGCAATCAAAAACCAGCGCAGGAGTCGAGTGGGGCCAGTGCCTTTGCTTCTATCGCAATTAATTGTCGGCAAGATCGCGCGGGGGGTGAGTTTAATTGCGACGAAAACTCGAAGTTGGCAGGGCTTTTCCTTCGGCCGACAGCGCATTGAAATCGCTTGAAATCACCGCGTCCCTGTTCTTCAACGACCACATCACTTAATATTCAACTCGACTATTCCTCCCGTGGTATTCGGTTCCTTCTGCGGTACTTCAGGAGACCAAATATGACCAGAGTAATCGACAGCATCGCAGGGAAACTTCCCCCGCTACTGCTCCGTGATTCCTCCGAACCACTTTCGATATCGTCGTCGAGAATGGTTATGACCGCGTTATCCAGGGGTCCTTTCGTCGCGC
>Ga0224508_10002072_pt1 | contig 17451 bp, 18 predicted proteins | sample SF_Jan12_sed_USG_4_FD_170157 | JGI IMG/M metagenome (GOLD analysis project Ga0224508, IMG submission 170157) | Sediment microbial communities from San Francisco Bay, California, United States - SF_Jan12_sed_USGS_21 | ecosystem: Environmental > Aquatic > Marine > Sediment | place: USA... | reverse complement strand
CGGATACCGGGTGGTCAGCAGGTGGTTGAACCTGCGGTGCTCACGGTGGTGCGCCGCTTCCTGGCCCACGTAGGCACGCGCCGCCGAGCCGACCTCGCCTTCGAGATCGTCGAGGACGGCCGCCACCGAGCGCACGAAATACGGCTCCATGTGCGGCATCAGCAGCGAGATGCTGTTCGCCGCGCAGGCGAACTCAGGACGCGCTGGAGTCCAGGCAACATCGAGCCCGGCCGGGAAGTCGAACGCGATCCGACGGACGGCCAGGTGCGACTCGCCGGTGCGGGGCGAGCTCGGAGCTGCTTCGGGCGTCGGCGGTCGCTCGACCATTCGCCCCCCGTCGGCTCGACCGGCCCGCCACTGAGCTGCCGCTGGTACCGTCGGGTCGATGATCGCCCGCTGGATCGTGCTCGGGGTGTTGGCCACCGTCCTGGCCGCCTGCGCCGGCGAGGACGCTACGCCGATCGTCCCGGGCGCGACGACCGCGCCCACCACTCCGCACCTGCTCGAACCGACCGACCAGATGCGGGAGCTGGCCGAGCAGCAGTGCCGTGACGACCCAGAGCTCGACCGGGGCGAGGTGAACGCGGTCGACCCGGCGAACGACGAGCAGATCCTGGCGACCGTGATCGTCGACTGCGACGACGTCGAGTAGTGGCCTGCTCCTCGGCTGGCCGAGTGGCTCGGCGCGGCCCACCGGTTCGGTCACGCACCAGTGACGAGCTGGATGCCGAGCCATGCGGCGAGCACCCCGGTGGTGACCGTGGCGACGAGGTAGAGGATCGCGGCCCAGCCCTCCTCGGCCCGAGCCAGCTGGGCGACCTCGTTGGCGACGGTCGACCACGTCGAGAGTGCGCCGAGCCCACCGACCCCGACGATCACCTGCATCGACTCGCCCGCCTGGCTCAGCGCCCCCAGGGCGAGGGACGCGGCGACGTTGATCAGCAGGGTCCCGTAGGGGAGCTGCCTGTTCAAGCGCTCCGAGACCAGGAACCGGATCCCGGCCCCAGCGGCGGCGCAGCCGAACACCCCCAGACCCAGGAGGGCGACTTCGAGGGTCATCGCCTCGCCCCGAGGCGATAGCCGACGCCGGCGCAGACGACGGTGACGGCCGCAGTGGACAGGCCGATCATGCTCGCCCGACCGATCGCCCCATCGTCGAGGGCCGTCGCCACATCGAGGGCGTAGGTCGAGAACGTCGTCAGAGCACCGCAGAACCCGGTACCGACGAGGAGGAACTGGTTTCTGGTCACCCAGCGGCGGCCGGCCCGTAGCCTGAACCCTCCGACGAGGATTCCGAGCAGGACCGAGCCGACGACGTTCAGTACGAAGACCACCTCGCTCACCTGGTTGTCGGCGGCGACCTCCAGCGCCGCCCACCGAACGAGCGCGCCGATGGCTCCACCGGCAGCGACATAGCGAAGCGGGAGCAACTGATCCACGAGCCTCCGTTTCTACCGGAGTCCGGCCGCAACGACCAGCGGTGGCCACCACAACGCCAGTACCCTCGCAGCGTGACCGAACTCATCATCGAGGCTGAGCTGACCGGGACCCGAGACGGCACGACCCAGCTCCAGCGGCGCTGGCGGGCGGCCGATCTCGGGCTCGATGCGGCGCCGCGGTCGGCCCTGGTCGCCGTGCACGGGCTCGGAGAGCACTCCGGTCGTTACGACCACGTTGGCCGGTTCCTGGCGGCCCTGGGCCATGACGTTCTCGCCTTCGACAACCGGGGCTTCGGCCAGAGTGGGGGCCGCCGGGGCCACGTCGACTCCTTCGACGAGTTCCTCGACGACGTGGAAGACATGGTCATCGAGCGTCGGCAGCTCGGGGCGCCTGTCGTGCTCTTCGGTCACTCGCTCGGCGGGCTGATCGCCGCCACCTACGTCGTACGGGGCCGTCCCGCCCCCGATCTGCTCGTGCTCAGCTCGCCGGCCCTCGACGCCGACGTACCCCGCTGGCAGCGGGTCGTGGCGCCGGTCCTGTCGCGGTTCAAGCCGAACCTCTTCGTGGCGAACAACATCGACCCCGAAGTTCTCTCCCACGACGAGGAGGTCCAGGTCGCCTATCGCGACGATCCGCTCCGGGTCGGCGGCTCGACCGCACGGCTCGGGCAGCAGGTGTTCGACGCAATGCGGGAGGCGTCGGCCGGGACCCGGAGGGTGAACGTGCCGACCTACGTCTTCCACGGGGCGGCTGACCGGCTCGTGCCGCCTCGGGCCAGCGAGCGGCTCGCTGCACAGGACAACGTGACCTACCGGCTGTGGCCGGGCCTGCGCCACGAATGCCTCAACGAGGCGGCCAGGTTCAACGTGCTCGGGGAGCTGGCGGCTTGGCTCGACGAGGAGTTGCACCGCCTGACCCGGTCGACCGACGGCTGAGCGGCGACCAATCACCGCAGTTCGTCAGTGCCGCGGGGGCTCGTCGACATAGCCGACGCCCTCCACCCATTCGGCCCCGAAGTCGTCGGCCTCGGCGGCGACGTCGGGATCGATGCGCGGCGTCGCCGGCTCATCGTCCCGGCCGTGTGGCTCCTCGACCGGTCGGGGCTCGATCCCCCGGACCACGGTCTCGGGCGCCGGCGTCGGCTGGATCGGCGGCGACACGGGTAGTGGCGGCGATGCGGGCGGTGCCGCCTGGCTCGTGATCTCTGGAAACTCTGCGGTCGCGTCCTGATCGGGTGGCCCGTAGCGACGGGTCGCCGGCTCCTGAGAGCGATCGAGGTCGTTGGCCCGTTCGGTTGGCTGTATCTCGGCGGCGTAGCCAGGATGCTGCTGGTACGGCCGCTCGCCGTAACGGTCGTGCCGGTACGGGTCCTGGAGCCGGGGGTCTCGCCAGGACTCGACGGGTGCCGCGGCAAAGGTCGGCGCTTCCTGTTCCGGGACCGACCGGGCGTAGCCGAAGTTGGGCGGTGGCTGAGGAGGCACCGGTCGGTCCGTCAGATAGCGGGGTTGGCCGGCGATCGACGCCGGAGCGACGACCAGCGGTCGGGTGGATGAGATGGCCTGGGGAGCGGGAACGCGATCGAGCGTCGCAGCAGGCCGGCGTCGTTCGACAGCCGGCCAGGCCAAGCTGAGCAGCAGCACGCCGAGCCCGATCGCGGCGAGCGCGAGAGCCGGAAGAATCATCGCTCCGAAGAACACGTCGACCGCAGCCGTGGCGATCGAGACCGATGACGGAGCGACCCGTTGCAGCAGCCACGGCAACGCATATGCAACCGCCAGCCAGAACGCGGCCGCCCCGAAGGCCCAGAACGCGATCCGGCGAAGCGCGGCGGCCCGGTTGCGGGCCAGCACGAAGGCGGTGGTCACGCCGACGAGTGCCACGAAGGCACCGAGCAGCGTGAGCCGGTCGACATAGCGCTTGAGGGTGCCGAGCCACGCCAAGCCGGTGTTCGGTAGCTCGACCTCGACCGATGGAGCGGCCGGCAGCACGAGATCGAGCTCGGGCTGCCGCTCCACCACGGCTTGCCGTCCGGCGGCCCCGAGCGCGCCGGCGTCGAGCGTCACCGGCTCGTCGATCCCGGCCAGGGCGTTCTGGTGGGCCCGGACGAGACCGTCGACGATCAGCGCCTCCACCCGCGGGTCGTCGAGTGCAGCGGTTGCACCGTCCTCGATCGTCTCCCGGGCGACCGGCACATCGGCCGGGATCTGGGCTTCGACCGAATCCGCCAATCGATCGACGATGGCCGAGCGCACGTCGGGGTTGTCGAGGAGGACCTCGGCCAAGCGCTCCGACCGACCGGGATCGAGGACCGTGCGCGACAAGACGAACCCCGACCAGGCGGCCGTCGCCACCAGAAGCGACACTCCCATGATCAGTGAGGCCAGTCCTCGGCGCATCGATTCTCCTGTTCTCGGCCCAGACCGTTTCTCAGTATCGCAGCCCCGGCGCCCGAGGGTGGCCCGCCCCGATACGGTATGGCCCGATGTCGGCCGTCGACGCCCTGCTGCTTCTCGTCGGCGGGTTCTTCGCTGGCGTGATCAACTCGATGGCCGGGGGCGGTTCGCTGATCACCGTCCCGCTGCTGTCGTTGGCCGGGATCGGCGGGACCCTGGCCAACGGGACCAACCGCGTCGCCGTCCTCGTGCAGAACGCCAGCTCGGCCTTGGGCTATGCCCTCGGTGGCTTCGGGTCCGGGCGGGAGACGCTTCCGGTGCTCGCCCCGTCGGCGCTTGGAGCGCTCATCGGCTCGTTCGGGGCCTCGCAGATCGACGACCAGCTGTTCGAGCGGGTCTTCGGGCTGCTGATGCTGCCCTTGCTGGCCCTGTCGCTCTGGCAGCCGAAGACCGAGACTTCCGACCGGCCTTGGCCCCTGTGGCTCAGCCTGCTCGCGTTCTTCGTGATCGGCGCGTACGGCGGTGCGGTCCAAGCCGGCGTCGGCCTGCTCCTGCTGCTGGTGCTCGCACGCTCGGGCCGGGATCTCGTCACGGCCAACGCGATCAAGACGGTGGTCATTCTCGCGATCACGTTGATAGCGGTCCCCGTGTTCGTGGCCAACGACCAGGTCCGCTGGATACCGGCTCTCGTCCTGTCGGTCGGCACCGGCAGCGGAGGCTTCGTCGGTGCTAGTGCCGCGGTCAGGGGCGGCGAGCGGCTCATCCGACCGGTACTCATCCTCGTGGTCCTGGTCCTCGCCAGCAGGATGCTCGGCCTGTGGGAGCTGGTCTGAGGAGACCAGTACGGTGAGCGGTGATGGTCCTGGTCGATCTCGAAGGTGTGACGATGACTCGCCCGGGTCGCCCGCTGTTCGAGGACCTGTCGCTTACGCTGGCCGCCGGTGACCGGCTCGGCATCGTCGGTTTGAACGGCAGCGGCAAGTCGACCCTGCTCGGTGTGCTCGCCGGGACGATCGAGCCAGAGTCCGGAGTGGTCCGGCGCGGCCGGGGCCTTCGCACCGCCGTACTCGATCAGGACCCTGTCCTGGAGGGTTCGACGGCGATCGAAGCCGTCGGCGACGGACCCGCCGGCCGCTGGGAGGCGGCGGCGGTACTCGACCGCCTCGGGATCGGCACCGATCTCCACGACCGCCCGGTTGGCGCCCTCTCAGGTGGGCAGGCCAAACGGGTCGCTCTGGCTCGGACGCTCGTCACCGGCTCCGGGAACGAGCCCACCGACCTGTTGATCCTCGACGAACCGACCAACCACCTCGATATCGACGCGATCGCGTGGCTGGAGGAGCGCCTCGCCGCCCTTGCTGGCGGCTTGGTGCTCGTCACTCACGACCGGCACCTCCTCGACGCCGTCACCACTCGGATCCTGGAGCTCGACCGGGGCACCGGCCACCTCCACGACGGCGGCTACGTCGGCTATCTCGACGGTCGAGCCCGCCGGGAGGAGCAGGCGGCCGAGGCCGAGCAGGTCCGGCGGAACCTGGCTCGCCGGGAGCTGGCTTGGCTGCGACGAGGCGCGCCGGCACGGACCCGCAAGCCGAAGGCCCACGTCGAAGCTGCGACCGCCCTGATCTCGAACCGACCCCAAGGGCCCGCCCGGGGCGCCGATCTCGACCTCCATTTCGGCACCCCCCGCCTTGGCGACAAAGTGATCGAGCTGAGCGGCGTCGGCCACGGCTGGGGCGACGATCCCGACCTCTTCACCGCCGTCGACTTGTCGCTCGATCGCCGGGAGCGGCTCGGCGTGGTCGGGGTGAACGGGTCGGGGAAGTCGACGCTGCTCGACATCATCGCTGGCCGGATCGAGCCCCGCGCCGGGACCGTGGAGCGGGGCCCGACCGCACAACTCGGCTATCACGATCAGCTCGGCCGAGATCTCGACGGTTCTTCATCGGTACTGCAGACGATCGCCGGTCCGCACGAAACGCCTGATTGGACGCACAGCCGGCTGGCCGAACGGTTCTGGTTCGACGCCGACGCCCAGCGGAGCCCCGTGGAGTTGCTGTCGGGCGGCGAGCGGCGGCGTCTCCAGCTCGTGATGACGTTGGCCGCCAAGCCGAACGTCCTTCTTCTCGACGAGCCGACCAACGATCTCGATGTCGACACCCTCCGGGTTCTCGAAGACTTCCTCGACGAGTGGCCGGGCGCACTCGTCGTCGTGAGCCACGACCGGGCTTTCCTCGAGCGCACCGTGGCCGACGTCGTGATCCTCGACGGGCAGGGGTTCGCCGGGCGCCGGCCGGGCGGCTACGCCGTCTGGGAGCAGGAGCGGCGGGCCGGACGGGTCCGGGGCAAGGCCTCGGGTCGCAGGTCGGATATGGCGCGTGGCGGCGGTAGTCGCCGCCAAGCCCCGAAGTCCGAAGACGTCGGCCGACCGCGACGGCGGACTCCCAGCACCCTTGGTCACCTGATGCGGGAGGCCGAGAAGGCGATGCGCCGCCTGGAGCAGCAGGCCGAGCGCCTGACCGCCGAGCTCGGCGAAGCCGGTTCCGACCACGACGAGGTCGCCAGGCTCGGTCAGGCCCTGGCCGACGCGCAGGCAGAGCTGGCCGAGGCGGAGGAGCGCTGGCTGGACCTCGCTTCCGAGCTGGAGGACCGCACCACCGACCGTACTTGAGCCGGGTTACGAGGACTTCAGCCGACAGCCGACGTCAACACGGCAGTACGATTCGGCGATGACCACCCAGGTGATGCTCGAAGGTCTCTCGTTCGGTGAGGGTCCACGCTGGCACGACGGTGCCCTCTGGTTCTCCGACTTCTACCGTCACGGCGTCTTCCGCCTCGACGAGGACGGCAACGAGGACCTCGTCGTGGAGGTTCCCACCCAGCCCTCCGGGCTCGGATGGCTCCCCGATGGTGACTTGCTGCTCGTCTCGATGATCGACCGCAAGCTGCTCCGCCGATCGGCCGACGGTACGCTCGCCGAGCACGCCGATCTGAGCGACGTCGCCGAGGGGCACTGCAACGACATGGTCGTCGCCGCCGACGGCACAGCCTATGTCGGCAACTTCGGGCCGAACCGGGCGCCGGCCACCCTTGCCATCGTTTCCGCCGACGGGCAGGTTAGAGCCGGACCCGACGACCTGCACTTCCCGAACGGCACGGTCATCACCCCCGACGGCGCAACGCTGATCATCGCCGAGTCGATGGCCGGCCGGCTGACGGCGTTCGACGTCGGAGCCGACGGGACGCTCACCGGTCGGCGGGTGTGGGCCGACCTGGGCAGCGGCATCCCCGATGGGATCTGCCTCGACGAGGCGGGCGCCGTGTGGGTCGCCGATCCCCGTAACGCCGCCTGCTTCCGGGTGGTCGAAGGCGGCGAGGTCACCGACCGGATCGACCTGGAGCTCAACTGCTTCGCCTGCATGCTCGGGGGTAGGGACCGCCGAACGCTCTACCTGGTGACCGCACCGACCAGCGGCGAGGAGGCCGCCGCTACCCGCAACGGCCGCATCGAGACCATCCGGGTGCAGATCGGCGGTGCCGGCCTGCCCTGAGCCGAGTCGCCGGTCGGTGGACCGGTGAGGTTACAGCGTCCAGAACGGGTGGGTGGCGGTGTCGCCGGGCGTGGTCAGGATCTCGGCCCCGTCGTCGGTGATCAGGATGGTGTGCTCGAACTGGGCTGTCCTGCCGCGATCGGCGGTGACCGCGGTCCATCCGTCGGACCACATGCGAGGCTCCCATGTACCGGCCGTGATCATCGGTTCGATCGTGAACGTCATGCCGGGCTCGATGACGTCGGTCTGCCCCGGGCGGTAGTAGTGGCAGATCTGGAGGTCGGTGTGGAACTGCTCGCCGATCCCGTGACCGACGAAGTCGCGGACGACACCGAACCCGTGTCCTTCGGCATGATCCTGGATGGCTCGCCCGATCTCGTTGAACCGCCGGCCCGGCTTGGCCGCCTCGATGCCGCGGAGCAGGCAATCGCGGGTGACGGTGACGAGCCGCTTCGACTCCTCGTCGACCTGGCCGACGTAGAAGGTGGCGTTCGTGTCGCCGTGGACACCCTCCTTGTACAGGGTCACGTCGAGGTTGACGATGTCGCCGTCGACTAGGGGCCGGTCGTCGGGGATGCCGTGACAGATGACCTCGTTGACCGACGTGCACAGCGACTTGGGGTAGGGGGGAGCGCCACTGCCTCCGGGGTACTCGAGGGGGCTCGGGTAGGCACCTCGGCGAACCGCCTCGTCGTGGCAGGCGACGTCGATCGCCTCCGTCGTGACGCCGGGTTGGCACAGCGCCCCCAGCATCGCCAGGGTATCGGCTGCATCGCGACCGGTCCGCCGCATCCGCTCGATCACGTCGGGCGACTTGACGCGGGGCTCGTCCCAGCGCTCGAGACGGCCGCCGTCGGCCCAGCTCGGCTTGGCGATGCTGTCCGGGATCGGACGCAGCGAGGAGATCTTTCCCGGCTTGACCGGTGTGGTGGCGAGCCTGTGGCAGCGCTTGAACTTCTTGCCGCTGCCGCACCAGCACTGTTCATTCGCCTTGGGTAGAACTCGCATCCAATCCAGTCTACGCCCCCCGCGCTGAGCGCTGACCAACGATGCTGACCTACGCTCCTGATCGGGACGATCCTAAGGCCTGACCCTGATCGGCCGACGAGAGCCTGGAACAGGCGGTCGGCGCGTCGGCCGCGCAGTACAGTCGCAGAGCAGCAATCGAGGAACCAGCCAGGTGAGCGAAGCAGAGGTACCCTTTGTCCACATGGCGCCGTCGTTGTCGGGCCGAATTCTGGTCGCCCGGCCGGAATTCCATGATGAGAACTTCTGGGCCACGATCACCCTGATCTTGGAGCACAGCGACGAGGGCGCCCTGGGCCTGGTGCTGAACCGGCCGTCCCGCCTGTCCATGGCCGACGCGTTCCCCGACTGGGAGGAGATGACGGCCTCGCCAGATGTCGTCTTCGCCGGCGGGCCCGTCGACCGTGACGCCCTCATCGCGCTCGGTCGCTCCGATACCGCGGAGGGGGCGCTCGTCCTCGGCGCCCATTCGGTCGACCTCGACGCCCAACCGGCGCTCGTCGCGGCCGAGGGGATCAGCGAGATCCGGGTCTTCGCTGGCTACGCCGGATGGGCCGCCGGGCAGCTGGAAGGGGAGATCGCCAACCACTCGTGGTGGGTGGTCGACGGCGAGATCGGCGACCTCTTCACCGACGACCCGTCGCGCCTGTGGGCCAAGGTCCTCCAACGAGAGGGCGGCGAGCTGGAGTGGTACGCCCACTTCCCGCTCGACCCGAGCGTCAATTGACGACGCCAGCTGGGCTACAGCTCAGCGGCCCGGAGGGCGGCGTAGCCAGGCTTGATGATCTCGTCGATGAGCCGAAGCCTCTGCTCGAAGGGCCAGAACGCGCTCTTCATGGCGTTGATCGTGAGCCATTCCATGTCGGCGAGGGTGTACCCGAAAGCGTCGCGCAACTTGACGAACTCGTCCGACAGCTTGACGTCGCTCATCAATCGGTTGTCGGTGTTGACCGTTACCCGGAACCGGAGGCGGCGAAGCAAACCGATCGGGTGCTCGGCGATCGACAGGGCGGCTCCCGTGTTCACGTTCGACGTTGGGCACATCTCGAGCGGCACCCGCCGATCTCTCACGTAGGCGGCGAGCCGGCCCAGCTGAGCCCGGCCGTCCGTATCGACCTCGATGTCGTCGACGATGCGCACGCCGTGGCCCAGCCGCTCGGCGCCACAGTAGTGGAGGGCCTCGGCGATCGACGGGAGTCCGAACGCCTCACCGGCATGGATCGTGATGTGGAAGTTCTCCCGCATGACCAGCTGGAAGGCATCGAGGTGCCGGCTCGGAGGATGCCCGGCCTCGGCCCCGGCGATGTCGAAGCCGACGACGCCGGCGTCGCGGTGACGGAGCGCGAGCTGGGCGATCTCGTAGGAGCGAGCGGCGGTCCGCATGGCGGTGCACAGCGTCCCGACGGTGAGGCCCGTGCTGGCGCTGCCCATCCGGAATCCCTCGAGCACCGACTCGACGACCTCGTCGAGGGTGAGGCCGCCCTCGGTGTGGAGCTCGGGAGCGAAGCGGACCTCGGCGTAGACGACCCCGTCGGCGGCGAGATCCTCCGCCGCTTCCGAAGCCGCCCTGATGAGGCCGTCCTTGGTCTGGGTCACCCCGACGGTATGGGCGAACGTCTCGAGGTAGAGCTCGAGGTTGCGGCGATCGGCCCCCCGGGTGAACCAGCGAGCGAGCTCGTCAGGGTCGCGGGTAGGGAGGCCCTGGTAGCCCTGCTCATCGGCCAGCTCGATCACCGTTCGAGGCCTCATACCTCCGTCGAGGTGATCGTGGAGGAGAACCTTCGGGGCAGCGACGACGGGATCGATCTCGTGAGCGGGCATAGCTCATCGTACCGGTGGTCTGGCCGCTGCCCCGGGCTCCGCCGGGTCCGCCAGCGTGGTCCCTTCGACTAGGTTTGGCGACCTGATGACCGTGACCGTCGTGGGGCTCGACGCCGATGACACGCTGTGGCACTCCGAGAGCCACTTCGCCGTGACCGAGACCAGGTTCCGGGAGCTGCTCGAGCCCTGGATCAGGGGTGACGACGTCTCGGCCCGCCTCCTCGACCGGGAGCGATCGAATCTCGAGATCTTCGGTTACGGGGCGAAGGGGTTCACGCTGTCGATGATCGAGACCGCGCTCGAGGTGACCAACGGCGATCTCCCGGCGTCGGCGATCCAGCGGATCGTCGACTGGGGCAAGGAGCTGTCGAGCCACCCCGTGGAGCTGCTCGACGGGGTGGCCGAGACGATCTACTCGCTGAGTGATGAGTTCCAGCTGCTGCTGATCACCAAGGGTGATCTGTTCCACCAAGAGTCGAAAGTGGCCGAGTCGGGGCTGGCCGACTACTTCGATCGGGTCGAGATCCTGACCGAGAAGTCCCCCGAGGCGTACTGCCGGGTGCTCGCCGGGAGTGGGATCGATATCAGGGAGTTCGTCATGGTCGGTAACTCGATTCGTTCCGACGTGCTCCCGGTCATCGAGATCGGAGGGCGGGCCGTCCACGTGCCCTACGACATCACGTGGAGCCACGAGACGGTCGACACCTCGCTCGGCGAGGTGACGTGGACCCAGATCGAGACCTTCAGCGAGCTGCCAAGGACTCTGACCCGCTTCTGAGCCGAGCGAACAGCTATCCGTGTTTGGACACTACTGCCGTGTTCCGCCCGACGACCTACCGGGATCGATCAGCCCCGCCTGTTGCGCATTGAGGACGGCCTCGAGCTGGGTGTGAGCATGGAGCTTGGCGAGGATCGATCTGATGTGATTGCGAACCGTGTGGGGGGAGATCTGCAGGTGCTGACTGATCTGAGCGGCCGACATCGTCGCCGCCAGCAGCTCCAGCACCTCCTGTTCCCGCGACGTGAGCGTGGCACCGGGCTCGGTTCGATCCGGCGCGACCGGTGCGGTTGTTCGGTCGTCGAGGACCACCTCGCCCGCCGCGACTCGGACAATGGCGTCGACGAGGTCTTCGATCGGGGCGGTCTTGGGCAAGAAGCCGGAGCATCCGGCCCGAACCGCTTCGTCCAACACTCGCTGGTGATCGGCACCGGAGATGATCAGCACTTCGTAGCCGTTCTGGTCCCGATCGCCCTGGTCGGCGAGCTCGACGCCCAACCCGTCCGGCAGCTCGTAGTCGGCGACGACGACGTGCGGCTTCCAGAGATCACGTCCGGCTCGGAACGCGCCGAGCGAGCCGACGGCCGCGACGACCCGAACCCGCTCGTCGGAACCCAGGCCGGCGACGAGGCCCTGCCGGACCATTGCGTGGTCCTCGACGAGGACGACTCGCTCACGACCCATTGGACGCAACAATTCGAAGAACTCGAGCGCGGTCCGGTGACTTGCTCTCGGGCCGGTCGATCTCTGCCGCATGGTCGGCGGTCGGCAGATCCGGACTCATTCTTGTTGCTTCCCTCCAATCGGGCGAGCGCACCACATTGTGTCAAATCTCTGCAGATTATGCGCCCCTTACATCGTTAATACCGTTGCGCCGATAACACGAAGACCCACTGGGCCGTAGCACCCAGTAGTCAATTTGTGTCATGCGGCATGTCGAGCGATCCGCGATGCTTCTGATCAGTAGGAGCGGTCCGGGAACTGTGGAACAGATCGTCCCGCCATAGCCCCGGGGCGATGCGTACCGCCGCCGCGCGCAGGCCCCGGACCGCCTCTACCTGTTGGTCGGCTCAGCCGATGCGCTCGATGACGACGTCTGGCTGTTCGACGGGCTCGGGCCCGATCGTGATCGCGCCGGCCAGCCGCTCGATTACCGGCGGGAATCTCGCCTCGTCGTCGGCGTGGATGACGAAGACGGGCTCCCCGGCGGTCACTGGGTCGCCGGGCTTCGCCGCGCACTCGATCCCGGCGCCGTAGGAGATCTCGTCTTCCTTGCGGGCCCGTCCCGCACCGAGGCGAACCGCTGCCTGGCCGACGGCGAGGGCGTCGAGGTCGGTGACCCAACCGGTGGCCGGGCTGTCGATCGGCTGCTGGAAGCGGGCGGTGGGTCGCTGGGCGTCGAGATCACCGCCCTGGAACCGCACCATCTCGACGAACGCGTCGTGCCCCGACCCGCGGTCGAGCACCGCCGCCGGATCGACCGACAGCCCAGCCAGCGCCAGCATCTCCTCGGCCAGTGCCAGCGTCACCCGCCGAACGTCGAGCGGCCCCCCGCCGTCCAGCACATCGAGCGACTCGTCGACTTCGAGGGTGTTGCCAACCATCCGCCCGAGCGGTTGGTCCATCCGAGTCAGCAACGCCACCGTCGCCACGCCGGCCTCGCGCCCGATGCCGACCATCGTCTCGGCCAGCACACGGGCGTCGTCGAGGTTGGTCATGAACGCCCCACGCCCGACCTTCACGTCGAGAACGAGGGCGGAGGTGCCCGATGCGATCTTCTTCGACATGATCGACGAGGCGATGAGGGGGATCGACGCGACGGTGCCGGTCACGTCCCGGAGGGCGTAGAGCTTTCGGTCGGCAGGGGCCAGGTCTTCCGATGCGGCCGAGATCACGGCGCCGACCTCGGTCATGGCTCGCCGGAGCTCGGCCGTGCTCAGCTCGGCCCTCCAGCCAGGGATCGACGCCATCTTGTCGAGCGTGCCGCCGGTGTGGCCGAGCCCACGACCCGAGACCTGGGGCATCGCGGCCCCGCAGGCGGCCATGAGCGGGCACAGGATCAGTGAGATCTTGTCGCCAACGCCCCCAGTCGAGTGCTTGTCGACGGTCGGCCGCTCGACGGTACCGAGGTCGACCCGGCTCCCGCTGTCGATCATCGCTTCGGTCCAGGCGGCGAGCTCGTCGTTGTCGAGGCCGTTCAGATACACGGCCATGCAGAGCGCAGCCGCCTGCTCATCGGCCACCGCGCCTCGCGTGTAGCCGTCGATGAACCAGGCGATGGCGTCGGCGGGCAGCTTGCCGCCGTCCCGCTTGATGATGATCACCGACGTTGCGTCCCAGGTGGTGGCCATGGCCGGTACCTTCTCACCCGGGCCCGCCGATGGCAACGACCCCGGCTGGTCGTTCAGCCCTCGGCCAGCCGATCGGCAGTGAACCCGTCGGGGAGCAGCTCGGCCAAGCGCCGCGGTGCGCCGTCGCCGTCGATCAGGCACTCCCCGCCGCCGTGCTCGAACAGGAGTTGCCGGCATCGGCCGCAGGGCGTGCACGGCGCCCCCGATCCCGACACGACGACGACCGCGACCAGCCGTCCGCCGCCGGTGCGGTGCAGATCGGACACGAGGCCGCACTCCGCGCACAGCGTGAGGCCGTACGACACGTTCTCCACGTTGCACCCGGTGACCACCCGACCGTCATCGACGAGCCCGGCCGCCCCGACCGAGAACTCCGAATAGGGAGCATAGGCACGCTCGCACATCTCGGTTGCCGCCGCCCGGAGCCGAACCCAGGCTTCGTCGCCGACCCCGCCGGTCATCGCGTGCCGTAGATGCGGTCGCCGGCGTCACCCAGCCCGGGAACGATGTAGGCGTTCTCGTTGAGCCGCTCGTCGAGCGCCGCGAGCGTGATCTGCACTTCGGGGTAGGCCGAATGCACCGCGGCGATCCCCTCTGGGCAGCCGATGATCGATAGCAGCCTCGGCGGTCGGCAGCCCTCCTCGCGGAGGATTTCCAGCGAGCGGACCGCGCTCCCGCCGGTGGCGAGCATGGGGTCGACCAGCAGCACATCGCGCTCGGCGATGTCGGTCGGCAGCTTCCGGTAGTACTGGACCGGTTGGTGCGACTCGGGGTCGCGGTAGAGGCCGACGTGGCCGACCCGGGCGTGGGGGATCAGGGTGAGTATCGCCTCGATCATCACGAGGCCCGCTCGGAGGATGCCGACAACCGCCGGAGCCGGCCCGGACAGCCGGGGGGATCGGGTGGTCGTGATCGGGGTCTCCACCGCCACCGACTCGACGGGAAGGTGCCGCAGGGCCTCGTACGCGGTGAGCAGCGTGATCTCGGTACAGAGCGCTCGGAACGACTCAGATACCGTCCCGACATCGCGCAGCATCGTCACCTTGTGGGCGACGAGCGGATGGTCGACGACGGTGACCGTGCCCGAGGCCGGGCTCTGGGAGGCTGCGCCGGCGTCGGCGCTCACAGTCGTCGACCGTGCAGTGCCGCTTCGGCTCGCCTGGCCAGCTCGCGGGCTTGCTCCATGTCGTCGCCTAGGGCTGTCACGTGGCCCAACTTACGACCCGGACGCGGTCGCTTGCCATAGAGGTGCACTTGGGCGCCCTCCACCACCAGGGCATCGGGCAGGTTGTTGGCCGGGTCGATGCCCTCGAGGCCCCCGATCACGTTGATCGTGACCGCGGCCGGTGCGTTGGCCCAGGTGGGCCCCAGGGGGAGATCGAGGACCGCCCGAACGTGGTTCTCGAACTGCGATGTCGGGCTGCCTTCGATCGTGACATGGCCGGCGTTGTGCGGTCGGGCGGCGAGCTCGTTGAGGATCAAGCCATCGGTAGTGAGGAACAACTCGACCGCCAGCACGCCGACCGCGTCGAGCTCGTCGGCGAGGCGGAGCGCCAGCTCCCGGGCCTCGATCGCCACACGGTGACCGATCGGGGCCGGTGTCCTGATCTCCAGGCAGGCCCCGTCCTGGTTGATCACCTCGGCGACGGCGTAGGTCCGGGAGTTGCCCCCGGGCCGCCGAGCCACGATCACCACGAGCTCCTTGACGATCGCCTGGAAGCTCTCGGCCATCAGTTCACGGTCGGCCTGCTCGGCCAACACCCGGAGCGCCTCGGTGCGGTTCTCAACGATCCAGACCGCTCGCTGGCCGGGCAGACCGGCCCGCACCGACTTAAGCACGACCGGGAAGCCATGCGCAGACGAGAAATCGAACAGGTCGTCAGGACCCCGGACCTCGCTGAACGCTGGGACCGGGAATCCCCGGTTGGATAGGATCCGCCGCTGGTGGAGCTTGTCGAACGCGGCCCGGATCGTCTTCGTGCCCGGCCGGAGGATCGAGCCGTTGTCCTCCATCATCTGCACCAGGCCGAGGTCGAGGCGCTCGTGCTCGACCGTGAGCACCTCGCAGTACTCGGCGAACGCGGCGAGGGTGTCGGGATGGCTGAACATCGCGGCCGGCGCAGCCTGGGCAGCCGAGTCGTCGAGGTGCTCGGCCAGGAGCCGGGGAGTGATCCCGAGCTTCAGCGCCGCTTGGTGGGTCATGCGAGCGATCTGCCCGGCGCCGACGATGCCGAGACGGTAGAGGGCTGGGAGATCTGCTGGCACGGACCCAACAGTAGCGGCCCCGGGGCCGGCAGAGCCGAACGTCTCGACCGGCGCCGCGAGGTGCGCTTCGGGTCACCGAAGCCGAACCGCGCAACGAGTAGTTTCGGTTCCACGATGGCAGCGGACGACGAACCTCTCCTCTCGTCGCGGGCGCGGCGGAAGTTGTTGGTGGCCCTCGGCTATGGGGCGGCCAATGCAGCGTTGGTCGGCCTGGTCGGGCTTCGCCCGACGCGATCGCCGGCCGACGGCCCGGTCGCATTGGGTGCTGCAACCGAGGGCTCGGCGACCACCACCCTCGTCGACCTGACGAGCAGCGTCCGGGCCGGCCTGCCGCCGGCCATGGCCGACGCGGGACCCGAGCCGCCCCCCGGCCATGTCTTCGAGCTCGTGCTGGCCAACGGGCGCGTGATCGACCCCGAATCCGGGTTCGACGGCATCGCCAACGTCGGGATCGACGGCGGTGTGATCACGGCGATCAGCGGTGGCCGCCTCCGGGGGGGCGAGCTGATCGACGCCAGCGATCGGGTCGTGGCCCCCGGCTTCATCGACTTGCTGTCCTACGAGCCGAACCCTTTCGGGATCTGGTTCAAGCTGGCCGACGGCGTCACCACAAACCTGGCGATGCACGGCGTCAACAACTACGCCGACGCGTTCTTTCGCCGCTACGAGGGCACGACGCCGATCCATTTCGGCGCGGCCTTCCACCAGCACTTCATGCGGGCCGCCGAACTCGGGGTCGGTGTCGAGGACGAGCTGTCGAGCCGGGAGCTGAGGGTCTTCGAGCGACTGGTCCGCGACAGCCTCCGGCAGGGCTTCGCCGGAGTCTCGTTCTCGCCGGAGTACTCGCCCGGTACCTCGACCGACGAGCTGCTCCGCCTCGCGTCGGTCGCCGCCGAGCTCGACCATGTGGCGTTCTTCCATGTCCGCTACAGCGACCCGCATCCACCGGGCACCAGCGGCGAGGCGATTGACGAGGTCCTCGACGTCGCCCGCCGTACCGGGGCGTCGGTCCACATCGAGCACCTCTCGAGCACGGGCGGGACCCACATGATGAGCGATGCGTTGGGCAAGCTCGACCAAGCCCGAGCCGAAGGCCTCGACGTCACAGCCTGCCTTTACCCCTATGACTTCTGGGGCACATTCCTCGCCAGCTCACGGTTCGCCCTCGGCTGGCAGGGCCGCTTCGGCCTGCAGTACGAAGACCTCCAGGTCGCCGGGACCGAGACCCGCCTGAGCCCGACCACGTTCGATCGGGCCCTGGACCAGAACAAGCTGGTCGCTGCGCTCGGCTCGATCCCGGAGGATGAGATCCAGCTGGCGCTGTCGCGGTCGTGGACGATGGTGTCGAGCGATGCGATCTTGAACCCGGACCTCAACAACCATCCGCGGGCCGCCGGGACGTTCTCCCGCACGCTCGGCCGCTACGTCCGGGAGTTGCAGGTGCTCGATCTGCGCTCGGCGCTGGCCAAGATCACGATCAAGCCGGCGCAGCGGGTGGAGCGGATGATCCCTGCGATGGCCCGCAAGGGCCGCCTCCAGCGCGGGGCCGATGCCGACATCGTCGTCTTCGATCCCGCCACGATCGCCGACCGTGCCACCGTGTCCAATCCCGGCCTGGCGTCGGTGGGGATCGACTGGGTCCTGGTCGATGGCGCGATCGCGCTCCGCGACGGTCAGCCCCAGCGTGATGTTCGGGCGGGCCGAGCGCTCGTCGGCTCAGTCAAGCGGGCGGCCGAGTGACGCCCTGATCTGGTCGGCGTAATGCTCGTGCCCGACGCCCTCGCTGGTGAGCGCATCGACGAAGGCAGCGAGGACGTGCATGGTGA
>Ga0224508_10002071_pt1 | contig 17457 bp, 19 predicted proteins | sample SF_Jan12_sed_USG_4_FD_170157 | JGI IMG/M metagenome (GOLD analysis project Ga0224508, IMG submission 170157) | Sediment microbial communities from San Francisco Bay, California, United States - SF_Jan12_sed_USGS_21 | ecosystem: Environmental > Aquatic > Marine > Sediment | place: USA... | reverse complement strand
GCCGGGCCGCGATAGGCCACCACATACCAGGGCTGTGTCGGTCCTTCCCACTGCAGATGCTCGTACCGGGAACCGTCCAGCGGCGGTTCGACGGGAATATCTGCGTCGTAATCGCCACGTTCCCAGCCGCCCCAGTATTTCTCGACGAGCTTGAAAGTTTCCTCGCCGTCCAGGTCGCCGACGAGAATCACGATGGTTTTCTCAGGACGGTACCAGCGATCGAAGAATAGATTCGAGTACTCCATCTGATCCGGCATAGCCTCGATATCCTCGATGAAGCCCATCGTCGTGTGTTTGTAGGTATGCACCGTGTACATCAGGTCGCTGAGTCGCTCGAACAGCTTCTGTATCGGGTTCGAGAAATTCTTCAGGTATTCGCCCTTGACGGCCAGCGCTTCGGTCCGAAACTGCTCCTCGGTGTAATGCAGTCGTTGGAAGCGATCCGCCTCGAGCTCGATGACCTTTTCGAGGTCGGCCTTGGTAAACGTGATGTGGTAGTTGGTGTAGTCATCGGTCGTGTACGCGTTCTGATCTGCACCCGCTTTTTTTAGTATGTCTGCATAGACTTCCGCAGGATACTCGTCGGTTCCGCGGAACATCATATGCTCGAAGAAATGCGCGAAACCGGATTTGCCGGGCTCGACTTCATTACGCGAACCGGTCTGTACCGGAATCTGGATCGAGACGATGTCCGGGTAATCGGTCGGCACGATTATCACACGCAACCCGTTGTCGAGATCCCGCATCAGGTAAGGCATGTCGAAGATCTTGTCTGACGCGGCCCTGGTCTCCGCCGTCCTATCCAGTTCTTCAGTAGCAGCCTCATCCTGCTTGCCGCCACAGCCAACCAACAAGGTTGCCGCGGCGATTGTCGTTAACCATGGGGTCAGAGCCCGGCTATTGTGTTTCATCGAAGTACTCAACTGATTATTGTGTCGCGACTTTGACAGCGCCCGCGCAAAAGAGATCAATGTTATCGTGTCGGCTGTTACCGCGCACCCCCGCTGGCGCGCGTGCGCCGGACACGGCTGCCGCCATCACAAGGAATTCACGTGAATTTTTTTAGTTTAAAAACAAATATTTACGTCGTCACCCTCATGTTTTTTCCGGCAATAGCCGGTGCGGAGACGGTGCTTGGCAGTATCAACGGTTACACGCCGACGGCCTGGGGTCTCCAACAGTTTTCGGCGCTGGTCATCGGCGACGACGGCCGAATCCTTGCGGTCGGTGGCGAGGATTTACTGGCCGATCGGGATCCGGCCGACGTTATCGATGGCGGCGGCAAGACTGTGTTGCCGGGTCTCATCGACGCCCATGCACATGTCTACGGACTGGGTTTTGCCAAGAGCACGCTGGACCTCGTCGGCGTGCAAAGCGTGGAAGCGGCAACGAAACGCATAAGAGACTACGCGGAGCACAATCCGAACGCCCACTGGATACTGGGGCGCGGCTGGAACCAGGTGCACTGGTCGGTCAAAGAGTTTCCAAAAGCGTCGGACATCGATGTCGTTGTCAATGATCGTCCGGTATGGTTGCGACGAATCGACGGTCACGCCGGGTGGGCGAATTCGACGGCACTCCGGATTGCCGGCATCGACGACGACACGCCGGACCCGGTCGGCGGCAAGATTATTCGCGACCAACGCGGTCACGCGACTGGTGTTCTGATCGATAAGGCCATGAGCCTGGTTAGCCAGCATGTCCCGGAGCCAGACAAGAGTGATTACCGTCGGGCCATAAAGGTGGCGATCGAAAATCTCGTCGCGGAGGGACTCACGGGCGTCCACGACGCAGGTGTCGATCTCACCAACGTCGAGGTCTACCTGTCGATGGCTGATACGGACGAACTCGACATGCGCATCTACGCGATGCTCAGCGGCGCGGGCGATGTTCTCGATGCGGTCGGCAGACCCCTGCGTGGTCAGGGTCATGATCGGCTGGATATCGCTGCCGTCAAATTGTACGGCGACGGCGCGCTTGGCAGCCGCGGCGCGGCATTACTCGAACCGTATTCGGATGATGCGGAAAATCGCGGCCTGCCGTTCTGGACGCAGGCAGAGTTGGATGCCTTTGTTGCCAAGGCCAACACGATGGGCTTCCAGGTCGGCATCCATGCAATCGGCGACCGCGGTAACCGCATGGCGCTCGATGCCTTTGCAAGCGCACAGGGCAACGAGATATCACTGCTGCGAAATCGCGTCGAGCATGCGCAAATAATCGCGCTTGACGATATACCACGCTTCGCAGCACTCGGCGTCATAGCTTCCATGCAACCTACTCATGCAACCAGTGATATGAACATGGCCGAAGACCGTATCGGCCCGGAACGAATACGTGGCGGTTACGCCTGGCGTCGGTTGCTCGATAGCGGCGCCGTAATTGCCAGCGGCTCCGACTTTCCGGTTGAGCTGTCAAATCCATTCCACGGCCTGTATGCAGCCATCTCACGACAGGACCGGCACGGGCAGCCCGCCGGTGGCTGGCATCCGGACCAGGCGTTGTCGAGAATCGAGGCGCTGCACTCGTTCACGCTGGCTGCCGCCTACGCGGCCCACCAGGAAGACCGCCTGGGTAGCCTCGAACCCGGCAAGTGGGCCGACTTCATAATCATCGACCGCGACTATTTTGAAATTCCTGTCAATGAGATCGACGATATACGTGTGCTGCAGACCTGGGTCGGCGGCAAGAAAGTTTTCGATTTGGAAGAGGAGGAAATGCATTGATTGTCGAGCAGATCTGGACTGGAAACGCCTACCGTAACTTCAACTACCTGATCGCCTGCCCCGAAACCGGCGACGCGCTAGCGATCGACCCGCTCGACTTCAAGAAGTGCCTGGCCGTCGCCAATGGCCGCGGCTGGTCAATAACGCAGATCCTCAATACGCACGAGCACGGTGATCACATCGGCGGGAATAAAGCCGTTGTGAAAGCGACTGGCGCCAAGGTCATCGCGCACAGGAACGCGGGAAAACGAATACCCAATATGGACACCGGCGTGGGTGCAGGGGATGTCATCAAAGTGGGTACGTCGGTCGAGCTCGAGTGCCTCGACACGCCGGGGCACACGATGAGTCATATCTGCCTGTTGTCGCGGACCGACCAGCCTGCTCTCTTCAGCGGCGATACGCTGTTTAATGCGGGCGCGGGAAATTGCCACAATGGCGGCCATCCCGAGGAACTGTTTGCAACATTCGACAGTCAGCTTGAACGCCTCGGCGACGACACGCTGATCTACCCGGGCCACGACTACCTGCTGAACAATCTCGCCTTTACGCTGGATCGCGAACCCGACAACGCGGCAGCGCAGCGCATGCTCGCTCTCTTTAAGGATCAGGATCCCGACGACGCCAAGGTCACGACATTAGCCGAGGAGCGAGAGATCAATACGTTCTTTCGACTCGACAGCCCCACCGTCGTCGCCCGACTTGCGAATGAGTACCCTGAGCTCGGCGACAGTCCGGACGCCAAAGCCGTATTCCTGAAACTGCGCGAACTCAGGAACAGCTGGTAGCCAGACGCTGAGCGGCCTGCCCTAATTCGCACTCTGTTGTTTCGGCGCGCGCCGCCAGCCACAACCAGAGCAATGCACAATAGAGACGCTGTTGCTCGCGCAACGCCTTGATTTGACTCTCGCCGTCGCCGTCGAAGTAGGCATCCAGCAGATGCGCGGCCAGGCTTTCATCGAGATTGTGGTGTTCAACAACGGTCGCCAGGTCGAACAGCGGATCGTTGTCGCACGCGTATTCCCAGTCGAGCAGGCTAATCGCCGGCGTCGCCAGAATATTCTCCGCCACCAGGTCGTTGTGGCATAAGCACGCCCGACGCGGCGCACCTGATCCCTCGATGATCTCGAGGCACCGTGCCACCAACGCACCATCAAAGTCGATGCCGTCAGCATAACGCCGCGCTGCCGACGAAGCTCTGAACTCGCGACCGGTCCGCGGCAGCGCATGCACGCGGCGTAACACATCCGCCAACGGCTCAAGCTTGCCAATGTCGGTGAAGGACTCAGCAGACCAGACCTCCCCGTCGACGTAGTCGGTCAGATACAACCCGTCGGCCGCATACAGAACGCGATTCGCGAGACCGGCTTTTGCGGCTGCAGTCTGAATTATCGCCTCCTGCTCGCGCGTGTTGAGCGGCGGTTCGCGCGGCTCGGCATCCATTTTCAATACTGCGCGGTGGCCTTCTTGCTCCAGTAACCAGGTTCGGTTGCTGAGCCCGCCGTGTAACGGCGTCCACTCAGCACTCTCCCAACCGGGTAAGCGTGACAGCATGGCTTTTGGCGACGACGAGCGACTCATGCCGCCTGCTCCCGCATCGAGCGGGTCCAGCTGACCAGTCCGAACGGAACCATAATGACGTAGATGACGAATAGCAGCGATGTCAGCTGCAAATCCCTCATCAGGTAGATGAACACCGATGCCACATCGATGACCAGCCAGTACCACCAGTTCTCGAGTACCTTGCGAGCGACCAGGAACGTCGCCCAAATCGCCGACCAGGTGGTCAGTGAATCGATGTACGGGAATGCGGCATCGGTATAACGACTCAACAGATAGCCATTAACCACGCTGACCACGGTAACCACCGCAATCGCGGTACCATGAACTTTGCAAGGCCAGCTCACGACCGGGAGTTCGTGCATCGTATCTCGCCCCCGGGTCCAGACCAACCAGCCGTAGATCGCCATCACGAAGTAAAAGACGTTGAGCACAGACTCCATATAGAGCTTCGCGCCGAAAAACAACCAGATGTAAATGGCGGTGCTCGCCGCGGCGCAATACCAGCACCAGATGCTCTGGCGAATGGCCAGCACCAGGTAGGCAATCGCCAACACGACCGCCAATATCTCCAGGCCTGAGAATGCCCGGGCCTGATCGATCAGATCGCCGAAGAGCGACACCTCTCAGCGACTATGCGAAGAGTGGGTTGTTGAGGATCTTGATCGCGAACACGGCCTTCGGCAACTGCTCGAACGTCGCACCTATCTCCCGCCTGAGCGCATTCATCACATCGTCAAATTCGCCGACCAGCTGGGTGCTCATCGCATTGGTCCAGACTTCGAGCCCGTCGTGTTCATTGAGGCGCGCAATAACGTCCTTGATCGGGGGTATGAAATCCGCGTCCAGCGGGTACAGACTGATATCAACCGCTACTTTCATTAGTCGAACCTCTTTTCGATAGTGACGCCAATCTGGCGAGGGTCGCCGAGGCGTGTGTAAAGCGTGTTGGGAAAATCGGGTGGCTCGTTGCCGAAATAGAAGCCACGAACGGCGTAATCCTTGTCGAACAGGTTGCGTGCCCAGAGCTGCACCAACCAGCTGTTGGCGTCGATACCGATCCGAGCATTCAGCAAACGGTAGGCCTCCGACTTCTGGTCGTGACTGACGTCGAAATAAAAATCATCGCGAGCCGTCATGTCCAGGCGTGCGAAGAAGCCGTTGTCACGACGGTACTGCGCGCCCGCGGCGAGCGTGTAACGCGGAGCATGCGCCTGGGCGCGGCCACCGAGGTCACCCGACGGCGACCGGTATTCATCGAAGCTCGCGTCCAGCAGGCCGACGTTGGCGTAGAGCTCCCAGGCCGGCGACAAAAGCCAGCGCAGATCGGCTTCGAGCCCGAGCGTCTTCCCGGTCGCTGCGTTATCGGTAAAGAACACGAAGGATGCCGGGTCGCCAGGGACCAGTTGTAATGATGTGCGGACCTGCTGGTCATCGCGCCGACTTGCAAAAACGGATGCGTTCAAAGACAACGAGTCTTCAAGCAGCAGTGCCTTGATGCCGGCCTCAACAGTGATGAGCTTTTCATCGTAAAAACTGCGTTCCCCGGCCGGCACCAGGCCCAAGTTGAATCCACCGGCCTTATAGCCTTGCGACAAACTTAACCAGGTGCTGACACCGTCGGCGATCTCGTGACTGACGCTCAGTTCACCACCCCACATCGTCTCCGAGGGACCGGCATCGAGCGACGTAGAATCGACGTAGTCGGTGCTGCGATGCTCGGCGCGCAGTCCTAGACTCAAAGTCGTGGCCGCACCGATGTCACGTTCGAATTGCCCGAACAATGCGCTACTGGTCGCCGAATAGTCGCTATCGAATACGTCGTCGAGACTGTCTGCAAAATTGTAGAACGGATCGTAGTAATCACCGCGGTTAATCGTGAGCAAATCCTCATCGAGCTTCTGCACATAGACACCGAGCAGCCAGCTCGTCGTATCACCGAAAATCCTGCCTGATTCGTTCGACGTGATGCGAATTTCCTGGCTGATCGTGCGCCGCTGGCGCTCACTGACCGAGATATAGTCGTACGTGACCGGTGCCCAGCTGTCGGTATTGCCCCAGTCAGCATCAAAGCTGAAGTTGATGTCGGAATCGGCGATCGCTGTAATCGAAGTTAACGTCGCGTGACTCAAACCGGACCAGTCGAGACGCAGCGATGCCCCACTGCTCTGTTGCGCGTCTTTGCCGGGCTTGTCGGATAACACCGTGTAGCTGTTATCGAGCGCGAACGCGTCGTAGCCGTTGTCGATATCGCTGACAATCGCGGCGAGATTAATCTCCAGGTCATCACTCGCCGCGATACGTAATCGCGCACGCAACGCCGTCTCGTCACGCCCGTTGCTGTCGTCTCGCCCAAGATAGGAGTTATCGCGAAATCCGTTACTCGTATGTGAGTGCGCACTGAGGCGAAAGGTGTAGCGTTCATTACTATCGAGCGCACCACCGAACGCCACGCCTATCGAAACCGCGTCATCATCCCCTGCCATCAATTGCAGACGACCGTTGCGATCGGAAGAAGGCTCCGTGCTTCGCAGGTAGATCAATCCACCCAGCGCATTTGCACCGTAGCGACTGCCCTGCGACCCGCGCAGCACATCGACCGAACCGACATCGAACAACGTCGCCAGGGTTCCGATCCCGCTGAAATCGATGTCGTCGATCAGGAAGCCGACCGACGGGTTCGGCGCACCCTGGTATTGCTCGAGCTCGCCGACGCCGCGAATCTGGAAATAGCGCGCGCGATGGCCGTCGCCCGACCAGTTGAGATTCGGCACAACGTTGACCAGCTCTTCGAAATGCTGCACCGAGGCCGCCGCGATGAACCCGGCGTCCATAATTGTGGCGCTCCCCGGTAGCTCGCTTACGGTGCGACCGCGAAAATCGGCGGTCACAACGATTTCGTCGAGCGTGTCTTCGGACGCATCATCGGCTGCCGCTAACGCGGCAACAGACCATAGCGCGACAGCGGCGAATGACCGCAAGATTGAGTTTGAAGACATGATTCCCTTCCTACGCCGGCATTAACCGGATCAGGTTCTAAGGGTTCCCTGTTCGACCAGCGCCCGCCGCGTCGAGGATCTCAGGTCCTAAGACCACCCCTGTGGAGCTGTAATACTACTACTTTTCCAGGCGCGCGATCAGGCTGGAGGTGTCCCAGCGATCGCCGCCCATGGCCTGCACCTCGGCGTAGTAGCGATCGACGAGCTCTGTCAGCGCAAGCGTCGAGCCGTTCTTCCGCGCCTCTTCGAGCGCGATGCCGAGATCCTTGCGCATCCAGTCGACGGCGAAGCCGAAATCGAATTCACCATCGACCATCGTCTGCCATCGATTCTCCATCTGCCACGACTGTGCCGCGCCCTTTGAAATGGACTCGATGACCACGGCAGGGTCGAGGCCGGCACGTTTGGCGAAATGCAGGCCCTCGGACAGCCCCTGGACAACGCCGGCAATGCATATCTGGTTGACCATTTTGGCGAGCTGGCCCGAGCCGACGGGCCCGATGAGTGTCACCGCCTTCGCATAGCATTCGATAATCGGCAACGCCCGATCGAAGTCAGCAACGTCGCCACCGACCATGACCGTCAACTGACCGTTCTCGGCACCCGCCTGTCCGCCCGAGACCGGTGCGTCGAGAAAGCCGACGCCCTGCTTTGCCGCCTGCGCGTGCACTTCGCGCGCTATGGTTGCCGAAGCCGTCGTATGATCGACAACAACGGCACCTCGCGGCGCGCCCGCCAGAACGCCGTGTTCGCCGAGGATAACCTCACGTACATCATCGTCATTACCCACGCAGCAGAAAATAAACTCGGCATCTTGCGCCGCAGCCGACGGCGAGTCCGCGCTACCACCGCCGAACTGCCCTGTCCACGTTGATGCTTTGCTAGCGGTGCGGTTGTAGACGACCACGTCGTGTCCGGCTTTTGCCAGGAAGCCGGCCATCGGGTAGCCCATGACCCCGAGACCGATAAATGCAGTTCGCATCGCCAGGAACCTCAGGCCGCGTTGGCTTTCGACGCTTTTTGCCGCTTGCGCGGATCCAGCCCGATCGAGCGCGCGATTATCTCGCGCATGATTTCGGAACTGCCGGCATAGATTCTCGATACGCGCGCGTTCGTGTAGAGGCGCGAAATCTTGTACTCATCCATGTAGCCAGCGCCACCGTGTAGTTGCACACAATCATCCGTCACGCGACCTTCCAGCTCACTCGTCCAGAGTTTTGCTTTCGCCGCGTCTTCCGCTGTCAGCTTGCCCTCATTGTGATCCTCAACACAACGATCGACGAACGCATAGCCAATATCGATTTCGGTGCGCATGTCGGCCAGCTTGAATCGCGTATTTTGAAAGTCGGCAATTGGTCGACCGAACGCTTTGCGATCGTTGACGTATTCAAGCGTCAGGTTAAACGCGACCTCCGCACTGGCGATATAACCGCAGGCGCCCAGCAGCCGTTCCTCGGCAAGCCCGTGCATCAGGTGGTAGAAACCCCGGTTAAACTCGCCAAGGAGATTCTCCTTAGGCACCTTGACGTTATTGAAATACAACTCTGCAGTATCCTGGCTCTTCATACCCATCTTCTTCAGGTTCCGGCCGCGCTCGAAGCCCGGCGTGTCGCGCTCGACGACGAACAGTGACAACGCATGGCTGTTGTCGGGATCGGTGCGCGCCACGACGATGACGAGGTCGGCGAGGATGCCGTTCGAGATGTACGTCTTCGAGCCGTTCAACAAGTAGTGATCACCCTTGTCCTCGGCCTTGGTACGCAGGCCGGCGACATCGCTCCCGGCGCCCGGCTCGGTAATGGCTACGGCGAGAATGTGCTCACCGGTAATGCACTTCGGCAACCAGCGTGCTTTCTGCTCGTCGGTGGCAAAACTGTCGAAGTACGGTCCAACGAGGCGGCTGTGCAAGGTCATGAAGAAACCCGGGTCGCCGTATCGAGCATTTTCTTCGATCAGGATTTGCTCGTAACGAAAATCCCTCACACCGATGCCGCCGTAGTCCTCTTCTGCCCACATGAGCAGGAAACCCATCTCGCCGGCCTTCAGATAGGCCTCACGATCGACGATGCCCTCCTCGTGCCAACGATCACTGTGCGGCTCGATTTCGTTCTTCATGAAGGCGCGAACCGTGTCGCGAAACATCTCATGCTCTTCTTCGAAAATTCGTCTTTCCATTGCCAATACTCTTACTATGAAAGCTCTGTCTATGGATACTCGTTCTATTGATTGTGCCGCTTATTTGCCTTTGAAATCCGGCTCGCGCTTTTCCAGGAACGCGGCGACACCCTCTTCGGCGTCGTCAGAATTACGCAATGCTTCCTGTAGCTCTGCTTCGTTATCGAAGCAGGTGGCCCAATCGCTGTCCATTGCCAACCGCATGACTTTCTTGGTCGCAGCAAGCGATAAAGGAGCACGTTTGCTCAACGCCTGTCCCCACTCGATGGCCGCATCGCGGAGCTCGTCTTTCGGGACCGTCCTGTTAGCGAGCCCGAGTTCTACGCAACGCGCAGCGGAGATACGCTCCGATTCAACGCTGAGCTGGAAAGCGCGGCGATATCCGAGTTGCCTGACCAGTAACCAGTTCGCACCGCCGTCCGGAACCAGTGAGATCGTCGTAAATGGCGACAGCAGGAATGCATCGTCGGCCATGATCACGAGGTCCGCGTACAGCGCGACGGACATGCCGATGCCGGCCGCGAAGCCCGGTAATGCCGCGATGACCGGTTTCGGGATATCGGCGATCGCCGATAAGACGGGGCGGTACTCGTATTGCAGTTTCTCTTCTGTCGTGCGATCGCCCTCGAATCCTGATTTCAGGTCAGCACCTGCACTGAAAGCCCGACCTTCGCCGGTCAACACAACGACTCTTACCGAATCATCGCCGGCCGCTTTTTCGAGCGCGGACAACAGCTCTTCGCAGAGTTCGGTAGTAAATGCATTCAGTGAATCCGGCCGATTGAGCGAAATATTCGCTACGGTTCCGCGTTGTTCGTATTTGACGATCTCGCTCATTGTGTCTTCCTGTGATTAACGCCCCCCGCTCATCGAGCAGGAACCAGGGACTCTCGCAAATGCTGCTTCATCACTTCATTGGATTTCGAGAAATCGAATGAATCCGGACTGATCAGCCAGAGGTAGGTCATGCCAGTGATATAAGCGACGTATTGCGCCGCAACTTCACCCGCGTCGACGTCGGCCCTGACGTCGCCAGCGACTTGTCCCCGCCGTACCCATTCAGCCACATCGGACTTCTGGCGTCGTCGAATACCGACGGCTGTCTCCTGAAACCCGGCACTCGGACTCGCAGCGCCGCTGTAGAGGATCTGCAAAGCGCGAGCTTCGTCCGGCGACTCCTGCTCGAACTGGTAGATCGTGTCGAGTGCGGCGCACATCGCGTCGATACCCACCTTGTCGCCGACGCCACGCGTTAGATACTCGAGCCAGTGACGGGATATGGACTTGCACAACGCGTCGAATAGTCCGTCTTTCGAGCCGAACCGGTAGCTTGCGAGGCCGCGGCTGTAGCCGGCTTTTTCACCGATCATCGCTAACGTCGTCTTGTCCGTGCCGTACTCGAGTACGAGCGCCATCGCCGCGTCCAGCATGGCTTTGTCGGAGATGGCCGAGCGTTCAGCCTGGGTTAGTGTGTCTGCGGCTTGTTGCAAGGTACCCGGTAAACTTGTTGTCAACAAGGAAGTGAGTATACGCCTGCGAAGCACCGTTTCAAGCGGGCATCGGTATTTACGTGTTTAGATCCGCCGGCTCCGGGCCTATAGTTTGAATGCGCGCCAATTATCTATCCGACCCAACAAGGAGATGAACAATGACCATCTCACTTCTACAGATCATTGCTGCCATAATCATGGTGGGCGTTGCCGTCGCGTTGGTCGTCATGTACCGCAAGTACCTCGCCGCCAACTCGGATCGCCGACTTCGGGCGATGCTCGAGTCTGTCGGCCTCGACCCCGCCCTCGCCGCGAGCGGTGAAATCCCGACAATCATGAAAGAAGTCCGGCGCCGCTGCGAGACCTGTGGCTCCGAGGACGTGTGCGAGCGGTGGCTGACATCCAGCAAAGACAGTGATAACGTCTTCTGCCCAAACTCGAAGGTGTTCGAGGTACTTGGAAAATACAGCGATGCTGCGAAATGAGGATTACCATGAAAACTCTTAAGTGCGACCTTTGCGAAGTTACGGCGAGCGGTGAGACGTTCGAGGATTGGATGACGTCGCTTCGGCCCCACTATATGGAGGCTCATGCCGACGTAATGAACGACTCGAGCCACACCAAAGAGGACATGGAGAAGTGGATGGCGGAAAACCGCGCGCGGTTCGACGCTGCATAATGAGGATGACGTAAGCCGCTTCCGGACATCGGCTGCCATCCGAACACTTTGACGAAAAATACGCGAATTCATAGATCTGAATCACGCATCAAATGGCCGATTGCTATCGAACAGGCGATCACGGCTCCAGCGAATGACGTGTGGAACGTCATTTCAAAGTCGGGGAACCTCGAAATGTGCCATCCGTTTTGCGTGCAGAATCCCGTGCAAATATGGTCCGCGGCCGATTCTCGAGACGAGGTGCATTATCTGAGCGGCTGGGTATATGAGCGTCGATTTCGTCGATGGATCGAGGGGACTGGCTACGATCTGGAGATTCTCAGACATGACGAGGCTTTGGCAGCAGTCTCATGGCGAATCTCTCCAGTGGATGAGCATAACTGCAAACTGCGAATTACAGTTTACCCGTACGTCCTGCTGGGATACCCCGTAGTCATTCGCTGGCTGCCTCACTTGCTTCGCGTCCGGCCCATGCTCCGGCAGTATCTGGATTCCGTCGTAAAGGGATTCGACTGGTATGTAAGTCGTGGCGAGCCAGTTCCACGTAACCAGTTCGGCAAGCATCCATGGTTCTCGGCATCGGAACAGCACGTAGCGTAGACTGGATCGGACGCTGGCTGCCGGCTATAGCAATCCCGGTTGGGGTTGATCCCGCCGAACGAGACGCCAAACCGACGCGTTTCCCCACGACTATCAGAGCTTTCACCGGTGCGGCCCAGTTTGCAGTGAAGCTAATCGGCAATCTCCAGGAGAATCGCCCGGGTCACGGCGAATTGCTTCCTGGAGGCACCATTCTCAACGTCAATTACCCTGCCGCTGACCCTGAAGACATCAATGGAGTGCGAATCGTCCCGGCAACATCGAGCGTCGGGTTTGAGATTGACTATGAGGACTCCGAGCAAGACGTATAGCTCATGATCGGCCTGCAAGGGTTGGATACAGGCGAGGCGGACAGTGATGGTGCGGACTGGCAATGGTTCGCTCGCGGCTACATCACGATCACTGTTCTCGATGGCAATACGGATGCCGGCCAATCGCTGCGCGACGTAGTTACGGAACGACTCTGTAATTTTGACGATTGCCTCGTAGACCTGGAGGGGCCGATTTACCCGCGTTAGCAGATATTCAGCTAGAATGAATGAAAGGGTCTGCTACTGAACCCACAGCAGCCGTTCAACACGTGATGTTGCGATGCTACGCCTAGAACAGACCGGATCGAAACCGGAACACAAATACAGACTGTAATGCTCAGATTTATCCTTGTCGTTGCTGCCAGTTACGGTCTGCTCGTTGTCGTCGTGTATTTCATGCAGGGTCGCATGCTCTATCTTGCAGGAGTACCAGGTCGAACGTTGATCATGACGCCGACCGATGTTGGCATGGACTATCAAGATGTCTCTATCGAGACTACTGACGGAGTGACTCTGCATGGCTGGTTCATCGCCGGACGCTCCTCTCAAGTGTTGTTGTTCTTTCACGGCAATGCGGGAAATATCTCGCATCGTCTCGACTCGATAGCACAGTTTCGGGACTTGGGCTTGTCAGTATTGATTATCGACTATCGGGGTTACGGTCAGAGCGAAGGTCGGACGACGGAAAATGGGATCTATCGCGATGCTGATGCGGCATGGCGCTACCTCATCGAAAGTCGTGGCGTAGTCGCAAGTGACGTCGTCATTTTCGGGCGCTCGCTGGGCGCTTCGGTCGCGTCACAGTTGGCCACGCAGCATCAACCATTGGCACTTATATTGGAATCGTCCTTCACGTCAGTTCCCGATATAGCCCAGAATCTCTATCCATGGCTGCCGGTGCGCTGGCTAAGCCGACTCAGTCACGCGACGCGCGATTATGTTCGGGAGGTTCGGTGCCCGGTCCTGGTCGTTCACAGTCGTGACGACGAGATTATTCCATTCCACCACGGCGAAACAATTTTTGATTCTGCGAACGAACCCCGGACATTACTGGCGATTCGTGGCACTCACAATGACGCTTTCCTTAGGGATGAGCGCGCCTATATTGAAGGGCTTCGAGCCTTTCTGTCAGGACTATCTGCGCACGTTTCGCAACCATGACAACAATTTTCCACTCTATAGCAGTCATTCGCCTGCTAAACTGCTGAACGATTGCTTCTGACCCGAAGCCCCGGTCAGCAAACTGATGCGTTTTCCGTGAATTCAGTCATTCTCGATATAGACGGCACTCTGATCGACTCAATGGGTGTTGATCCGAAATTGTACTTTTCGTCTATTGAGCAGGTTCTCGGTCCAGTCTGTCTTCGTGACCTCAACAACTATGATCATGTGACGGACAGTGGGATTCTCGGACAGATTCTCGAAGAAAACGGATTCTCAGGTGCAGGTGAACTTGCTGCGGCCGTCAAAGCCGTGTTCATGAAAGGGCTCAATAGTCACATTGAAGATATCGGTTCATTTCCAGTTATCGACGGTGCCGTACAGTTCGTCGAACGCATTCGGAGATCGACCAATATGCGCATAGCCATAGCCACCGGTTGCTGGCGAGAGTCGGCTCTTCTCAAATTACAGACCTCGGGATTCAATATTGAGGAGATTCCGGTGGCCACGAGTGATGACTCACCGTCAAGGGTCGAAATTATGCGATCAGCCCTAAAAATGACTGGTGGCGACGCTGGAACAGTTACGTACTTCGGCGATGCCGAATGGGATCAGAGTGCCTGTCAGGATCTTGGTTGGAAGTTCGTTGCGGTCGGGCCACGCCTTGGCGGCATCGAGTCTTTCTCCAGCATCCAGCTGTAAATGAGCGTCTGCTTCTTGCCGCAACGCGTCGGTCGATTTGTTGAAGTCGTCGTGATTTGAACGTCTGTTCCTGGTGAGAGCGGAAGTTTGATATTGAGCCTCCGAAATCTCCACGCCAAAAGGGGTCGCCTACCGCGCAGAAGCCGTCGTTGGGTTAGATTGGCTTAAAAGGTCGGCTACTGAACCCGAAGCCACCCATAGCGACTTGCATTATTGCCACGTTCTGTAAAAACGCGCTTGCACGATGCGAGCGTTTGGTAAATAGTGATATCGCTGATAAGGGCAAACCCATCGAAAGATGGGGGCGCAAAGCCACCGGTCTAAAGACTAATCGTCAATGACAGCGGGGTCGCCAGCGATGGGCTGCAATTCAAAAAATCAGTGCGAAAGTTCTTTCGTAATTGCGGTCTATTCCCTCGGTCACGTCGCAGTCTCGAATTCCGAGAGGCGAGTCGTCTAGATCGATCTAATATGGATTCGCGAGCTGCAACAAGCTCTACAGGCCAATTCCGGCCGGCGACCAAGGAGGGACACGATGAATAAAGTTTCAATGATAATGGTACTGATAGGTGTATTCGCGACTACCGGTGCGCTCGCGCAAAACGGCGGTCAAGGCAATGGGGCCAAGGTGAGCAAAGACGGATACCTGGTCAACATAATCGCATACAAGCGCTGTCCGTCAGGGGACTTTGTTGATTCGAACCGTCACCATATCGCGCTACAGGCAGACTTCACGGGTAACGGTACTGATAAGACAGCCAAGACGAATAAGATATTTCTGATGAAGGGCGACGAATTTTGGATACAGGATGGGAATGCTTGCGACGATGGCGCGAACTTCTACATGCCGCTTAGTGCAGAAAATTGCGCGGACGATTGTGCGCTCGATAATCCGACTTTCACTGAGTACGAGGTTCGGGCACGCCTTGTAGGGCAGCGTAACACCGGCATAACCGCGACGAGCTGCCTTGACGCGTGGATCGAGGACACCAACGGCGATGGATTTATTGACGAGAGCGATGAACTCATCGGCTTATGCTCAGTCGGCGACGGCAATATCTTGGTGCAAACACGAATTGTTGGAAACGGCAAAGAGCAGAACAAATGGGAGAATGTGAGCCAGGAGCTCTTAACCGTCTGCGTCGATCTGGATCCGACAGACGGCGTGGTCGGATGCGATGAGCGTGTCGGCCTCTTCGACGAGTTTGGCGAGAATTACTGGTGGAACTTTGATACGCAGGGGCGTGCACACATGCAGCTCGTGTTCTACCCCGTCAATTCGGGCGTAGCTCAGTAGGGTCACGAGATTTCGATGGTGCGCCGGGCGTGGCGTCGCGGCGTGTCTGTGGATTCGCAGACACGCCGCTCATTCGATGTGCCAGCGACTTGATCCGATTTCGGCTGGCCCAAGACTTTTTCTTCCAGTATTGCTACTTCGGTTCCTGCTGTACCCGCCACAAAGCGACCGGAGCCGGGCGATAAGCGGCGCGAAAAGCAAGACGGCGACTGAATCCGACAATTAGCGGCGAGTTATCACACAGCCTCGGCCGGAAGCCGTCCTTCGTTTCGCTCGAATTGGAGCAAGTTAAACGTTTCCGATCGGTGAGAGCCGACGTTAGCGGAAGGCCAAACTACGGCACTAATAATTAGAGATCGTGGCTTCTAGCCGCGACCCGTCACCTCTTATGGGGAACTAGACTCTACTTCTGGTGACCAAAGTCGACGAATAGCATACAGTTCAACTTGACTGGACTGTTGGATGATCTGATGCGAGTAATGCTATTGCTGGTTCCTCTCGCGTTGCTCGGAGCATTTGTGGGCATTGTGTACACGAACCCGGAAACTGCGGACGTGAAATTCACCTACCAAAGAGCAACCGAGTACGAGGATGGCACGCCGCTGTCGCTGGAAAAAATTAAGTACACGCGGTTATATTGCGACGGCACACAGGTGGCGCAGGAAGTCGGTGCCGATGGTGATATATCCGCAGCACTCACAGTTGGCTCTCACGACTGCTACGGCACACACGTAGATACCAATAACGTAGAGTCGAACCCCTCTACCGCCGTGACAAAACTCGTCGAGCTGTAAGCGTCGATGTCGGAGTACGACTGATATCTCGGCGAAATGGAGGCCAACGGCGAGGTGGCACGGATTGCAGAGTGTCCGCTTCCCGCGCAAGAGCGGTCGTTAGGCTATTATTGGCTTTTGGGGCCGCTAGTGAACCCATTCCGGCCGGTCGCACCTTGATTCCGACAAACACGAGGAGCCCATTGCTTCAAGCACCTCAAAGAGCATGGATCGTGACAGGCGCGGTGCTGGTATTGATCTCGCTGGCATCATGGCTGGTCGGTCTGTTCGGGGAACTTCCCGACGGTGGCGAGTTCGCGACGACGCTGGCTATATTCAGCGGGGTAGTTGGCCCACTTTTAGTATTCGTTTCAGTAGTGATTGACTGGCGAGGACGTAATGCTCTTTCGTGGATCACAAGACTGATAATTGGTGCATCTGTAGCCAGCCTATTCTGGAGCGTAGGATTCTTGGCTTTGTTCCTCTTCGCCTATCGTGATTGCCCTGGTAGAGTTTGCTAGTAAGTGTCGCCGACCGCGAGTTTCTCCGGCCGCTCCTGGCCGCGAGCCGCCCCTTCATTTATATGATTTCAGGGGGAGCTAATCGTCTGCTATTAGTGAGAGCGAAAGTTTGATATTCAGCCTCGGAAATCTCCAAGGCAAAGGGGCCGCTTCCCGCGCAGAAGCCGCCGTTGCGTTAGAATTGCTGAAAAGGGCCGCCACTGAACCCGAAGCGGACATAGGGTCTACCGTCATCGAATAACAATTCCCAGTCATGGAAAACTTCCAATGAAATTGAAGCTCTCCGAAATGTCCCACGTCGCCGAGATTATTGGTGCGATCGCAATAGTTGTATCGCTTGCTTATGTGGGGGTTCAGGTCAAAGACAGTGCAGAAGCAACCAGATCAGCCGCAGTAAATGATGCATCTGTAGCTGTGCAATCGTGGTATCTCGAAATGGGGAGCAACAGGCAGGCCAGCGACCTGT
>Ga0224508_10002070_pt1 | contig 17461 bp, 9 predicted proteins | sample SF_Jan12_sed_USG_4_FD_170157 | JGI IMG/M metagenome (GOLD analysis project Ga0224508, IMG submission 170157) | Sediment microbial communities from San Francisco Bay, California, United States - SF_Jan12_sed_USGS_21 | ecosystem: Environmental > Aquatic > Marine > Sediment | place: USA: California... | reverse complement strand
TGTCGTCTATCAGTACGAGGCCGAGCGTGTGGGCGTGGAAGCCGGCCGCCTCGCGATCCAATTCCTTCAATCGCTTCTTCCGGAGGACCTTCGCACCGACGGCGTGCTTCCGGCCGAGTTCGATTTTCCGGCCGAGTTCGAGACGTTTATCCGTTTCGCCCAGCGGACCGCATTCGGTCCGAGTACGGCTTCCTTGATCCTCGCGGCCGAGGAACGTGACATCCCCTGGCTGCGGCTGAACCCGTATAGCCTCGTTCAGTTGGGCCACGGCAAGTACCAGCAGCGGGTTCAGGCGACGATCACCAGCCATACGTCGCACATTGCCGTAGAAGTCGCGTCGGACAAGGAAGAGACGAACAAGATTCTGGGCGATCTGGGTCTGCCGGTGCCGCAGCAGCGGCTTGCGTACAGCAGTTCGGACGCCGTGCGGTTCGCGGAACGGATCGGGTTTCCCGTCGTCGTAAAGCCGTTCAACGCGAACCACGGCCGCGGCGTTTCCCTCAACCTGCGCGATGCAGATCACGTGAGGATCGCGTTCGACCGGGCCCGCGAGCACTCACGCGGCGTGATCGTCGAGAAGTTCATTACGGGGTTCGATCACCGGATTCTGGTCGTCGACGGCCACGTCGTCGCGGCTGCCAAACGTGTTCCGGGACATGTCGTCGGCGACGGCGAGCACACTATCGCGCAACTCGTCGATCTGGTCAACGAGGACCCGCGCCGCGGAATTGGCCACGAGAAGATCCTGACGCGTATCGAGATCGACTATCAGGCAGAGCGTCTTCTGGAGTTGCTTGACTGCACGGCGGAGACCGTGCCGGCGACCGGCGAAGTCGTGTATCTCCGTTCGACGGGTAACCTTTCGACCGGTGGTACGGCCGTCGATGTGACCGACCTCATGCACCCCGACAATTTCGAGATGGCCTCGAGGGCCGCGGCTGCCGTCGGCCTGGATGTGGCAGGCGTGGATTTCATTACGGACGACATCTCTCAGTCCTACAAGGAGCAGGGCGGCGCGATCTGCGAAGTAAACGCAGCGCCGGGTTTTCGAATGCACGCGCATCCGAGCGAGGGAGAGCCAAGAGACGTCGCCGGTGCTGTCATGGACATGCTGTTTCCGGCCGGCAGTCCAGCTCGCATCCCCATCCACGCCGTGACCGGGACGAACGGGAAGACGACGACCGTCCGCATGCTGGCCCATATCCACAAACTGGCCGGGGCGACTGTCGGGCTGGCGACGACGGACGGCATCTACGTGAACGGCCAGCTGACGGTGCCCGGCGATATGACGGGCCCGTCCTCCGCCCGTCTCATCCTGCGAGACCCGGCGGTGGACGTCGCCGTACTCGAGACGGCGCGTGGTGGCATTCTCAGGGCGGGACTGGGCTTTCGCCGGTCCAACGTGAGTGCGTGTCTCAACATCGCCTCCGACCACCTGGGCCTCAGGGACGTGCACACGCTGGAGCAACTCGCGGAGGTCAAGCGCGTCGTCATCGATGTGGCGAGCGATACCGTCGTCCTCAATGCGGACGATTCGCTCGTTCTCAGGATGGCTGACTACGCGCAGGCTGAGCACGTCTGCTATGCCACTATGAACCCCCGTCATTCCCTGGTACGGGAGCACATTCAGGCAGGCGGCCGGGCGATCGTGTTGGAGGAGGGGATCGCGGGACACATGATCACGATCTACGACAGCGGTCAGCACATCCCCCTTCTGTGGACGCATCTGATTCCCGCGACCGTCCAGGGGAAAGCGCTCCACAACGTCCAGAACGCGATGTTCGCGGCAGCGATGGCGTTCAGTGCGGGGGTCAAGCTGGAGGACATCAGGCACGGCTTGAAGACCTTCGACACGACGTTCTTCCAGGCGCCGGGGCGGCTGAACTTCTATGACGAGCACCCATTCCGTGTGCTGCTCGACTACGCGCACAACGCCGCCGCCCTGGAGACGGTTTGTGATGTCGTGAACCTGCTGGAGGTGAGCGGACGCAAGATCGGTGTTCTGTCCGCGCCCGGCGACCGCCGCGACGAGGACATCGAAGCGATGGCGGCCGCGACCGCCGGGGCATTCGACCTGTACATCTGCCGGCGGGATGACAACCTGCGGGGAAGGGATCCGGACGAAGTGCCGGAACTCCTCGCCCGCTCGCTGATCAGCCACGGCGTGTCAGAGGATGCCATCGAGCGCATTTCTGACGAATCGGCAGCGGTAGATGCCGCCCTGCGAAGAGCTGCGCCGGGCGACCTGGTCGTGCTGTTTGCCGACGCGCTCCAGCGCACCTGGAACCAGATCGTCGAGTTCTCACCGGCCGCCTCCGTACAGGCGGCTGAGCCCAGCGCCGCTCCGATTCCGGTGCTCCCGGATCTGCCCGCCATCGACGTTGGGGAGGGCCTGGAACTCATCCGCGACGAGCGTGGTGTCCGCCTCGCCCGGGAGATCGAGGACTAGAACCCACCTCATGCAGCTTGCACTCGAGGATTCGCGCCGGTTGACCGGCCCCAATCTGGTAAGCGCGGGACCAGGTGCCGTCATTGAAGTCAGGGTAGAGGGAGGATCTTCCGATTCGCTGGTCGCCGCGTGGCAGACCCGTGCCGCGGAGATCCTCGCGGCAGTTGGCTGGCCGGCCGAGCGCACCTACATCCGAACCCATCTGACCGGAGTGAGCCTGGCGCTATCCGCGCCGATCGACGCCTTGTACGCGGCGACCGAAGTTAACGAATGGGCTCTGGACGCAGCCGTCTCCGACATGAACGGTGAACCGCCTGTCGAGGACTGCACCGCGGCGGCGACACGCCTTCAAGCCGTCATTGCGGCAGAAACCAACCCGGCCCTCCTGGCCCTCAGGGATGCAGCGGCGCGGCACGGAGTGATGTTCCTCTCCGACGACGACGAGGCATCCGTGGGAATGGGCGCGGGCTCACGCACGTGGCCGGTCCGCGAGCTTCCGGGATCCGACGACGTGCCGTGGGACGCGATCCATGATGTCCCCCTCGTCATGGTCACAGGTACGAACGGCAAGACGACCACGGTTCGCCTGCTCGCCGCGATGGTAGGAGCCTCGGGCCGGACGCCCGGGTTTTCGTCGACCGACGGGGTGTATGTCGGCAACGAGCTGGCGGACGGCGGTGACTACTCGGGCCCGGGAGGCGCCCGGACCGTGCTCCGGGACCAGCGCGTGCAGGCAGCGATCCTCGAGACTGCGCGCGGAGGCATGCTCAGGCGCGGTCTGGCCGTGCCTCGGGCGGATGGCGCTCTCGTCAGCAACGTCGGCGTAGATCACATGGGCGAGTACGGCCTGCACGACATCGAAGGGATGGCCGACGCGAAGCTCGTGATTGCGCGAGCCGTGGCCTCGGGCGGGACCCTGGTGCTCAACGCCGACGATCCGGTGCTGGCCCGGCGCGGCGCGCCCAGGCAGGCCACGCTCGTGTGGACCTCGAAGGACTCCACCTGTACACCTGTACAGAACCATCTGGCGGAAGGAGGATCGGCCGTCGTTGCCGATGGCGCGTCGTTCGTTCGGGTGACGGGCGGCCGCCGCGCCGAGTTGTTGCCGATCGCCGACGTTCCGCTCACGCTCGGGGGAGCTGCCGCCTACAACATCGACAACGTCCTCGCTGCATTGGCGCTCGCCCCGGTACTCGGCGTCGATGACGCGGAAGCGTGCGCGGCCCTCAGGGAATTCGTCCCGTCTCCGGACATGCTTCCCGGCCGGACGAACGTCTTCCAGCTGGACGGCGTGACGGCGATCGTGGACTTCGCACACAATCCGCATGGCATCATGGCGTTGGCTGACACCGTTCGGAGTCTGCCGGCCACCCGACGCCTGGTGGTCATCGGCCAGGCCGGTGATCGCGACGACGAGTCCATCCGGGAGCTCACCCGCGCGGTAGTTGAGATGGCTCCGGACCGGATCATCATCAAGGAACTCACGAATTACTTGCGTGGTCGGGAGCCGGGCGTGGTGCCGGGAATCATCGCGGATGAGCTGAACCGGCTCGGTACGACGGCTGAAATCTCACACAGCGAAGGCGAGCTGTCGGCCGTGCGGGCCGCGCTCGACTGGTGCGAGCCCGGCGATCTGCTCGTGTTCCCGATCCAGGCCGAGCGGGACGCGATCACCGAATTGCTTGGCAGCCTCCTGGAATCCGGCTGGTCCCCGGGAACTCCGCTGCCGAAAACTTGACGTTGGAACCTACTTCGACCCAATGTTGCATAGGCGACTGTCCCGCCCCTCTTGCCGCCGGACGCACCGTTCGGCGGCCATATCCAACGGACCGGAGGAATACCGCATGCGAAGTTCGCATCTGCTGCTTGCCGCAGCGCTGCTAGTTGTGCCGTCCACGCTATGGGCGCAGGAAGATGAGTACGAAGACAAGGGTCACATGGACGCCACGGAGGCGATCACCGCGGCTTCGGAAGCCTTCGACGATGCCTGGACCGCCGGCGATGCGGATGCTCTGGGGGCGATGTACACCGATGACGCGGTGCTCATGCCGCCCGGATCCGAAGCCATAAGCGGCCGTGCCGCCATCACCGAGTTCTTCGGCCAGGCCGGGGGGGGCTGGACGCTGGACCTCACCACGACGGAGGTGTTCTCTGTCGAGGCTGCGGCGCTTGAGGTCGGAAGCTACACCATAACGGGCCCGGACGGCGGTCATGCCGACCACGGCAACTACATGGTCGCCTGGTCGTGGACCGATGACGGCTGGAAGATGGCCCGCGACATGTGGAACTCGAACATGACGCCGCCGGCCGCCGGCAACTGAGTTCGCTCTGCTCATAGCACAGCAGCGGAGCCCGCGTCGATAGCCGACGCGGGCTCCTCGTGTTTCAAGAACCGTCGTTGGTCGTGCCCGGTGAGACTGCCAGCACCAGTGCCGCGCCGATCAACTCTGCAGCGATTACCCACAGCCGACTGAGCACGGCCACCGCGCCGGCGATCCCGGCACCCCCGACCACGCTGGCGAGAAGCACAGTAATAATCAGTTCCCGTGCCCCGAGGCCTGCCGGTGCGATGAAGAACAGGTAGCCGACCAGGAACGACAGGGCGTTGATCCCGGCGAGAATCGGGATCGCTTCGTAGGGCACGCCGACGACGGCATCCAGAAACAGGTAGAAAGCCAAGCCGTAGAAGCCCCAGTAGAGTATCGAGGCGCTCACGATGACGATGCCGTCCGCCCAACTCCCCTCCCAGACCAGCACCTCTCGGTGCACCGCGCGCGGCACGAGCCTGAGCGCGCCGTTGATGACGGCAGGGTGACAGAACCCAAACGCTGCGGCCGCCGCGACAGCGAGTGTCGTCCATGCCGGCACATCAAGGCCGAGTACCGAGAGGGGAAGCGTGGCCGCGGATACGACGCCGGCCGCCAGCAGACCGAATCCCATGTAGACGACGAGGGAGGTCAGCACGACGACCGGCGCCAGGCCCGCCCGCTTCGCCAGAGCCGCCGCGGCGACGAACTGCCAGATTTTGCCGGGAGTGTACCGTCCGATGCTGGAAAGGAACCAGATCCGGGCCAGCGACTTCCAATTACCCCGACCCGACTCGAAGCGGAGGAGAACGCGGTACCAGACCGCGACCGCAAATCCCAGCACGACTACGAGGGCGCCCGTGCTGAGAGCGAGTCGGACCCAGTCGATCGACCAGGGATGCGCCTGCACCTGCTCCCAGTTGTTCGCGACCGTGGCAACCACGAAGCCCAAAGTGACCAGGACGAATGCGACGGTAAGAGCTCGCCGCCCGAGCGAAGGCGCCGCCTGCCGGCCGGTCACGCGGGTGCCGCCTGGTTCGGCGACTTCAAGGATCGCCATCCGAGCCACGCGCCGTAGGCGAGAAGGAGCGCCAGGCAGAACGCGTAGATCGCGAATCCTGTATACAGCGAAGCCGGCCGGAACTCGGTCTCGACCCTGTGCTCACCCGCGCCCACCACCACGCCCTGAAACGTGTGGTTGACCCGTACCACAGGCGTCTCGACTCCATCCACCGTGGCCACCCACCCGGGGTACCAGTTCTCGGCGATCACGAGCAGGGCTTCACGGTCGCTGGACGTCGATACGACCAGGCGATCGTCTCCGAGCTCATCGATCCGCGCCTCGCCATTGAGCGATCCGCGGGCCAGAGGCTGCGCTAGCGGCTCGGCGAGAAACGCCGTTTGGGCCGGGTCCCACTCCGCCTCGAGCATGCGAGTGAGTGCACCATCCGGCTCCGTTACGACCTCCACGTCGGGAACGAACCAGGCGCGCGGCATGGCAGCGGCATTCTGGTAGATCGCCGCTCCCGGACCCCTGTGAACAAGCCTCCATCCCGGGACGGGCAACTCCGCCATCGCAACGATGTACCGGATATTCCCGGCGCCTATGTACCGCGTCGGAGTACCATCCTCGACAGCGCGCTGAATGCTGGCGGTGAAATTGTGGTAGTCCGTGTAGACCTGCGCTCCTGCGCCCAGGTACTCGTTGTACCGCTGCAACTGGTTCCCGTGCTCGCCCGACGCCTGCTCGATTCCGAATCGCATCGGGTAGTTGCCGTGTCCTCGGTACGCTCCCCCCAGCTGCGGGAAGTTCATCACCCATACACGGAACGGTCCTTCCTGGGCACGCAAGTAGTTCATCACGTCGTCCGACCGAAACAAAACCACTTCGGGCTCGGTCGTCTCGAAGAACTGCCGATCGATCGACCACAGATCACCGACAATGATCACCGCCAGCGCGGCCGCCGTGAGTCCAGCGGCCAGTCGACCTCGGAGCCATACCCAGACCGCGGCCCCGACCAGAGCAGACACGAACGCGAACCGGAACCAGCCCGCCGCCGCCCCATCGGCTGCCGACGCGGCGTTACCTAGCGTGAGCGCGCCCACGATCGCGAGTCCGGAGAGGCTGGCCAGCACAGCCAGCGTTCGGGCGAAGGACGGGTCGCGATCGTCTGCCGACCCGCCGGCGTGCGCGACAAGCCGTCGCTCTCGCACGACGGCCAGCCGCTCCAACGTAATGGCGGCCATCGCGGTGAGCGCGATCGGGATCAGGATGTACCCCATGTCGGGAGTGCGGAATCCGCGGGTTCCCGGCAGCACGGCGTAGTACAGCCGGTACAGGGGAGTGTTGCCACCGAACGCGATCGAGAGAGAAAACAGGCCGAGGCCCGCGAAGAACAGCCAGTACCCATTTCTGCGGGAGTAGAGAAGGCCCAGGGCCAGCAGCACCAGAGCGAACGCGCCGACGTACTCCGTGTGCAGCTTGAACGAGTTCTCTCCACCGAGGTCCCCGGTCGCCTGAAATTTCCTCTGAATCCTGTCGGTGTACGCTTCCCGGATTCCCGCCTGTTCGGGGACCGCCATCGCAATGAGGTGTTGCGGCGCCATCGAGTAGCTGACGGCGTACTCGTATCCACGGCCTTCTCCCCCGCGCGGCGACTGATCCACGTAGTCGAAGAACGGGAGGAAGTTCACGGCATTCAGCGCGAAGGCGAACACGACCGCGGCCGCCCCGAGGGCGACGCGCCGGATCAATGGCTTCGTCTGGCGCACCCACCCCAGCTTGATGAGCAGGAACAAGCTCCACAGCGCTCCGCCCAGCAGCACGTAATAGGCGGTCTGGATCTGGAAGGAGAGCATCGCGAAACCGATCGTCGCACTCGCGCCGGCAAACGGTGCCAGACGTCCGGTGCGGATTCCTCGATGCAGGAAGTAGAAGAACAAGGGTCCGGAACTCAAGCCGATCATCCGGCCATCGTGCCCGGCCAGCACCCAGGACATGAACTGCCCGGTGAACTGAAACGACAGCCCGGCGAGAAGTGCGATCCAGCGTCGCGATCCCAGTTCGCGGGCCAGCAGGTAGGCGCCGAACCCGGCGACCATCGTCTGAATCACGTAGATCGCTGGAAAGATGCGAGTCGCCGGAAGGACCAGGTCGGCCAGGAAGCGGAACGGATACCAGGTCATGCCCGGGTTCGCATACCACGGAAGCCCCCCATAAACGTGCGGAAGCCACGTCGGCATGTCGCCCCGTCCGAACGTGGCCGACAGCCACTCCTGGTAGAAGATCGCGGCGTGTGTGTAATCGATCCCGAAGATCTGTCGGTCTGGCAGGAACGCGGGCAGAAAGTAGATGAGAGCCAGCCCGAAGTAGATGCCGAGAGCGGCCGCGGCACTCGGAAACGGGGCACTCGGACCCGATGGCTCGCGGCCCGAAGAAGCCGGCGGCCGAGGCTGTCTGTTCTTTGTACGCCTGCTCGTCATTGCCTGCCTTCACTTGCAGGTAGCTGTTCGCGGGACCACCTGAGCCCGGTGGGGAAACTGCGCTCCCCGGGGTGGGGGGAACAACCGGTGCCCGACTAGGCGCGCTCGCCGAGAAGTGTCTCGTAGATCTCCACATGTCGGCGCACGAGACGGTCGAGGCCCCAGCGTTCCTGGACGCGACTCCGGGCCCGGGCACCGATCTCGGACAGGTCCGGACGCGTCAGCAGCCCGGCCACGCGGTCCGCCAGGTCGTCCGGATCAGCCGGTTTGAAGTGCGTGCCCACGTCCTCGTCGATCAACTCGAGAAGACCGCCGACGCCCGAGGCAGCCACAGGGCGTCCACAAGCCATCGCCTCCAGGGCGGCGATGCTGGTCGCCTCCATCAACGACGGAAGAACGATGATCTCGCCGGATGACAGGAGAGCGGGCATTTCGTGTCGCGGGCGCTGTCCCAGGAACCGGACGACCCCCTCCAGTCCCAGAGCTCGTACCTGCCGCTCCAGGGCCGTCCTGTCCGGTCCGTCTCCAATGACGGCAAGTTCGACGTCCAGTTCACTCCGAAGTCGAGGCATCGCGGCGATCAGGTGCGTCACGCCCTTCGGCGGAAACAGCCTGCAGGGAGCCACGATCAGCCGGCGACCGGGCGACGCCGACAGCGAGGCCGTCGTCGGACGGAACACGGATGTATTCACCGCATTCGTCAGCGCCTCGGCCCGTGGGTGTGGATACAAGTCCAGTGCCATGTCGAGGAGCTGGGCGCTTGCCGTGAGGAGCCAATCGGCGGAAGCGATGATCCTCCGCAGGGCCGGCCGCCACGCGCGTACCCTGGAACGCTTCTGGAAATGGGAAGTGTGCAGCGTCAGCACGAACGGCGGTCCCCTGCGGCGAGCCAGCATGGAGGGCGGCGCGGATGCGAACGTCTGTGCGTGCAGCACGTCCGTTTCCCGGGCGAGCCGGGCGTGCATCGGTATCGAGGCCGCCGTGTGTGCCGTCCAGCCGAGCGGACTCTTGCCTGGAAACCAGGTGCGTACGACCCGAACGCCGCGAACGGTCTCGCGCATCGGCGTGTCGGGCACGGAGCGGGACGTGAGCATCGTCACGTCGTGCCCCGCGTCGACGAGGCCCGTGGTCAGGTCGAGAACGTAACTCTCCAGGCCTCCAACTTCCGGCGGGAAATACATGCACTGCTGGAGAATTCTCACGCGAGCGTCGCCTGTGGTATCAAAGGAGAATCAGGGTCCATATTTTGCGTCGGTTCTCGCCGATTCCTATTTTTAGTGATTGACCGCGAGTAAGCAGCGGCTGCCACCTTGCAACCGAAGCTAACGGCGGTGCTCCCGAGGCGCCCCCTGAGCGGATGCATTGGCGTGTCCGCCGAGGTCCGACGACGGAGGCTGGAGATGGATCGTTTGGTTCCGCGTGCACTGGGCATGGCGTTCATCGCGTCAATGCTGGTCGTCGCATGCAACCCCGAGAGTCCGATCGCGCCCGAGGCGGTGACGGAGTCTGCCGATGCGCCGCAGCCACAGGCGGTCCAGGCCGTACCCGATGAGTACATTGTGCTGTTCGAGCGCAACGTTTCTGATCCTCCCGGACTTGCGAGACAACTCGCCGCCGCGCACGGGCTCCAGATCAAGCACGACTACCAGCACGCCGTCAAGGGATTCTCGGCGCACATCCCGCCACAGGCTCTCGCTGGCCTGCGGAACAATCCGCGGATCGCCTCGATCACGCCGAACTTCAGCTACACCCTGGATACTCCGCCGGCCGCCGCTGTCACGGTACCGACGAACGGGCTCCGCGTCCGGCTGGTCGCCAACGACCTTCTGCCGGGTAACGTCGCCCTGTGGCCGAACCAGGGAACGGCCGGGGATGCGGTCCAGGCAGATCCCACGGAACAGCCTGTCTACCACGCGCCGGCGCCCGAGTTCGGCGGGAATGCTTCGGTCGGATTCAACGAGGGTAGCGACAACGACGAGATTCTCGAGATCACCGGTGTCGCGTCGCATAGCTCCGGTACGTTGATCGCCGTGTTTCGCCAGGAAGACGCCACTCGGCACAACTACGGGTTGTTCGCCACCTACGGCAGTTCCAGCAGCCGATCGGGAATGGTGACGCGTCGTTCCACGGGCAAGAAAGGCTTCGACTACTGGGATTCCACCAACGGGTGGACCGGTGGACCCACGCAGGTCGCGGCCGGTCAGACGTACGTAGGCGTGTGGCGTGTCGAGAGCGGCGTCGCTGCCGATCTTCAGCTCGATGGTGTCGTCCTCAAGTCGAAGGCGATCACTTCCGGATTCCCCTCGTTCAACCGGTATCTGATCGGGTTGTCAAACCCCGGCACCAACTCACGGTTCGATGGCCAGGTGGCGGAGATCCTCTTCTATGACCGCGCACTCCTGGACTGTGAACGTGACGATATCGTCGCCAGCCTGGGGGCGGAGTACGGCATATCGGTGTCGGTCAGCGGTGGCGGGTGCCAGCCGCCTGATCCACCGGCGCCGCCGACGGGTCTCTCGGCGACAGCCACGAGCGCGACATCGGTCGACCTGGGCTGGACGGACGGTGCGAGCAACGAGGACGGATTCCGGATCGAGCGCCGCGAAGGACAGGGGGGCGCGTGGTCGGAGATCGACACCGTGGGTCCGAACGTGACCTCCTATGGCGACACCGGACTTACGGGCAACACCGAGTATTGCTACCAGGTGCGGGCGTACAATGCGGACGGCAGTTCCGCGTACACGAGCATCTCGTGCGCCACGACGGATCCGCCGCCACCGCCGGATCCGCCGGCGCCTCCGACAGTGCTATCGGCGACAGCCACCGGCGCGACCACGGTCGACCTTGCTTGGACGGACGGTTCGAACAACGAGGACGGGTTCCGGATCGAGCGCCGTGTCGGCCAGGGCGGTGCGTGGTCGGAGATTGACACGACCGGGCCGAACGCCACGTCCTATGGCGACAGTGGCCTGACGGCTGAGACGGAGTACTGCTATCAGGTTCGCGCCTACAACGCGGACGGCACGTCCGCCTACACGAACATCGCGTGCGCGACGACCGATGCCGGGCCGTCCATCCCGCCACCGGTGAGCGTGCCGGGCGCCGGCCTCCGTGTGCGCCTCGTTGCGAACGACCTCGCCCCCGGCGAAGTGGCTGTGTGGGCGAATCGTGGCAGTGAAGCGGATGCCGCACAGGCGACCGCTTCCAAGCGGCCCGTCTATTACGCACCTGCCCCCGAATTTGGCGGCCACGCCTCGGTCGGATTCAACGAGGGGAACGACAAGAACGACGTTCTCGAAATCACCGGGGTTTCCTCGCACGGGTCCGGTACGTTGATCGCCGTGTTCCGGCAGGAAGGAGCTTCCGGGCACAACTACGGTTTGTTCGGAGCCTGGGGCAGCAGCGCCAGCCGGTCGGGCATGGTCACCTGGCGAAAGAGCGGCGGCAAACTGGAGTATTGGGATACCAGCAACGGCTGGACGGGCGGCACGGCGTCGCCGTCCGGTAGCGTTACCTACGTCGGTGCGTGGCGAGTCGATGGGGGCGTGCAAGCCCAACTCTATCTCGACGGTGTCGCGGCCGGCTCCTCGTCTCTCGGCTCCGGCTTCCCGTCCTTCAATCGCTATACGATCGGCATGACCGAACCGAGTACGAGTACGCGGTTCGACGGTCGCGTGGCCGAGATCCTGTTCTACGATCGGGCCATCCTGGACTGCGAATTGGATGACATAACGACGGCGCTCGGCGCACAGTACGGCGTGTCTGTGTCTGTGCCCGGTGGCAGCTGCGATCCACCCAACGATCCGGCAGGACTGAGTGCGACGGCTGCGGGAATGGATGGGATCGATCTCGGCTGGACGGACACGTCGGCCGACGAGGACGGGTTCAAGATCGAACGGCGTCTCGGGCAGGCTGGAGCCTGGGCGGAAATAGCCACGACGGCGGCGAACCAGACCACATTCGGTGACGGCGGCCTCGACCCGAGTACCGAGTACTGCTACCAGGTGCGGTCGTTCAACGCCAATGGGAATTCGGGGGCAACGTTGCCGGCGTGTGCCACGACCGACGCCATCGGCCCGCTGCCGCCGCCGGTGGCAGTCACCGAAACGGGGCTGCGGTTGCGCCTCATCGCCAACGATCTGTCGGCGGGAGACATCGCCACATGGAGCAATCGCGGATCCGAAGCGGACGCGGGGCAGGCTGATCCTGCTCGCCGGCCCGCATATGACGCGCCGTCCACCGACTTCGGCGGTAACGCCTCCGTCGCGTTCAACACGGGAAGCGACAACGACGAAGTGCTGGAAGTCACCGGCGTTGCCAGCCACGGTGCGGGCACGCTGATCGCGGTGTTCCGGCAGGACGACGCCTCGGGCCACAATTACGGGTTGTTCGGCGCGTGGGGGAGTTCATCGAGCCGGGCCGGCATGGTTACGTGGGCCAACAGCACGGGGGGCGCATTCGACTACTGGGATTCGTCCAATGGCTGGGTGAACGGCACTACGAACGTGTCGGCGAATCAGACCTACGTCGGCGTGTGGAGTGTGTCAGGCGGAGGACAGGCCGACCTGCAGGTGAACGGATCGCCGGCTGGCTCGGCGGCGCTCGGGTTCGCTCTGCCTTCGTTCGACCGCTACACGGTGGGTATGACGGAACCGAACACGAGCGCGCGCTTCGACGGTCGTGTGGCCGAGATCCTGTTTTACGATCGCGTCCTCGTGGACTGCGAGCGCGATGACATCGTCGCTCTTCTCGGCGCGCGATATGGCGTATCGGTCGCGGTCACCGGCGGCGGCTGCAATCCGCCGGCCGATCCGACGGGGCTCGGCACAACGCCAGTGAGCTACAACCAGATCGACCTCGCCTGGACGGACGGCTCGTCCGACGAAGACGCATTCCGCGTCGAGAGACGCGTGGGGCAGACCGGCTCCTGGCTGCAGATCGCTGTGACAGCGCCCAACACCCAGAATTACGAGAGCCGCGGCCTGACGCAGGAGACGGAGTATTGCTATCGCGTCCAGGCGTCCAACGCAGACGGTTTCTCCGGTTACACGAACATCTCGTGCGCGACGACGCAGACGGCTCCTCCCGGGGCCTGCGTGGATAGTGGCAATCACGACGACCTGTCTCAGCTCTATGGGATCCAGGCCATCGGCGCGCCCGCCAACGAGGCCTGGGCTTCCACACAGACAGCCGGCTGTGAGATCACGCCGTGGTACTTCGGACTCGACTCCGGAATCGATAGTGATCACCCCGATCTCAACGTGGTGGAGGCGACGAACTTCGTGTCGGCCGAGGTAGGGCATAACGGGGAGGACGGCCACGGCCACGGCACCCACACGGCGGGTAGCGCGGCGGCCATCGACGGCAACGGTGGCGTCGTCGGCGTGGCTCCGGGCGCTCCGATCCACTCGTTCCGTGTATGCGAGGACGGCGGGTCGTGCGAGTCGGCCGACATGATCGCGGCAATGGACGAGGTGGCGGCGCGGAAGCAAGCGAGTCCGACGCAGCCGATGGTCGCCAACATGAGCATCGGGGGGCCGATTGACGCGGCGCTCGACGCGGCGCTCCGCGGCTCGATCAACGAGGGCATCGTATATGCCGTGTCCGCCGGGAACGGGGTGCTCGGCGCCTGCCTGTTCCCGGCCAACGCGTCAGGCGTGTCACCGGCGCGAGTCGGGGACGACGAGATCGACGCGTTCGGCGGAAGCGCGGGAGACAACGGGCTGATCAACGGAGTGATCACCACGACCTCTCACAACAGTACGTTCGCCGACGTAAACTGTAACTTCGGTCCACCGGTCTCCGTGGCGGCCCCCGGGCTCAATATCAAGTCGACGTGGCTGAACGCGGGCTACAACACGATTTCGGGCACGTCGATGGCCTCTCCGCATGTCGCCGGGGCGGCTCTGCTCTATCTGCAGGCGAATCCTGACGCGACGCCTGCGGAGGTAGAAGCTGCGATCGTGTCGCTGCTGCAGCCCTGGACCACGAACGACCTGCCCAACGCATCGGGTCGGCTGTTCGTAGACGGGCTGTAGGGGACTCGTCGAGCCAAGGCCGTACCCCGTCCGTAATTATGACGGGCGGGGACGGCTCTAGGCGTCACGCGCCGATATCTGATCCCACGAAAACTTGCCTGCCAGTATAGCCCACCGAATCTTAGGGGATTCTTCGGCAACGTGGTCAGCGGGCGCCTCAGCGCCGCACAGAGGAGCGGGAATGGAATTTTTCGAGCGGCTCGTCGATTTCGGGAACGAGTACATCGTCAACCTTGGCATCTCGTACAACGGCGAGACGATCCCGTTCATGGTGATCCTGCTGCTTGGTGCGGGTACGTATCTGACATTGCGCCTGGGCTTCATCCAGCTTCGACGCCTTGGTCATGGTTTCAAGGTCACGTCCGGCGTTTACGACGATCCCGACGAACCCGGAGACGTCTCCCATTTCCAGGCACTGACCACAGCGCTTTCCGCGACCGTAGGTATCGGAAACATTGCCGGCGTCGCGCTGGCTATCCACTGGGGCGGTCCCGGCGCTCTGTTCTGGATGTGGATGACAGCGGCTCTCGGGATGGCGACGAAGTACACCGAGGTCACGCTGTCACAGAAGTACCGGAACGTAGAGGAAACGCACGGCCACAAGTGGGAGGGCACCGTCTCCGGCGGCCCGATGTACTACATCGAGAAGGGACTCGGGGCCAACTGGCGATGGATGGCGGTGCTGTTTGCCGTTCTCCTGGGAATAACGGCTTTCTTTACCGGGAACGCGATTCAGGCCAACACGGTCGCCGATACGATGGCAACGACGTTTGCGATTCCGGTCTGGGCGACCGGCCTGCTGACCTCCGCCGTCGTGGCGGCGGTAATCCTCGGCGGCATCTCGCGCATCGGCAAGGTCACAGCCGTCCTGGCGCCGGTCATGGCGGCCGTATACGTGCTGGGTGCATTGACGATCATCCTGCTCAACGCGGGCGAGATCATCCCGTCGTTCGGACTTATCTTCCGCGAGGCGTTCAACCCAACGGCCGGCGTGGCCGGTACGGGTGTCGGCGCGTTCCTCGTAACGCTGATGTGGGGTGTCCGCCGCGGCCTGTTCTCGAACGAAGCCGGTCAGGGCTCAGCCCCGATCGCGCACGCCGCCGCCAAGACGGATGAGCCGGTTTCTGAGGGCGTCGTGGCGCTGCTGGAGCCGTTCATCGACACGATCGTCATCTGCACGATGACCGGTCTCGTAATCATCATGACGGGCGTATGGAATGCGCGCGTTCCGACCGAGATCACGCTCGGTGGTGGTGACATCACCTACGTGGAAGTGTCCGAAGGCCGGACGTCGTCTGCCGACGCTCCGGCGGAGCTGAGGATCGACGCCGGCCGGCAGAGCACCGCCGGAACCCAGGTCGGCTGGCATGACATCGCGCTTGACGAACTGTTCGTCGATTCCGAAATGAGCACGCCGTTCACGGGTACGATTCACCCGGAGGAGGGAATAGCCGAGGGTGACGACGGCGAGTCCCTTTCCTCACTGTACGCGATGGCGGCCGAGAGTGGAGCCCCGCTCACGCAGGAGGGCTTCCGCCGCGGCCTGGCGCCGATCGGTGACTGGGGGCACTACATCGTCGTCATCGCCGTGTTGCTGTTCGCGATTTCCACCGCAATCTCGTGGAGCTACTACGGGGACCGCTGTGCCAACTACCTGTTCGGCTCGAACGCCGTGCTGCCGTATAAGCTGGCGTTCGTCGTCATGCACTTCATCGGAGCGGTGCTACCGCTGACGACGATCTGGGATCTGGGCGACATCTTCCTGGCCATCGTCATCGTACCGAATCTGATCGCGCTGATCCTGTTGGCTCCGCAGGTCGTCGAAGAGACCCGGAGCTACTTCGAGCGCAAGCCCTGGATCGAAAACGCGGCCGTTCACAAGCAGAAGAAGGACAGGGGGCTGTACGACCGCTAGGGCGAACGCGGGATCCGAAGTGAGCAGGCCGCTCGTCATCGGCGTGGCGGGCGGCAGCGGCTCTGGTAAGTCTACCGTGGTTCGACAGATGTTGGACCTGGTTCCCGGAGTGCCGGTGAGCCTGCTGCGTCACGACTCCTACTACCGGGACCACGCCGAGCTGTCGCTCGAAGAGCGCGCACGGATCAACTACGATCACCCGGATAGCCTGGAAACACCCTTGCTGGCGGCGCATCTGCGGGCATTGATTGCCGGTGAGTCTGTCGATGTGCCACAGTACGATTTTTCCACGCACCGGCGCCTCAGTGACACGCGGCGCGTAGATCCGGAGCCCGTAATCATCGTCGACGGCATTCTCGTGCTGGCGGAACCGGAACTGCGGGAACTCTGCGAGATCAGGACCTACGTGGAGACCGACCCGGATGTGCGGTTCATTCGCCGATTACTCCGGGATACACGGGAACGGGAGCGTTCCGTCGAGTCGGTGATCGCCCAGTACGGGGACACGGTGCGGCCGATGCACCTGGAATTCGTGGAACCCAGCAAACGCCACGCGCACGTCATCATCCCGTTTGGCGCGGAGAACAGCGTGGCGATCGAAATGCTGGCGGCTCAGCTTATGGAGCGAGTCCGTCGAACCGCTGATTGAGTCAGGCCTTCCTGATATACAGGTACATCAGGATGAGCATGGCGAAGATGACGAGGACGAGCGTTTCGTGGCCGTCGATCATCCGGCTCAACGTCCGAAACGTATTCGACAACACGTTGCCCGTTCTGTCCAGCGCGTGCTGTCGCTCGGGTCCGATCAGTGCCGCATTCATGAAAGCGATCATGGTTTCACGATACGCAAGTCGCGTTCCGATGCGCCAGTCTGACGCGAGCGCGAGATCGTTCAGGGCCGGAAACCTCGCAGGAAGATCACGCGTTACCCGTCGGATTCACGATGTGTCGGGGAGGCCGGGATGAACAGTCAGAAGGTGGCCAGTCCGCTCGACAGGTTCCTGCGCCTGTTCACGGATGTGCGGGGTGGTGAAGGCGTCGGGGCATTGCTGCTCGGTCTCAACATATTCCTCGTTCTCACCGCGTACTATTTCATCAAGCCGATCCGCGAAGCCCTGATCATCGGAGAAAGCGGCGCCGAGGTGAAGAGCTACGCATCGGCTATCCAGGCGGTGATTCTGCTGGGCGCCGTACCATTATACGGACGCCTCGCCGAGAGACTTCCCCGACGCAGGCTGATCGAATGGGTCACCCTGTTCTTCGTCGGCTG
>Ga0224508_10002069_pt1 | contig 17467 bp, 12 predicted proteins | sample SF_Jan12_sed_USG_4_FD_170157 | JGI IMG/M metagenome (GOLD analysis project Ga0224508, IMG submission 170157) | Sediment microbial communities from San Francisco Bay, California, United States - SF_Jan12_sed_USGS_21 | ecosystem: Environmental > Aquatic > Marine > Sediment | place: USA... | reverse complement strand
ACAGTCAATCCCTGGTGAATGCGACCGGCATTACCACCATGAGCCTACGTAACCAGGGGAACGACCGGACCCTGGTGCTGATCGATGGCCGACGCACGGTACCCAACCAGTACAGTTCCAACGGGGTCAGCCTTAATTCCATTCCGACCCCGCTGATCCAGCGGGTTGAAATGATCACTGGCGGCTCGTCCGCGGCCTATGGCTCGGACGCCATCGCCGGTGTGGTCAACATCATCACCCAGCAGGACAAGGTAGGTCTGGGCATCGAAACCCGTTACGGCGCCACCAGCAATGGCGGCGGTGAAGAAGTTTCGACGGATATTCAGTATGGCACCAAGTTTTCCGATGATCGCGGCTACCTGTTCTTCGCCGCAACCTACGACGACCAGAAAGGTATCGGTCCTTATGACCGTGATCGAGCGCGGATCGAAGCGGATTTCGACTACAACACCTCCGAGCTATGTAACGAAATGCAGGTTGTTGGCGGCGACCAGTGCCTGCGCGACATCGTTGGCGGGTCTGAAGTATGGCGTAATCGCAGTGATGGCATTCCCGGTGGCGCATTCGAGGAAAGGTCGAGTAGCACGCAAGGCTATTGGTACGATGAAAGTGGCCTGCGTGACGACTGGAATGAGGAGCAGTACGGCATCCATACCCAGCAATTCGTGCAGCTCAAGGTTCCGGAGGATCGTTGGACAGCAGCGCTCAAGACGTCTTACGACTTTGACAACGACGTCAAAGCGACCTTCAGCATGATGTTTTCCGAGAATAACTCCTTCAATGACAAGTCGCCGGAAGACGAGAGTGAATCATCCGAGGTTGTCGTTAATGACCCGGTAACGCTCTTGCCAACCGGGACCATTACACCTGGATCTATATCTCCAAGTAATCCTTTTGTCCCCGCGCTGATAGCGGATAATGCCGGCAGTTCCGTCAGTTGGGATCGCCGCTTTTTCGAGGTTGGCCACATCACGACGGATAACAACCGCACCACTCTGCGTGGCCTGTTCACGCTGCAAGGTGAGTTTGCCAACGACTGGCAATGGGATGCGTCCATCGGCTATGGCAAATCCCACCAGAAGCAACTCAGGTCGAACGAACTCAGCGTGGTCCGGACACGCCAGGCGCTGGATGCTGAATTTGCGGCCGACGGCGTGACCATCCAGTGTGCCGACCCCGATGCCAGGGCGGCGGGCTGTGTGCCGTTGAATATCTTCGGTGTTGGCTCGATCACACCTGAAATGGCAGACTGGATCCGGGTCAACCCGACCATTGATTCCGAGATTGACCAGACACAAGCCCTGGCCTACGTGTCGGGCGACCTGTTTGAGATGCCGAACGGCACTGTGCCCGCAGTATTCGGCCTCGAGTATCGCAAGGATTCCGTGGATGTGCGCACCGACGAAGGCAGCCGGTTAGGCGGTATTACGTTTAACGTGATCCCGACATGGGCCGCCGACTATAATGTCCTGGAAGCCTTTGGCGAAATGGCGTTTCCACTCACGGATAACTTCTCTGTCGAGGTCTCCGGACGCGTGGCGGACTACAGCCCGTCGGGGATTGATACGATCTTCAGCTACACGGCAGGCGTGATTTGGGAAGTAGCGGAAGGCTATCGGCTGCGTGCTAACTACGCCCGTGCCCAGCGTGCCCCGACCCTCGCCGAGTTGTACTCCCCGCCGCGTGGTGACTACGACAACATTGACGATATCTGCGATGGTGTAACGGCCACCTCGACGGACCCCGGGCACGCGAACTGCCGCCTGGAGCCCGGCATCGCTGCAACCATTGCCGCAGACGGCGAATTCGAAGATGAAGGCAACCAGTACGGCCCCGCCGTGGGTAACCTCGACGTATTCGAAGAAACTGCGGATACCTGGACCGTCGGATTCAGCATCAGCCCTGGCTGGGCCGAAGGCCTGCGTCTTGCCGTGGACTACTGGGACATCACTATCGACGACAAGATCACCGAATACCAGAATAGTGAGATCTTGAGCCAATGCTATGACTCCTCGCAGCCCTGGGGAGACACCAATCCTTTCTGTAACGAAATCAGCCGTCACGAGGACGACGGACAGCTGTTTCAGATTCTGAATCGTCAATACAATCTTGACAGCGGGAAGGCCCGGGGTCTTGACCTGGCCATGGATTATACGTTCGGGTTTGTTTCCAGGGGTGATCTCGTGCTGGAGCTGGACTATACCCACATGTTTGAAGACAGTGACACTTACCTGGGTCTCGACGGGCTGGAAGTCGTCGATTTCACGAATCAGCTCGATTACGGCAACTTCGATGACCGGGCGGCCGCCTCGCTTACCTGGCGGTATGAGGACTGGCGGCTGCGGTGGACAACGAAGTACAAGAGTTCCGTCGCGGATTGGAACGATCGGCTCGAAGATTGGGACTTTTATCGCACCAGGAATGAAGACAGATGTGCAAGCGGCGACGACCGCTGTGTAGAGAATCCGGAAACTCCTCTGTACCTCTACTATCCGTCATATACCAGGCACGATTTTTCGGCATCATACTCGATGCAGACTCAGTCGATTGGAACCGTACGCCTGTTCGCCGGCATCAAGAATGTCTTCGACGACATGGGTCCGTTTATGCCGACCGGCGGCGACACCAAAGAGAGCGGCCCCGGCAACTTCGACAGCAAATACGATGGCGGTATAGGGCAGTTCTGGTATGCCGGAGTTGAGGTGAGCTTCGACTAAGAATCGATGTAAATGCAAAGCTATTTTGTAGCTCGTGGACCAGCCCATTTATTGGGCTGGTCTCGTTTTCTGGCCTTGCTAATTTGCTTGTGTGTGCCGTGGTCAGTGGCGCAAGCAAGCGAATGGCGGTTTTCCGACGTCGAACGAATCGTCGCGCTCAGCGACATTCACGGCGCCTACGACCCGCTGGTCGTGACGTTGCAAAATGCCGGTGTTATTGACAAAGATCTTGCCTGGACTGGCGGGAACACACACCTGGTCATTACCGGAGACCTCGTCGATCGCGGCGCGGAGTCACGGCGCGTGATGGATCTCGTCATGCGCCTCGAGTCGGAGGCACCAAAGGCGGGTGGTCGCGTGCACCTGACACTCGGCAATCATGAGGTCATGAACATCATCGGCGACCTTCGTTATGTCGCGGATGCGGAGTACGCGGCCTTTGCCGAAGACGAATCGGCAACAGAACGAGAAGCCTGGTACCGGAAATATCGGGAGCGCCAGCCGGACGACGCTGACGAAGCCGCGGTAAGGGCTGCGTTCGATGATAAGGCGCCCCCGGGTTATTTCGGGCACCGACGTGCATTCGAGCCGGACGGTACCTATGGCAAATGGCTCCTCGCGAAACCGTTCATTATCGTCATTAACGAATTTGCATTCGTGCACGGCGGCATGCCCCCGTATGTTGCAGACCACGGACTCGCGGGCGTCAATACCAGGCTGAAAGCGGATCTCTTCAGCTACCTGGCCGCGCGCTCGGAACTCGAGAGCGCAGAAGTCCTGAGTCCGGTGGACCGGTTCAAAGAGCTGCCGTCGATACTGTCAGGAGTAATTGATGCCGGAGGTTTTGACGATGCGCTTGTGGGCAAAGCGCAGGCGGCTTTGGAGCATAAGGACTCTCCATTAAACAGACCAAGCGGTCCGATGTGGTATCGCGGGAGTTCGATCTGCAGCAACCTTGTGGAGGGCGACGGGCTCGATGCAGCGTTGCAGCGAGTTGGGGCCGAACGCGTTGCAATCGGACATACAACGACGACGACACGTCACATTCAGCAACGGATGAAGGCGCGCGTGCTCGAGATCAATACCGGAATACTGGCGTCGGTCTACAAGGGCATCGGTTTCGCGCTCATCGTCGAAGGCGATGATCTTTCTGTTGTCGGCGAAGCCGGTGCAACCGGTTTGTCACTGCTTGCGCCACCCAGACGCGTTGGCTATGAATCCAAAACGCTCGATGACGATACGTTGGAGCGAGCCCTTACTCACGGCACCGTTATTGATGTGCAAGATGATGAAGCGGGATGGCAGGTTGTGAAATTTGAGGTCGGCGGCGAAACCGTGCGCGCCTATTTCAATCCGTCACCGAAAGACAGCGAATTCTTGCCTGAACTGGCTGCATACCGACTGGATCGCATACTGGGTCTCGACATGGTGCCGGTGACGGTACGCCGCGAGATCGCCGGTAAGCACGGCACGCTGCAGCTCGTTCCGGAGACGACATTAAGCGAACGTGATCGCCTGGCCGGTGCCAAATGGGGCAAACCGACGTGTTCGCTTGAGAAACAATGGCGGGCAATGCATGTCTTCGATGCGCTTATTCATAATTCCGCGAGAACGCCACTGTCGATGTTGTACTATCCGGACGATTGGCAGCTGCTGCTGTTGAACCACGAGCATTCGTTCGGCAAAGCAAAAAGTCGTCCCGCCTACCTTGAGAACAGGGAGCTTGTCGTTGGCGATGAATGGCGAACCGCGTTGCTCGAATTGAACAACAAGAGGCTCCGCGCCAACCTGGGTGACGTGCTCGACAGGCGCCGCCTGGCAGCGCTCGCTAAACGGCGGGATGCCCTGATCCGGGATTCCGAACGCTGACGACCGGTGACCGCTTAGCTCTATATCGGAGAACCCGTAACGAAACTGGAGACAGGATGCACCCTCTCACCCGACTGCTATTAGGCTGTCTGTGTGTTGCCGTATCTGCCGCCGCCGCTGCCGATCCTGTAATACGGACGACGGCAAACGACGGCAATCTCGTCATGGAAGATGTTCCGCTCATTCCCGCGGAGATCATTCAGGCGCTCAATCGTTACCAGAATGTACGCTCGGCCAGTTTTCGTGACTGGACCGAAGACGGCAGCGGCGTCTACATCTCGACACGTTTTGGCGATGTCTCGCAGATTCACCGTGTGGATATGCCAGGGGGCGCCCGGCACCAGGTCACATTCTATGACGAGCCGATTGGCTCTGTGTCGCGGCAGCCGGGTGGGTCGAAACTGAGTTTTACACGCGATGCCGGCGGCAGCGAGTTTGCGCAAATATTCCTGCTCGATCCGGCCACAGGCAGCGCCCGAATATTGACGGACGGCGAGTCGCGAAATGGCGCGGTCGTCTGGGATCGACAGGGCCGCCGCATCGCTTTTCGGAGCACTCGCCGTAACGGTGCGTCAAACGATTTATGGATCATGGATCCAGCCGACTCGGGCGACGCCGAGCTGATACTGGAATCTCCTGACGGCACCAGCTGGTCGCCTGCCGAGTTCTCGACAAGCGGCAGCAAACTGCTGCTATCCAACTACGTTAGCGTCGCTGATTCCAGGGTTCACCTGCTCGACCTCGATTCCGGCAAATCAAGACTTCTCGCCGGAGGGGCGACGAACAGGAGCGTCAACTTCCCGGTTGCGCTCGATGATGCCAACGACGGCTTCTGGTTCATCACCGATCAGGCTGACGAGTTCAGGCAGTTGGCCTGGCAAGCGATGGATTCCGCGGCGAAGCCGGAACTGATCACCACCGACATTCCGTGGGATGTTGAGGGCGCCGTCATCAGCCATGACCGCGGCCGTATGGCGTTCAGGATCAATGACAACGGACGTTCGAGCGTTTACTTGCTCGATACAACGACGCGGCAATACGTAAACGTCGACAATCTACCCGTCGGCCTTGCATACAACCTGACCTTCAGTCCCGATGATCGCAGCCTGGCCATGACCTTGAACACGGCCACGACGCCGAGCGATACGTTTGTGCTGGAGCTTGGCGAGAGACCGCTCGATTTCGGACGCCTGGTCCGCTGGACGACGAGTGAGATTGGCGGACTCGAAACAGCGGCGTTCCGTTCGCCGGCGCTGGTGCACTACCCGACGTTCGATAATGCAGGCGACAGCCCTCGACGAATTCCGGCGTGGGTTTACACGCCGCCCGGCGAGGGACCGTTTCCGGTCATTATCTCGATACATGGCGGCCCCGAGGGTCAGGCAAAACCGGGATTCAGCAGCACCTACCAGATGTGGCTGGACAAGCTCGGCGCCGCTGTCATAAGACCGAATGTCAGGGGTTCGGCAGGCTACGGCAAGAGCTATCTCGCGCTCGATAATGGCTTCAAGCGAGAGGATTCCGTTCGTGATATCGGCGCGTTGCTCGACTGGGTCGGTACTCAGCCGCAGTTTGACGACCGCCGAATCGCCGTTATTGGCGGAAGCTATGGTGGCTACATGGCGCTTGCCAGTGCGGTCCATTACAGCAGCCGATTGAAGGCCGTCATTGACCGGGTCGGCATCAGCAGCTTCGTTACTTTCCTCGAGAACACGCAGGATTACCGCCGCGATCTGCGCCGCGTCGAGTACGGCGACGAGCGAGACCCGGCGATGCGCGCCCATCTCGAGAGAATCAGTCCGCTCAATAACGTCGACAAGATGACGGTACCTATGTTTGTCATCCAGGGTCAGAACGACCCGAGGGTGCCGGTAACGGAGTCAGAGCAAGTGGTCGCCGCACTCCGCGAGCAGGGGCGACAGGTCTGGTATATGAATGCGCTCAACGAAGGTCACGGTTATCGCAAAAAAGAGAATCGCGACATCTATGAACAGGCGGCGATGGTTTTCTTCAGGAAGTTCCTGTTAGAGGAGTAAAAATTACTCTGACGCCTGTTGCATGCGTGTGGCCAATGGCGGTGGCTCGTGGCATGCTGTTTGATGATGTCACCAACAACGCCCGCCGCGCAAAACGGCGTCACTGCATGGGGGACTTATGCTACTGAATCCTCACAAATACGATCGACCGTATCGCGACGCAACGTCGACGCAGATCATGCGCAAGACCATCGAGTTCTTCGAGAGCAAGGGTCGGCGCCAAATCAAGGAGGATGACCACGAGCGTGTCTGGTACGCCGACTTCCTCGAGTTTATCGCCCGCGAACAGATCTTCGCCAAACTGATGACGCCACCGGCCTATGCGGATGGTACTGAGGACATTCGCTTTGACAGCTGGCGCAACTGCGGCTTTAACGAAATCCTCGGTTTCTACGGTCTCGGCTACTGGTACACCTGGCAGGTCAGCATGCTTGGCCTCGGGCCTATCTGGATATCCGGTAACGAAGCCGTCAAGAAAAAGACCGCGCAGCTTTTGCGAGAGGGCCATATCTTTGCGTTCGGGTTGTCGGAAAAAGAACATGGCGCCGACATTTACTCCTCGGACATGACGCTCTTTCCACAGGACGACGGCGCCTACCTCGCCCGCGGCAGCAAGTACTACATCGGCAACGGCAACAAGGCGGGCCTGGTCTCGACTTTCGGCAAGATCGACGGTACGGACGATTACGTTTTCTTTGTCGTCGAACCGCGGCACGAGAAGTACGAGTGCGTCAAGAATGTCTGCAACTCACAAAACTTCGTCGCCGAGTTCGCCCTGCACGATTACCCCATCACCGACGCCGACATCCTCTCGCGCGGCACCGAGGCCTGGGATGCGTCGCTGAACACGATCAATTTCTGCAAGTACAACCTCGGCTGGGCCTCGATCGGTATGTGCACCCACGCGTTCTACGAGGCGATCGATCATGCCGGCAATCGGCAGTTGTTCGGCAACCTGGTGACCGACTTCCCGCACATCCGCCAGCTGTTTGTTGACGCCTACGTGCGTCTCGTCTCGATGAAACTGTTCGCGCTCAGGGCGTCGGACTACATGCGCGCTGCCTCGCCCGACGATCGCCGTTATCTCTTGTACAACCCGATGGTGAAGATGAAGGTCACGACCCAGGGTGAAGCAGTCATCGACCACTTATGGGATGTCATCGCGGCCAAGGGCTTCGAGAAAGATATGTTCTTCGAGATGGCAGCACGCGATATCCGCGCGCTGCCGAAGCTCGAGGGAACGGTGCACGTGAACATGGCCCTGATCATCAAGTTCATGGGCAATTATTTCTTCAAGCCCGGCGAATTCCCGGTCATCGAGCAACGCGACGAGCCGGTTAACGACGACTTCCTTTTCAACCAGGGGCCGACGAAGGGCCTCGGCAAGATTCGTTTTCACGATTACAAGGAAACCTACGCCAGGGTCGATCTGCCGAACGCCAATGTGTTCAAGAAACAGATCCGTTACTTGAAGATACTGTTGGCCGTGGCGCGACCCTCGAAGGCGCAGGCCGGGGACATCGACTTCCTGCTCAACCTCGGCGAGCTCTTTACGCTGGTCGTCTACGGCCAGCTGATCATTGAAAACGCGGAAATCTACGCCATCGACGACGACCTGCTGGACCAGGTATTCGACGTGTTCGTGCGCGACTTCTCGCGCTATGCGCTGCAGCTCTATGGCAAGTCGGTCACGACGAAGCGGCAGCAGCTGCTACTGCGCCGCATGATCAAACGGCCCGTCGTCAACAACGCGCGCTTCGACAGGGTATGGAAGGAACACGTTGCCACGTTGCAGGGCGCCTACGAAATGAACGAGGAACCCGCGGCCGGTCGCGACGACGCCGTGGCGGACGTGGCCTGAGTAAGCCGGATTAGATTTCTTCCGGTCGATGACGACGATGACGTCGCTCATTGCATGGGAGAAATTTACTCTGACCCCATTTAGCGCTCGATCTTCTCTGCCATCGCGCTGATATGCTTAGGTCCCATGCGACAGCAGCCTCCCACGAGCTTCGCGCCTGCCGAGATCCAGTCCTGTGCCGCCGTCGCACAATCCAGCGGCGAGACCGTTCCTGTCCAGGAATTCTCAGTTGCGTCGTAAGTCTCGCCGGAATTGGGATATGCCAGGATCGCCGTGTCAGGGAGTACCTTGCGAAGCCTCCTTATCAGCGACACGACGTATTGCGGCGGCGTGCAGTTGATGCCGACAGCCAGGACTGTCGGGTGATCGCGAAACAGGCTCGCTGCGTCCTCGATCGGCGTGCCGTCGCTGATGTGCCCCTCATCACGGCAGCAAAAGCTGACCCACGCTGGAGTTTTGCAGGCACGCAAGAGTTCGGCGAGAACCTCGCTTTCGGTTAGCGAGGGGATGGTCTCCAGCGCCAACACATCTGCATCGCTATCGTCGAAGAGCTGCAGCCTGTTTGCGTGAAATGCTCGCAGCGTATCAACGCCTGCGTCATAACCTCCTGTGTACTCCGAACCATCGTGAAGCGCCGCTCCGTAGGGTCCTATGCTTGCCGCAATCAGAAGTACCCGTCCGCAATCGGGATTATCAGCGAGATATTCGTCGCGCGACTGCTGCGCAAGCTCGACTGACAACGACATGAGGCCGTCAGCTTCGGCCGCGGACAGACCCAACGCGGCAAACCCGCCGCGACTCGCCTGGTAGCTTGCTGTAGCGATGCATTCGGCGCCCGCATCCAGGTACGCACGGCTGGCTGCGACGATTGCCTGTGCATTAGTCGCTAACAACGAAGCAGACCACAGACTGTTGCCAATATCGCAACCCTGCGCCTCGAGTTGTGTAGCCAGACCACCGTCCAGGAGAATTTGCCCTGGCCGACGGAGCGCTGCGGCGAACGCGATTTTCTTCTCACCAATCATAATCGTACAGCAGAGCTTACCTCACAGTAAAAGGGGTCAGAATACTTTCTTCCAAGCTCTGGCAGGAACTGCACGATTGCGCGAGCGGCCCTTTTCACACCGTATTTCCCGAAGTGTACTCGGGCCCCTATAGCCGATAGAATTAATATTCGATCTGTTTTTTTTGGACGTTTGTCCAAACTCGAAATACTCACTGCTATTTGCACTTTCGGGATGCTCGTATGATGCTCAGACAACTATCGGTTTACCTGATTCTTGCCGTTACTTTGCCGGCAACCGCGCTCGCTGCCAATGTCGAGGCAGGTAAGAAACTGTATGCGCCCTGTGTGGCCTGCCATGGCCCCAATGCCGAGGGCATTGTTGCACTCAATTCACCCGCTCTTGCGGGACAATCCGAGTCCTACATGATTCGGCAGCTCTGGGATTTCAAGAAGGGTAGTCGCGGCGCGGCCGAGGGCGATACGATCGGGGCACAGATGCGACCGATGGCGATCGCGCTCCCCGATGGCGAGGCAATTGCGAATGTCGCTGCCTATCTTGCCGCCCTGCCACCGAGCAGTGCGCCGGCGACCGTCGAGGGTGATGCCGCGAATGGCCAGAAGTTGTTCACCAGCCGATGCGGCGCGTGCCATGGCGGCAAGGGCTGGGGCAACGAGGCGCTGTATACGCCCAGGCTGAATAGCATTGGCGACATCTACCTGATCCGCCAGGTCAGGAACTTCCAGGATGGCTTGCGCGGCGCTCATAAAGATGCCCATCACGGCAAGCAAATGGCGATGATGGCGAAGTCCGTGTCCACAGAGGAACTAAAAGATATTGCCGTGTTCCTGAATGAGCCGGAACCGCAGGAAAAGACTGCGCCTTGCCGGCCGTCTCGCCCCGCCGAAAAAGGGGGACAGTGACCTCTTCCGGATAAGGGGTGGGATAAGGAGGTCAAAGTACATTTTTCCGTGAACGACCCGGTGCGAGGAACTCCGTCTACACAATCTCGCAGTTTCTACTGAAGTAAAGATACTGAAAAAAGTACTCTGACCCCTTGTGCGTTATTCGGTCGTGGCCGAGGGAATGTCGCGGAGATCGATTGTTGTGCCGGGCTTCGGTAGCGTGACTCGCGCGCCGTGCTCCTCTGAAAGTTTGCGCTTGAAGGCTTTTGCGGCGTCTTTGTCGCCGTGCACGAGATAGACAGGCGGCTTGCCCTGGATTGATCCGTACCAGCAACTCATGTCGTCGGCATCACCGTGCGCGGACAAGCCGCCCACCGTGGATACCTGGGCTTTGACGTTGTACGAATCGCCAAACAGGCGAACTTCATCGGCACCGTCGACTATCCTGCGGCCCAGCGTGCCATACGCCTGGTAACCGGTGAACAGAATACGCGCTCGCGGTCGGAAGATATTGCGCTTCAGGTGATGCATGATCCGACCGCCAGTACACATGCCGCTGCCGGCGATAACGATCGCCCCGTATTCCATTTCATTAATGCGCCGTGAGTCGTCAGCCGACTTCGACAGCACCAGGTTGGGAATCGACGGCATCGGATTCATTGTCCGCGATAACTTCGTCGCCTCATCGTCGTAAAGATGCGGATAATTCCAATAGACCTTGGTGGCCGAAATGGCCATCGGGCTGTCGAGAAAAATTCGCCAGCGATCGAGCCGCCAGTTCCTGAAGTTCTTGCCGAGATGATAGAGGATTTCCTGGCTGCGCCCGACGGCGAATGCCGGTACCAGGATATTGCCTTTTTCCGCATGTGCGGCATCGAACAATTCCTCGAGTTCGAGCAGCGTGTCGGCGCGGTCGCGATGCGTGCGGCCTCCGTAAGTCGATTCCATCAGGACAAGATCAGCGTGCTCGGGAAACTCGGGGTCGCGCAGTATCGGCGTGTCAAACTGCCCGAGATCACCACTAAAGACCAGCACTCGCCGATCGCCGCCCTGCTTCAGTTCGACTTCGACTATCGCGGAACCCATGATGTGGCCCGCATCCAGGAATCTCGCGCGCACGCCCTCGCAAACATCGAACCACTCATGGTAACGGTGACCGGTGATGTAAGGGAGCGTTTCCTCGGCATCCTCTATTGTGTACAGCGGTACTACGCGATCGGAGCCGTGTTTGCGGCGCTTGTTGCGGCGCCTGGCATCCGACTCCTGCAAGTACCCGGCATCTTTCAACAATATGCCGCACAGCTCCTGCGAGGCATTTTGCGTGTGGATGCTGCCTGTGAATCCGCGTTTGACGAGTAACGGCAGCCGACCCGAATGATCCAGGTGCGCGTGACTCAACACGACCGCGTCGATTTGGGTGGCGTCGAACGGGAAAGGCTTTGTGTTGCGCGCGTCGGCATCGCGCCCGCCCTGGATCATGCCGCAGTCCAGGAGTACCTGCCGGTCTCCCACGCGCAGAATGTGACAGGAACCGGTGACTTCGCCGGCAGCGCCGTAAAACTCAAGTTCAAACATGGGTGTCCGCCGCGTTGCTACATCAGCAATTATTCTATGCCAATCAAAGAACGGGATCAGAGCATTTTTTCGTTGGTCGGCGCGCCATCTGCATCCCGCGATGCCACCGTTCTGACGCTTTGAAGGGAGCTGCGTGATTGCGGGGCGGCGGTTTCCACGCGGTAGCGCCAGCAAAGGTCTCTGAGCCCATTTCCTTCTTTCGTAAGCGCTACGTCGATCGTCTGCTCGACAGGATAAAGGGCAGGTACAGGATCGAGAACAAGAAGATTGCCAGGAACTCGCCAGTGAGGATATACCACGGCCACGGGCCCATCGCATCGAGCAGCGTGAGCGTCGCCGGCTTGCGGACCGTGTACATGTAATTGCTGCCGATCAGGTAATTAATGCCGGTGACCAGCAGCATGTACAGGTTGAGGATCAACATCGTTCGCCAAATGGACGCCCACCTCGGACGAAATCCTTCGATCGTTGTCATATACACAAGCGAAATCACCAGCAGTCCGTGCGACGACAGTGACTGGACGGCCCAGAAATGCGGTAGCCCGTAAGCGCCCAAAGTCGGCGTGAGCAGCGCTTGCGTCGCGCCGGCGATGCCGATGAAGTAAAGAACCTCGTAGAGGCGATAATTACGGGTCACCAGCATGAGGATGCTCAGCCAGATTCCCATCGAGCAGGTGTGCAGGGGCAGGTGACGCTGCATGTCCCAGGTGTTGTTTGCCAGGTTCCACACGTGCCATGACGATTCGACGATCAGGACGACCCCGGCCAACGCAAACCTCGCCCGACGCTTCGCATCCTCTCCCGGATGATGCCAGCCCCAGATTAGATAGATGATGACCGCCGTGATAATTGAAAGCGCCAGCAGATGACCGGGGCCGAAAGCGTCGAAGGCAGGACCATCGTAATTGTAGTCAAAGTACTTCTGCATCTGCCCTGCTCTTCACCGCAAAAAGAAACGGGGTAAAAAGAAACGGGGTCAGAGTACATTACTACACGAAATCGACTTGTTCGATTTTATGATGTTAGGCCTATAAGAAATTTCCTGTCGGCGATGTGTTTTCTTTAGATCACGATCGATTGATCAGCTGCTGGTCGGTTCCGCTTCCAGTTGATCGTCATCCTTGCTCAGAATTTCGTGAATGGCCGCGCCCTGCAACAGATCGAGCAATGCGTGCGCGATGATCGGTAGCCATATCGATCCGGTCATTACGTACAACACGCCAAAAGCGAGTCCGACCAGGCCGGTCCGCAGGGCGCCGCTTGCGCCCTGGTAGCTATGCCCGAGACCGAAAGCGACGGACGATACGACAACGGCACCCCAAACCGGCATGTACTGACTGAGATACCAGATTACGAAACCCCGATACACGACCTCCTCGACGATGCCGGCTGTTATCGATACAGCGTAGAAATTGTGCGTCTCGCGTCGGGTGTGCGGAAGGTAGATGATTAAATCGCCAAACGAATCTGCGTACCTGGCTTTATCAGAGGTACCGGCGTTCTTCGCGGTTCGCCATGCGTACAACAGGTATCCGGTCATCGCGATGCAAAGAAACACCCCGCTCCAGAATCCCGGACCTGCGGACATGACGAAACCGAGATCGGCAATTGGCCGACCGAAGTCGACCCAGGCCGCGATCAGTAGCACGAAAAATATCCACTCGATCAGCGCCGTCTGTCTGTAAAAGCGAACCCGCTCGGCAGGCTGACCTGCTTTTACCCGCTCAAGGTAGTATCGAGACTCGAAAGCGCCATGGATCGGTTGCAGCACGAACAGCAAAAGGATGAAAACGTGGTCGACAAATTGCATTGGCTTCGTTATCCTGAATATTCACTCAATTGTGAATAATATTATTCACATTTCAGTGAATAATCAACCTCAGCCGCAAAAAAACCGCGACTCATATGAAAGATACGCACAAAATCAAGGACCTGGATCAGGTGCGCTTGTTGTCCGACCCGCTGAAATTGCGGCTCCTGCAGGCTTTTGCCGATTCAGCCAAGACGACCAAGCAGGTGGCGGCCGAGCTCGGCGAAAGTGTTACCAAATTGTACCGTCACGTTGATGCCCTGCACGAATCGGGCCTGATCGAGATCGTCGAGGAAAGGCAGAAACGCGGCACGATTCAACGCACTTTTCGGGCGGTTGCGCAGCGATTCGAGGCAGATCATTCCCTGTTCAGCGACGCACCCGGCGATACGGGCACTGACGCGGCGCGCGAGATACTTCGGTTGGGCGAGACTGAGATCCTGAACGTCCTGGCCAATGCTCGAGATGACTTTGACGAAAAGGCGTTAATCATGCGCATTCGTGGCAGGGCTACTCCGGAGAAAATCGCTGAGCTGCAGACAAACCTTCGAGCATGGCTTGACACATTGCCGAATAGCGACCAATCGCCCGGTGAAGACACCAGGGAATTCGGTGGTCTGGTTGCGTTTTATCAGATCGACTGAGAAGACAGCCGGCCACAGACAGGCCCGGGCAGGATCAAAGTACATTTTTCCGGTTAATGTACGCTGACCCCATTTGTTGATGGGTTACTCGCGCCGCTCGCGTTGCTGCGCGATCAGCCCCAACCGAGCTCCTCGACACGATCGTCATCCATACCGAAGTAATGTGCGATCTCGTGGACCAGCGTACGATGGATTTCATCGCGTAGTGCGTCCGGCCGGAGCCCCAGCTCCAGGTGGGGAAGGCGAAAGATGTAGATGATGTCGGGCATCTCGCCCGCGTGATTGGCTTCGCGTTCGGGCAACGGTACGCCGGTGTACAATCCGAGTAGTCCTTCGCCGTCCGGGTCGAGATGACCGTCAGCCTGGTCGAGTACGAGGATCTCGATGTTGTGCATCGCCTCGTGAACCCAGCGCGGCAGCTGGGCGACCGTTTCCCGTACCACCTCTTCGAAGTCGACGTGTTGCATCGACCGATTATAGCGGTACCGTTCAGAGGGCCGCGTAACGGACGCCTGTGTTCGCCCTTCGGGTTTTTGCCCTGATGATGGGGCTTTGGGTGGTATGCTCGTCGCCGTATGACGAAACGCAGGAAGATCATCTGGACGATTGTGGCTGTACTGGTCGCCGCGCTGGCCGCCTCCGGGTTTGCCGACAGCCGCTCCGACGCCTACGCAGACGAGGCCTTCAAGCGTGCGCTGGTTACCTTTGCTGTTGCCCGGTCGCTCAACGGCGTTATATCTGTCGCACAGGGCACGGAAGTCGCCGTCGAACCCGGCGGCGTCGGCGTGAACTTCACGGTCGGCCAGATACTCGACCCGATCAATGACCTCGTCGAGCAGTTCTCATCGGTCATGCTCGTGGCCGCAAGCTCCCTGGGGCTGCAGAACGTCCTGCTGAGTATGACAGGCTGGTGGGGCGTGACGATCGTCCTAGTTCTCGCCGCATTATTTCTTATCGTACGCACCTGGTGGCCGGGTGGCACGAAGTCGGCGACCGCGACACTAGCGATCAGAATCTTCCTCGTCGCCGCGTTTCTGCGCTTCGCCCTCCCGATCCTGATCATCGGCACACATATTGTGTTCAACACATTTCTGGCGAATGAGCACGATGCGGCAACTGCCGTACTGGAGGCGACAAGTTCCGAGATTGAGGAACTCAGTCATCAGGAGTTCGCAACCGAGAGCGACCCGACGGAGAGGGGCTTGATGGACCGACTCGGCGAGATGTGGAACAGCTCCGTCGCGCAACTCAATGTCGCCGGACGCATAGAGCGATTGAAGGTCAGTGCGTCAAACGCCAGCGAACAGATCGTCCACCTGATCGTCATTTTCCTCATGCAGACGATCATTCTGCCACTCGGCTTCCTGTGGTTGTTTATCGAGGGGCTCAAGGGCATCGCCGGCCGCGCGGCGCGTTTCGGGTCCGACTGACACTCAATACGAAGAAAAGGGGTCAGAGTACATTTATGGAAAGACGGTGCGTGGAACGCCGTCTACTCAATCGCGCAACTCCCGCTCAAGTAAAGATACTGAAAAATGTACTCTGACCCCTTTATCCAACATTGAAATCTACTTCCGGCGTGCGAATCCGCCGTCCCATGGGACCAGTACTGAAGACTTGACTGCGCCTCTAATTGACGCAGATGAACCAGCGAAAATTCCACAATCCCAAGAGACCTCAAAATCATGCCTGCAGAGGAAATCCATGGGCAAATCGAATCGGCGCCTCGTTCACATAGCCAGGCTCGGACACACCTTATCTGAAACCCCCGTGTATTTATGGACCGTGACTTACCGTAAACTTGACCGGTGACTAGCCCGAATGAAAAACAATCTTCTCGCCTGGCCACACTATCTGCCGAGTTAAAGCGTCGCCGGGTATATCCTGTAATCGCAGCCTATGCGGTGGTCGCTTTCGTTGTTCTGCAGATTGGCGAGATTACGTTCCAGCCGCTAGGGTTACCGAACTGGGTAATGATCGCACTCATTATGCTCGTGATTGTCGGCTTCCCAGTCACCGTCGTACTCGCTTGGATCTTCGATCTTACGCCACATGGAATCCATCGAACGTCGAAGAGACAGGACGCGGATTCGGTGGCCGGCGACAAACCCTCGATTGCTGTACTGCCTTTTGTCGACATGAGCCCCGAGCAGGACCAGGGCTATTTCTGCGAAGGGATCGCGGAGGAGATTCTCAATAAGTTAAGCAAGATCCGGCAGCTCGCCGTGGCAGCCAGATCATCGTCATTTCTGTACAACACCGGCGCCGGCGATGCTCGCGAGGTCGGGCGCGAACTGGGCGTCAAAACCATACTCGAGGGCAGCGTTCGCAAGTCGGGAAACCATCTGCGAATTACGGCACAGCTCGTCAAGACGGCTGACGGTTATCACATTTGGTCGAAGAGTTACGACGAGGAATTGGAGGACGTGTTCAAGATCCAGGACGAAATCGCCAAGAGCATCGCAGAGGCCTTGCTCGAGTCGCTTACACCGACGCAACATTCTGCGCTTCGAACCAATGTTAGCAAGGATGTCGGCGCGTACGAGTACTACCTTCGCGGCCGCCAGTTTTTCAAACGATTTCGGAAGGCGGATATCGAGTATGCGCAGCAGATGTTCCGCCAGGCGATCGATCATGACGCGGAGTACGCACCAGCCTGGGCCGGCTATGCAGACTGTTTTTCCTTTCTTGTATTGTACGCAGACCGGGTGCCGGGATACCCGAAGCAGGCACGAGATGCTAGCAAAAAGGCGCTGGAGCTTGATCCGAGTCTCGCTGAGGCGCATGCATCGTGCGGCCTGGCGTATCTCGTCAGCGAAGACTTTGACGCAGCAGAGGCAGAGTTCAAAAGGGCAATTGAGCTGAATCCACTTTTGTTCGAGGCCCATTATTATTTCGCGCGTACGCGATTCCACCAGGGTCGGCTCGAGGAGGCCATCGAGTTATTCAAGACTGCCGGTGAAATGGACCCGACCGATTACCAGTCCAGATGCCTGCGCGTACAGATTCTGCGAGGCCTTGGCCGCGAGGAGGAGTCTGTTGCAGA
>Ga0224508_10002068_pt1 | contig 17468 bp, 14 predicted proteins | sample SF_Jan12_sed_USG_4_FD_170157 | JGI IMG/M metagenome (GOLD analysis project Ga0224508, IMG submission 170157) | Sediment microbial communities from San Francisco Bay, California, United States - SF_Jan12_sed_USGS_21 | ecosystem: Environmental > Aquatic > Marine > Sediment | place: USA... | reverse complement strand
TGCGTACCAATAGTCACATTCATTGGCGTTATGCGGTGCTCGGTGGGGTCCCAGAATGCATGAGGCATGCCACGCCACAACCCGAGTTCATTGATGACCGGCACACCGCGCGCGAGCCTTACACCCTGCTCGCGATACTGGCTGAAAATCCAGTCACGATCCTCAAGCACCGAGGCGACCGCAACGTGCGTCTCTTGCCCGGCACAGGGGTAATAGGCCGGGATACGACCGATTCGTTGCAGACGCATTGCTGCCTCGTCGAACGCGCGCGTCCGTAACATTTGTTTGTATAGCTCGACCATCGTCACATCGTCGATGATCGGTGCGTCGCTGGACAACTGGCCATCAGCAGACAGGTAGTTTGTCGGCGATAGTGTCATCACAGATGTGTCTGTCGAAGTGACTGCATTGGCTTGACTCATGGTGTTTCTCTCTTTTCAGTCAGTTCGGCAACATGGCGCCCGTGGCGCTCTGCATAGATGAATGCCAGTAAGGAAATCATTAAGGTGAAGAATCCAAATGCCAATACAGGCGTAAAGCTGCCGCCTTTGGCGAGAAATCCTGCGATGCCAGGGCCGAACATGATGCCGATACCGATTGCAGGCACGCTCAATACGACGAAGCGGCCGTCCGGATCCAGCTCAGCAATCGTAGATACCGCATAGGAAATACCGAGGCCGACCGAGAACATCACAAGGCACGCGCCGAGGGCATAGGCCTCGAAAACGTGCCCGCGCGTCAGTGCTGCGAGACCAACGAAAAAGACCAGATGCGCGCTAATGAGCGGTTTCAGGCAGCCGTAACGATTGCCCAACCAGGCGGCGAGCAGCGAGCCTGCCACGGCGAACGTCAGCGAGACAGCCAACATTGTGCCGACAAGCGTGGGGTCAAATCCCGCGCCGGCGCCCATGCGTTCGACAAATCCCCAGATCGCCGTCTGCCCGCACATGAACAGCGCGCAGGCGATCAGCGCGAACCAGACCGATTGGCTTTCTCCCAGGCCGTGAGCCTGTTCTTCTTCGGATGTCCCACGCACACCACGTGGCGGCATCAAAATAATGGAGGGGGCGAGCAGTACCATGGCTACTATCAAAGCGGCACTGAGGCCGATAAAACCCCAGCGTGGCAGGACTACGGCGGGCAGCACGACGAGAAGGACCACGCCGATCGCCGCTTCAGCCGTAATCTTGGCGCCATACCAGCGGGCAGGGTTGCTCGTGTCGCTCAGCAATGTCGTGCCGACCGCATAGATTCCGGCGAAGCCGCACCCAGCGACAGACGCTCCTGCCAGCAGTCCCAAATAAGAAGTGCTCCCTCCGGCAAGCAATAATCCGAAGGCGGCAACTGCGATGGCCGAGTAGCTTACAACGCGCCAGTCAACTTTTCGTATCCAGAAAAACGCGCTGGAAGAACAGAGCGTGTAGCCGAGGAAAAATAGCGTGCCGATCAGGCCAATCTGTTCGTTACCCAGAGAGCGATGATCCTGCGCGGCGCCGAGATACATCGGAAGCGTGTTATAGAAAATTGCGCCGATAGCAGAAGCAATGACGCCGGCGACAACGATCGTGCCGGCGTCCATTGCATTTTTCTTTATCGGCGCAGTCATGGCCTAGAAGTTCAGGTGTGCCTCTGCCCTGAACAAGCTGCCCCGAGCGCGGATGCTCGTGACATCCAAAAAGATGAACTGCTCAGACAGGTACTCTTCGTCCGTCACGTTTTCGCCGAGTAACGCAATACCCCATTTGTCATTGGACCAGCCCAGTCGCAGATCGAGCGTGTTGAATGACTTCTGCTCGAACGTGTTCGCCAGATCGAAGAAGAAGTCGTCTGAGTAACTCCATAGCGCGGACGCCTCCAGCTCGCCACTGCCGACTTCAGCACCGTACTTGAGGCCGAGTGATGCAGTCGTCTCAGGTGCCTGCGGTGAGTGGTTGCCATTACGAGTCGGATCTGCCGCGTTTGCCACTTTCGTGTCGAGAATACCAATCGAGCCCCAGAGTTCGAATGAGTCGCTCAGCAGGAGCTTGTAATCGACTTCGGCGCCTGTGACATCAACGTCACCGATGTTGTCGACCTGCGGAACAAGATTGATCTGCTCCTCGAGCTGGAAGTCCGTGTATTCGCTGCTGAATATCGCGGCATTAATCTGGCCGCGACCGCCCCATACCGATGACTTGACACCCAGTTCGAGCGCGGTGTTCTCTTCCTTATCGAATGGCAGTACCTCTCCGGATACCGGGTCAAGCTGACGATTCAGTCCACCGGACTTGTAGCCCTTGGCGGCGCTGGCGTAGATCATGACGTCATCGTTGACCTGGAAGTTCAGCGCCAGGCGAGGATCGACGGAATCGAAACTGTCACTCGCTGGTACCGGTCCGGGCGTTATCGGGCCAAAGATCTGAAAGTCCAGCGCGCCAAGCAGTCCGGCAGTCGCCGGGTTGTCGTAGACGATTTCTTTGTCGTCCTCGGTGTATCGAATGCCGAATACGACGTCGAGGACGTCAGAGGCGTGCCACGTGACGTCACCATAGACAGCGATACTCGTCGTTTCGCCATCACCGCTCGGTGTTTCGCTGACGACTGGGCAGGTCGGTAATCCGGTCAACAGCCCGGTGTCCCCGGTACCGTCGCCGTCCAGATCGAAATCGGCACTGCCGTCACAGGCGTCCATATTGTCGACATCGAGATCGTTCAGGCCGAACAATGCCGCCACGATCGCTTCGTCATAATTCAAATCGTTGACGAAGCTCAATTCTTCCTTGATATAGCTGGCGCCAACGAACCAGTCGATCGAGTCAGTCGAGCCGTTGAGTCGAAATTCCTGGCTGAAGAAATCGGCCTCTTGCGGTTCCTCGAATGAGGCCACAAACAAGTCAACAAGGTCGGCGTCGACGGGCGTCACATTGACATCGTGCGTGTAGTAACCCGTGATTGACGTTAGCGTCAGGTTATCACTGAGTTCCCAGGTATTCGTCCAGTTGAGGCGCGTTGACTCGAGCGTTTGATCTGACGGCGCATCGTTCAGTGCAACCGATGAAGCGAACGCGTCATCCGCCGTTACGAAAGCCGCTATGTTGCTCATGTCGACGTACTCGGCCGAGAAATGCGATGTGTAAGACTCCTGATTATCGTAGAAGAAACTCAGCCGGGCATTGGTATGATCACGACCATTGAGCTCGTCGCCATTCACGGAGTTCGTGTACAGACCGTCGCGCTCATCGTGTTTGACGCCGAATCGCACAGCGGCGTTGTCACCGATGCCGGCGTTATAGATCAGTTCGTACTTCTGCTGGCCTTCGTCTCCAAAGCCGGCCAGCACGGAGCCATAGCTCTCACCGATTTCCGGTTTGCGCGTGATGATCGAAATAGCGCCGGACGACGCGTTGCGACCGAACAAGGTGCCTTGCGGGCCTTTGACGACCTCGACGCGCTCGACGTCGAAAAATGCGGCTGTGGCGTTAGTGCCGCGGGCGGCATACAGGCCGTCGATGTAGATGCCGACCGCGGGGTCGGCGCCGATACCTGGCGCCAGCGAACCGATTCCACGAATGAATACGGATCCTTCAGTCTCGCCGCGCGACTTGATACTGAGACCCGGTGTCTGACTTGCGATATCACGGATGTCCTTGACGCCGGCTTCCTCAAGCTGTGCGCCGGTGAAGGCGTTAACCGAAAGCGGGATGTCCTGGACACTCTCGGCGCGCTTTGTCGCCGTCACGATCACTTCCTCGATCACGAGTTCTTGCGCGCTGGCTGAGGCAACGCCAAGCGCGGCCGATAGCAGAGCTAAATAACTAAAAGACTTCATTTGCCTGTCCCCCCTGTGGAGAATTTGCTTTTGACAGGCTCAATTCTGGACAATTGCGGGTCTAGATTTAATGATATTTCTGACCCTATCCATTACATTTTTGCTCCCCCGTGCAGTGTGGCCTCACGGGCCAGCTCGGGCGATTGTCCATAGTAGGACTTGAATGCCCGGCTGAACGGTGCGGCCTGCGAGTAATCGAGCAAATACGCGATTTCCTGAATCGCCAGATTCGTGTCCTCGAGATAATGACGGGCGAGCGCCATGCGGATTTCGAGCACGAGTTTCTTGTAGCTTGTCCCGGCTCGATACAGGCGTTTGCGCAGTTGCGCCGTCGAGAGATTGAGTTCGGCGGCTGCTTCCTCGAGGCGATACATGCGGCGACCAGGCCTGCTGAGCAACAGGCGCCGGACGACCTGTTGAGTGCTACGCGATGCTTCCCCAGCGCCAAGCAGGCGCTCACACATTGCTGTACAGACATCCGCCATCGTCTGGTTGCCCGAGGCGATCGGTCGCTGCAGCCAGGCGGCAGGAAATATGAGCTCGTTTCGATCCGCGTTGAAGTTCACAGGGCAGTTGAATACTTCGTAAAAGGTTGCCTCGTAGTCGGGTGCCTGGAAATCGAAATTGACGCTTGCCTTCGTCGGGTCGAGGCTGTCACCGATCAGCAGACCAAGCGTTCGCCAGTTCCCCGCAAGACTGTCCTCGGCGATGTTCCTGAAATCATGCATATGCGCCATACGCGGTAACGGTGACACGCGGGCGAAGTCGCCTTCGATCGTCATCGTGTCAACGTAGCGGTCGGAGGTCAGCTCGTGATACTGATAAAGAAAGCGCATCGCACGACCGACAGTATCGCTGTTGATTGCCGCATAGCCCATGACACCGAGGTCCGATAGCTCGGCTCGCGAAAACATACGCAAGCTGATGTCGGGCACCTTGCGCAGCACAAGTTGTAATGCCCGATCCAGCTGCTGTTGTTGAATGTTGCGACGCTCGGCAAGGTCGCCTTCGGTTATTCCGGCACTCAGCAGTGCATCCGACAAATACCGTTGCTGGTCGCTATCGCTCAGGCACTCGCGCATGCGCATGATCCAGTTTGCCGTGATCTTGCTCTTCTCAGCACGGCGCGATTCCATTGTGATACCGCGTTCAATCATGACTTGCCAGCTGCAGAAATGACAATAAGCAGTGTAGCGTAAGAGGCTCGAGTGCTGCAGGATTGTGGCTGTGAGTATCGATAACACCAAAGCGATTTATCTGCTCAAGCTCCTGCAGGTCATGCGCGAGCGTAGCTGCCCGGTCGAGCCCGTGCTGCAGGCCGCCGGCTTGCAGGAAGATACGCTGCAGGACCATGATGCTTTCGTGCCACTCAGTCAGTACCTTGCGGGGATCGAGGCTGCGGTGCGCGCACACGCGATCCCTGATCTGGGGTTCCTGGTCGGCGAGAAAACTACGCCACTGGAACATGGCGTATTGGGCTACGCGTTGCTCTCCAGCCCGACCTTGCGGGATTGCCTTAGACGCTACGTGAAATTCCAGTATCTGCAAGGCCCGTTGCTTACTATTTCTTTCGCGGAGTCTGGGTCAACCGCCGAGATGAAAGCCATTCCCAGGCGTGGCCGCTGGCAGATGAGCCCGACGGCTCTTCGATACATCGTGCAGGAATGGCTTGTTGGCTGGAACCAGTGGTGCCAGCTGATCGGGAGACGCGGCAGTTTTTTCGAGCATGTGCGCCTCGGCTACCGCTCCGACGGGCAACAACGCAATTACGAAGAACACCTGGGTTGCACGGTCAGCTTCGATAATGACGAGACCACGGCGATCTTCGGGTCCAGGCGGCTCGACCTGCCGCTCGAGTATGCCGATGAGTCGATCGCCGCGTTGTGTAACGTGCAGTGCGAACGCTTGCTCGAGGTATTGCAACTTCGAACAGGGCTCGCGGCCGATATTCATCGTCAGCTCGCAAGTCGGCCGGGACAGGTGCCGACAATGGATGAAATGGCGAAAAGCCTGCATATCGGCACGCGAACACTACGGCGACGTCTGAAGGACGAGAACACCAGCTACCAACAGGTCGTTTCAGAGTTTCGCGTCGGTATGGCCAAGCGTTATCTCAGCGAGACCAGCCTGCCGGCGAACGAAGTTGCCGCGCTGGTCGGTTACTCCGATCCGGCCAACCTGTATCGCACCTTTCGGCGTGAGACGGGACAGACACCGATGGAATATCGGGCTAGACTCGAATCATGAGTGACTTTAATCAACCTTTGGGTGGCAACGAGATGCCGCGCTATGCGGGGCCAGGAACGATGTTTCGTTTGCCCGCTGCAGACAATGCTGAAGGACTGGATATTGCGATCGCTGGCGTGGGTCTTGATATTGGCACGAGTAACCGCACGGGCGCGCGTTTCGGTCCCCGTCAGATCCGCAACGAGTCCGTCATGGTTCGACCGTATTGCATGGCGACCGGTGCGGCGCCGTTCGATTCTTTTCAGATAGCCGACGTCGGCGACGTGGCTCTCAACAGTTTCGACTTGTTGAAATCGATCGACATCATTGAGGCGTTCTACGACGACATTCTGAGACATGACGCCAAGCCGGCAACTGTTGGCGGCGATCACACCATTACGCTGCCAATTCTGAGGGCGCTCCACAGGAAACACGGCCCGGTTGCGATGGTGCACGTCGATGCGCATGCCGACATCAATGATCACCAGTTCGGCGAGAAGATCGCGCACGGCACAATCTTTCGGCGCGCGATCGAAGAAGGTCTGATCGACGCACACAAGATGGTGCAGATCGGTTTGCGGACAACGGGTTATTCGGCGGACGATTTCGACTGGTCGCGGAAACAGGGTGCTCGGGTAGTAACGGCGGAGGAATGCTGGTACCAATCGTTGGCGCCGCTCATGGGCGAAGTGCGCGAATCCTTCGGCAAAGATGTTCCGACGTACCTGAGTTTTGATATCGACGGACTCGATCCGTCGGTTGCCCCCGGTACGGGTACGCCTGAACCTGGTGGCCTCATGGCATCGCAAGGTGTCGAAATTATCCGCGGCTGTTTCGGCTTAAACCTCGTCGGCTGCGATCTTGTCGAAGTGTCACCGCCCTACGACACGTCCGGCAACACGTCCTTGCTTGCGGCGAACCTGCTCTTCGAAATGTTGTGCTCGCTGCCGGGGTGCAAACGAAGCGCTTAGCGACCACGCAGCCGCTTGTTTGCGGCGATGAATAACACCAGCGTCAACAGCCATGCCGTCGTGCTCATAATGTAGACCGGCGTAAACGAACCGTTGACTATCAGGAGTCCCGCGATCGCAGGACCCAACGCAGCACCCAGGGTTTGCATCGCAGGCACGAAGGTCGAGTATCGCCCCGAGCTGTCAGCGCGTGTCGCCAGCGCCATGCGATAGGGCGAGCCCAGATTCCACGCGAGTGCAAACAACATTACGCCGGCGAAGAAAATCCTCTCGGTGCCGCCGGCCCATAGAACCCAGACCGAGCTGATCGACAAAATAACGGCGACAACGAACGGCCGGGTACTGCCGAAACGCCGGCCCATTGTCGCCGCTGCGATTGAGCCAATACCTGATGCAAAGAATGAGAACGCCATTGCAGTCGCCGCGAAGCTGGTCGTGAGACCGCCTGAAACTGCGATTCGCTCCATGAACGCCCAGATCGCGCCCTCGGCCATGACGTTCAGCATCAGTACGAGCAGCGCCATAACCAGCACCGCCTGGGGCATGCTCGGCACTCCAGCCTTAGCGTCCTGTAAAACGACGCCGGACTTCGTGCCGTGGCTGGGCAAAATCAATATCAACGCGATACTTCCTGCCATTAGCAATGCGGTTATACCTTGTCCTACAACGAACAGGTCGTAGCTGATAGCGATCCGGGGCAACATGAAAATGAGGCCCGCGGACAGGAACGTCTGTGCCGCGTAAGCCAGCGCGAAATTTCGCTCGGGTTCACGAGTATCTCCCAGACAGGCGATGCTGACACCGTAACTGACGCCGGTGGCCGCGCCAGCCAGCAGATTGCAAAGAATCCAGGTACCGGCACTGAAGTAGAAAACCGGAACGATAAACGCGAGCGTCGCCAGCACGTTGCCGACCAGTACCAGCATGCGCCAGTCGAAGCGCCGCAGCCAGGCAAACCCCGCAAAGTTAATGAGCGCAAGACCACCCATGAATGCTGCGGCCGCGAAGCCGAGCTGGTTTTCCAGCAGGCCGCGGCTCTCGGCGGCACCACCCAATACCAGCGGCATGATGTTGTAATAAGTAATGCAGATCACGTTAATCGCGATCGCGGCAAAGCGTGAAGCAAAATGATTGACGTCACGCATGATCAGAAGGTGCTAGCCGGGCGCGGAGGTGTGGCCCGTCACCAGCTCGAGAAGCTTCTCCGTTGGCCCGCAGTCCCAGCCGCCATCGACCTTTAGCGACTGACCGGTCATATAGGAACTCGCATCGCTTGCAAGGAAAACGAACACACCGGCCATGTCATCAACGCTTGCGACACGGCCGAGTGCCGTGAACGCCTCGCAGATTTTCTTACCATCCTCGCTGCTGCCCAATGCCGTGGCGGTATACCCGGGGCATATGCAATTTACACGGATACCGCGCGCGCCAAGCTCGAGCGCCGACATCTCGGTCATACTGTTCACAGCGCGTTTACCAGCCGAGTAAACGCCTGCGCCCGGCACATTGATAAATGCCGCCATCGACGACGTCGAGATTATTGAGCCGCCGTCGTTCATACATGCGGGCGCGTGTTTGAGGCCATACAACACGCCCCAGTGATTGACCCTGGTTACCTTGTCAATCAGTGCCTGATCCGTTTCTTCGAACGTTGGCCCGACATCTCCGATACCCGCATTGAGCACAACGGTGTCGAGCTTGCCGCCACAAAGCTCGACCGCTTGCTCGAGGGTATCTCGAACACTGTCCTCGTTCGATACGTCGACCGATACGAAACGGGCACCGATCTCATCAGCGACGGCAGTACCATCTGTGATGTCGGCAACAACAACGGTTGCACCCTGGGTAACGAACGCCTCGGCAACGGCACGACCGATGCCAGATGTACCTCCCGTTATAAAGGCGCGTTTGTCCGCCAGTGAAAACAAATCACTCATCCCGCGTAATCTCCCAGCGAATCGACGCCCGGCAGGTTGCGGGGGTCTTCTTCCTTGCTTGGTAATTCGGCGAGTTCGATGATGTTGCCAAACGGATCGCGGCAATATACGGCGTAAATTCCGCCACCAAGGTCTGTTGGTTCCCCCAGCGTGTCACCGCCCAGATCCAGAAGCCGCTGGTACTCGGCGCGACAGTCGTCAACGAAAAATGCGAGATGTCGTATGCCCGGTTCATGCGGGCCAAAATCAACCGGTGACGCCGCTTGATTCGGCGCACTGAATTCGAACAGCTCCAGATAGCAGTTGTGACCGGCCAGCGTAACTCCCTTGCAGGCAGAGCCCGCGACGCCGATTGCCTTGTCCACCGTTGCGTTGTCACGCCAGCCTTCGTCGCCGAAATATCGGAAGCCGAACATCTTCTCGTAAAACGTTCGCGCCCTTTCGAGATCGGGTACGACGAGTCCGGGATGTGCGAAGCCGAGAATCACGGCGCATAGGGCTCAGTGAGAGCCAGCACGTTGCCGCCGCAGGGCTCACGCAGGTACGCGGTTTGCAGGCCCGTCAACGGGTCTTTCCCAGGTGCTTGCAGTTCCTTCATGCCCGCCCAAATCGCATCGTCCCAGGCACGCTTGACGTCTTTCGCCTGGTAGATGATCGAGCTGATGTAGGGACCGTGTTCGGCGAGGTGGGCCTTCTCGAATTCATGGCGCGCGTTGTGCAGTACGAACAGCGATCGACGCTCGACGTTATCGTAATCTTTATCGGTCATCACAACTTCGTGATAACCATTGGATTTGAATTCGTCGATCACGCGCATGCCCATGACATCCTGATACCAGGCCATCATGCCTTCCACATCCGCACAGACCTCGGAGTTACCGACCATCTGCAGGCCACACTCCCCGGAAGGGGCATTGGTGAATTCCTGCACTCGAAAATTCTCGTCGGTGTACTCCATGATTTCAATCCAGCGACCTTCCGGATCGTGAACGACGAATCCGTCATAGGTCGGAAATTGTTCGAACGGCATGACTTCGGTCGCGCCGTTGGCGAGCAATTGCTCCATGGAGGCGCGTGCGTCTGAAGTTATCCAGCAAATGTGGTTATAACCACGGCCGTGATCCGCCCACCAGTTGCGTTCGTACTCGAATTGGAAGGGCGGGGCCTCGATCTGAATTTGATAGGCTCGCCCGCCACAGCCGAGGAACGTGTAATCCGAGTGGCCTTCGCCAGTGACGTGAAACACGTTGCCGGAAAAAAAATTGGTCATGCCGTGATGCCAACGCAAATACGGCCACATGTTGTCGCGTGGCTTGTCGTCGTAGATGCACAGGTGGTGCAGTCGATAGTCGAGTTCGTCAGCCGTCTTCATCGTGTCATACCGTTCGTGAAATTTGTCCTGACGGATACCCTATCGCAAACCCGGATCATATCAATGGCTTTTGAGGACATCATGAGTGACTTTTAGGGACAGCGCCGATCGATCAGAATTGTATTGAGAAGGGTCATAAATGTAATTAAACGCTTTGAGAAGCGCATCTAGAATAACCTTGCTGCAACACAAACGCCGCAGCAAGGGGACACCGTATGAGCAAGTCCAACGTCGTATTGACCATACCCGAGCCGGGCAGAATCGAGCTCGTCGAACGTCCCTATCCCAAATTCACCGCAGGCTATGCCGTGATTCGTACCGAGATCGCACCGGTCTGTCTCGAGGGCTCGCGGATTTGGGCAGCGCATGATTTCGAATTCCATGATGATCCAGCGCATCTCGGACATGAGGGCGTCGGCGTCATCGAAGACATTCACCCGGGTTCCTCATTCAACAAAGGAGATCGGGTCATCGTGTTCCAGGGCGATCATTGCGGCCAGTGTCACAGCTGCCGCAATGGCCTTTCGCCCACTTACTGCGTTTCTAATCTCCCTGACCATGGCGGCCGTGCGATGCACGGCATCGAGGAAAAAAATGATAGTGAATCCGGCGGTTTTGCAATGGCACGATATCGACTCGCCCCGCTTGCCAATCTCTACAAGATCCCGGCCAAGGTCGAGTTTCGTCACGCTGCGGCATGCAATTGCTCGTTTGGTGTCGGTTTTTCGAACCAGGAAATAATGAATGTCAAGGCTGGCGACACGGTACTCGTCGGTGGTGTCGGATTCATCGGCATGGGCCACATCATCTCTGCGTTGTACCGAAACGCGACCGTTATTGCGTTAATGCGAAACCCCTATCGGGAAGGATTATTGCGACAGATGGGCGTCGAGCATTTCATCAGTCCTGAAGATGACGACTGGCTCGAGCAGATAAAAGCGTTGACGTATGACGGACAAGGCGTGGATCACTGCGTCGACGGTTCAGGCGTTACCTATTACCAGGAAAAACTCATGGCCGCGACGCGTCTGTACGGCACCGTCAACTTCAGCGGCCATACGCCGGGCGCCAAGATCGAGTTCAGCCCCTTGCATCACGTAATTGATCCGGCGCACCAACTGATGGGCCAGCACGATGTACGCATCAGGGATCGAGAGGGACTCGCCAGAGCGCTGATGAACGCCGACGTGCAACGCATGATCGACGTCATGGTGACACACGAATATCCAATGTCGAAGGCTGATGAGGCTTTCGATGTCCAACTATCGAAACAGTGCGGAAAGATCTACCTGCACACGCAGCAATAGACGGAGAAGGTCGTGCATTCGTTAACAGGAAAAGTTGCACTAATAACAGGTGGCACGAGTGGTATCGGACTCGCGATCGCTAGTAATTTTGTCGACAACGGCGCGAAAGTGACAATAACCGGTCGCCGCGATAGTGGCGAGCAGATTGCCAGCGACATCGGCGCCAGTTTTGTTCAATGCGATGCGACGGATGAGCAGCAGGTAGCCGATAGTTTCGCAGCCGTAGACGAACGACACGGAAAAATCGACGTACTTGTTGTCAACGCCGGTGTTGCAGACGACGAAGGCAGTATCGAGGAGTTTGCAACAGAGCGTATGAAGCACATCGTTGACGTTAACCTCGGTGGCGTATTTATTGCCCTGAAATACGGGCCACGCCATATGAACGATGGTAGTTCGATCATCACTACCGGTTCGGTCGCCGGCGCCGGAACGACGAATGCCGGCGCCGGTGTGTATGCCGCCAGTAAGGCCGGCGTCGCTTACCTGACTCGCACCTGCGCACTTGAGGTTGCCGCGCGCGGGATCCGTGCCAATACGGTCTGTCCTGCGTTGATCGCTGGTACAGGAATGATGACCGATGACGATGGTGGGCCTGAGGCACGACTGCTGGCGCAACTAACGGCGTTCGGTCGCATGGGGCGTCAGGACGAAGTGGTAGGCGCTTACAACTTCCTCGCGAGTTCAGCATCGACGTTTATCACGGGGCAAGAACTCAGAGTCGATGGCGGCATGACGGCCGGCATCGGCAACCCAATCTTTGCGGCACTCGGGTAGCGTCTTTAGAAGGCGTTGGGAGAGGAAGCATGATCGGCGATTTTGAAGACATCGATGTTGCGGCACTCGCCGCGGATGCGTTGGAGGCAGCCGAGGACGTCGGCGAGTTCGATTTCAGGGAGACATGGAAAGCGGTCCGAACCGCAGTCAGTCCGCTGGCCGTCGCGAAGGAGACCGTTGCTCTCAGTGCAGAACTTTGCAAAATCGCCGTTGGCGCCTCAGACATCGGACCCGAAAAACGTGACTGGCGCTTCAAAGACGACGCATGGGAAAGCAATGGGTTTTACAAGCGGCTTGGCCAATCCTATCTGGCGTTTTGCAAGGGCACCAGAAATATCGTCAACGATGACGCCGACTGGCGAACGCGTGAACGTGCCAAATTCGCTCTGGAAGTGACAACGAGTGCGCTCGCGCCGACGAATACACTGCTCGGCAACCCGGCGGCGCTGAAAAAGGCCTTCGACACAAACGGCAAGAGCCTGTTCAGAGGGTTGAAGAATTTCGTGTCGGACGTACGGCACAACGGCGGCATGCCGTCGATGGTCGATTCCAGCCCGTTCGTAAAGGGCGACAACATTGCGGCGACGCCGGGTGCGGTTGTTTTTCGCAATGAGGTTCTGGAGCTGCTGCAGTTCGCGCCACAGACCGAAGACGTGTATGCAATACCGACCTTGTTGATTCCGCCACAAATCAACAAGTACTACTTCACCGATCTGGCGCCCGGGCGTAGCCTGGTCGAATACTCGGTGCAACAAGGCGTGCAGATGTACGTCGTGAGTTGGCGCAACCCGCAGAATGAGCAGGGTGACTGGGGTCTCGACACCTATGTCAGTGCATTGCTCGAAGCGATGGACGCAATCAACAGCATCACGGGCCGCAAGAAGGTCAATACGATCGGTTTCTGTGCCGGTGGCATCACGATGTCGGCGTTGCTGTCTTACATGGCGGCGACCAATGACAAGCGAGTCAACGCGATCAGCTATGCGGTCACTCTGCTGGACTGGTCCACGCCGTCAATGATGGGCATGTTGCATTCGAAAAAGCTGATAAACCATGCGAGAAGAAAATCCAGACGCAAGGGCATCATTTCGGGCCAGGATCTGGGCAGCGTATTCGCCTGGTTTCGACCCAATGAACTGGTGTGGAATTACTGGGTGAATAATTACCTGATGGGCGAAGCCCCGCCAAGTTTCGACATTCTTGCCTGGAACGCGGATGCAACCAATTTGCCTGCAAGTCTGCATGCCCAGTTCCTCAATATGTTCATGGACAACGCGATGACGATTCCCGGCGAGATTCAGGTACTCGGACAGGCCGTGGATCTGGGCAAGATAACGGCCGACGCATTCGTGGTCGGTGCCATCGATGATCATCTGACGCCCTGGAAAGGCTGTTACGAGACGACGCAATTGCTCGGTGGAAAAAGCACCTTCGTTCTCAGCAACGCGGGCCACATAGCGGCGCTCGTCAATCCGCCCGGGAATCCGAAGGCGAGTTACCTGGCCGGCCCCAAGCCTGGCGAGGACCCGGTCGATTGGCTGAGCAACGCGAAAAAACATACGGGGAGCTGGTGGGAGCACTGGTCCGCCTGGGTGGGCAAGCGGTCGGGCGACAAGATCGACGCGCCAACATCACTGGGCAACAAGCGCTTTCCGGCGCTGGATCCGGCACCCGGTACGTATATCCATGGCTAACATTTGCAGGACATGAGCAATGACAAACACGGCAGAAAATTACGAACCCCAGTTGATCCTCGCGGACAGCGCACTTCTAAAGACAAATGCCTACATTAACGGCGAATGGTGTGGAGCGGCTGATAATGGGCGTTTCGACATTTTGAATCCGGCGACAGGCGCAGTTATTGCGAGCTTGCCCGATATGGGCGTCGTCGAGACACGCGAGGCGATTGAAGCCGCCGATGCGGCCTGGCCGGCGTGGCGGCAGAAAACCGGTAAAGAGCGAGCCGGTATTTTGCGTAAGCTTTTCTTCCTCATGATGGAAAACCAGGAAGACCTTGCGCAACTGATTACGGCGGAGGGCGGCAAGCCCCTCGCGGAAAGCCGCGGCGAGGTCGCTTACGGCGCGGCATTCATCGAGTGGTTTGGCGAAGAAGCCAAGCGCACCTATGGTGATCTGATTCCGGCAACGTTCAATGATCGGCGCATCGTCGCCGACAAGCAGCCAATCGGCGTTTGTGCCGCGATCACCCCGTGGAATTTTCCGATCGCGATGGTGACGCGCAAGGTCGGACCGGCTCTCGCCGCCGGTTGCCCTGTCGTGCTCAAGCCGGCTCGGGAAACACCGCTCAGCGCACTCGCGTTGGCCGAGTTGGCCGAGCGTGCCGGCGTTCCTCCCGGTATTTTTTCAGTTGTGACGTCGTCCTCGGGCAAACGGATTGGCGGCGAACTGACGTCGAATCCCATCGTTCGCAAGTTGACGTTCACGGGTTCAACGGCGACAGGCAAAGTGCTGATGCGGCAGTGCGCGGATACGATCAAGAAACTGTCGCTCGAGCTCGGTGGCAACGCACCCTTTATCGTATTCGACGATGCCGATGTCGACAAAGCGGTCGCAGGCGCAATCGCGTCGAAATATCGTAACTCGGGCCAGACCTGTGTGTGTGTCAATCGCTTTCTCGTTCAGGACGGCGTCTACGACGAATTTGCCGCGAAGCTGACAGCAGCAGTCGAGGCAATGAAAGTTGGTAACGGTGTCGATGAAGGCGTCGTGCAGGGACCGCTGATCAACGTAGCCGGTCTCGAGAAGGTGCAGGAGCACGTCGATGACGCCGTCAGTAAGGGTGCCAGTGTCACCGTGGGCGGACATCGCCACGCATTGGGCGGCAATTTCTTCGAGCCAACGGTACTCACCGACGTGACGCCGGACATGGCCGTCGCACGCGAGGAGACATTCGGCCCGGTATCGCCATTGTTTAGATTCAGGACCGAAGAAGAAGCGATCGCGATGAGCAACGATACCGAGTTTGGCCTCGCCGCATATTTCTACACCCGCGATTCTGCGCGCACCTGGCGCGTATCGCAGGCACTCGAGTACGGCATCGTCGGTATCAACGAGGGCATCATCTCCACCGAGGTTGCACCATTCGGCGGCATCAAGGAATCCGGCCTGGGTCGTGAAGGATCGAAGTACGGCATCGAGGACTACCTCGAGATCAAGTACATCTGCATGGGCGGCCTGGACGGCTAGCACCGCTTGGAGTTAGACATGACAACGAATCAATCACTACAGGACCGCCGCGGCGCGGCCGTGGCGCAGGGCGTTGCGTCGGCACATCCCTTTTACGCAGAGCGTGCCAACAATGCGGAGCTCTGGGATGTGGAAGGCAATCGATACATCGATTTCGCGGTGGGCATCGCTGTCTGCAACACAGGACATTGCCATCCGAAGATTATGGCCGCGGCCAAGGCGCAGTGTGATCTGTTCACACACACTGCGTTTCAGGTCAGCGCGTACGAAACCTACATTGCACTCGCCGAACGCCTGAACGAGGTTGCTCCTGTCAATGATGCGCGGTCGGTATTTTTCTCGACCGGAGCCGAGGCTGTTGAAAACGCGGTCAAAATAGCTCGAGCGGCGACCGGTCGTCAGGGCGTGATCGCATTCACTGGTGCGTTCCATGGTCGAACCGAAATGGCGCGCGCACTGACCGGCAAAATCGTGCCGTACAAAGCCGGCGCGGGTGTGCCGATGCCAGCTATTTTCCACGCCGACTTTCCGGTGCCACATCACGGCATCACGGTTGAGGATGCGCTGGCCAGCATCCTGAAGATCTTTAAGGTCGATATCGAGGCCAAAGACGTTGCCGCGATCATCATCGAGCCGGTATTGGGCGAAGGCGGCTTCTACCAGGCGCCAAGTGAATTCCTGCGGGCATTGCGAAGTCTTTGTGACGAGCACGGCATCGTTCTTATTTGCGATGAGATCCAGTCGGGTTTTGGCCGCACCGGCAGGATGTTTGCGATTGAGCACAGCGGTGTCGAGCCCGACATCATCACGGTTGCCAAGGCTATTGCGGGCGGTTTCCCGATCTCCGGGGTCGTCGGAAAAACATCGATAATGAATGCGCTCGGTCCTGGTGGCTTGGGCGGAACTTATGGCGGCAACCCCGTCGCCTGTGCCGCAGCACACGCAGCAATCAACGTGATCCAGGAAGAGAAGCTCTGCGAGCGCAGCGCTGAGATCGGCGCGCGCATGGTCGAACGGCTCAAAGCGATCAAGGCACGCGACGATGTCACGCCAATCGGTGATATTCGAGGTCTTGGCGCGATGGTCGCGTTCGAAACGGTGGCGGAGCGAGGCGGCAACACGCCGAAGCCCGAAGCCGCGCTCGCCGTTGTCGCCAAAGCGCGTGAACTCGGCCTGATTATTTTGCCCTGCGGCTATTGGGGCAACACGGTTCGCTTGCTCGCACCGCTCACGATTCCGATGGAGCACCTCGAAGAAGGCCTCGACATTCTCGAACAGAGTCTCGAGCAGGCTCGCGTGGAAATCGCTGCATAAGCAAGTCTATACCGCGAAAGGAAAACGATGAGCTATCGCAAAAAAGACGCCGATCTTCCCGAGTTCGCAAAAGTTGAACGCGACGAGATGCTGCGTGGCACGGGACTCGGTGAAGAAGGTATTCGCCGACCACAGATCGGTGTTGTCAGTTCCTGGGGCGAAGTGAATCCGGGCTCCGTGCATATCGACAGAATCAGCCGTGCCGTCAAAGATGGCATCTGGGCCGCAGGTGGAACGCCTCGTGAGTTCGTTATCAGTTCGCTTTGCACATCGATGGCGGGCCACGATAACTACCACCTGCCGCATCGTGACCTTGTTGCCGGCTACATCGAGACGGTTGCCATGACCAACCTGTTCGATGCCATGGTGTTTGTGCCGGTGTGTGACGACGTCGTTCCGGGACACCTGATGGCACTGGCACGCATCGACCTGCCGTCGATCGTCGTCACCGGCGGTTACATGAGCGTCAATCGGCACCATGGTCAGCCGATCGACCCACTCAAGGTCGCCAACAAGCACTTCAACGATCTTAAGGAAGGCCGCACGACA
>Ga0224508_10002067_pt1 | contig 17487 bp, 18 predicted proteins | sample SF_Jan12_sed_USG_4_FD_170157 | JGI IMG/M metagenome (GOLD analysis project Ga0224508, IMG submission 170157) | Sediment microbial communities from San Francisco Bay, California, United States - SF_Jan12_sed_USGS_21 | ecosystem: Environmental > Aquatic > Marine > Sediment | place: USA... | reverse complement strand
CCGGTACTTTGGCATGGATGGATTTCTCGCCATTTTCGGCTGGCCGACGTGGTACGAGGACCATGCCCAACGGGCCTTGCGGGTGGGGCTCGAACTCCAAGAGCACCTCCGCGACCAGAGCCGTGCCCTCCAGTCCGAAGCCCCACTCGCGGCCTCGGTGAGCATGGGGTTGCATACCGGACCCATTGAACTGGAGAACCGGTACGATCCGTACGCCGCCGTCCCGCTCGCGGCATCAGAGACGACCCGTGTGGCGATTCGGCTTCATCATCTTGCCCAGTCGGAGATCATCCTCACGAGCCCTGCGACACTCCCCTTGCTGCAAGAGAGCGTCGAGTATGTCGAGCACGGTTCGATGTACTTGCCTGGGCACTCGGGCTCCACCCCCACCTACCGGCTCATCAGACTTGCAACCTAACGAGCCGCTCTCAACCCCGTCCGTCGGCGTAATACGCCGACGTCTCGGAACATTTTTGGTTTCCCTTTTCCATCCATAAACCAAAGGCTTAGAAGGGAGTCTTAGGGCCTCTGATAAATTCATGAGAAATTTGTGAGAAATTCCAGATAAAGTCTGAGTCAATATCAGGTAGACTATCCTTTTGACTCTAAGGATCACATCTTTTTGAGAGTTCGCATGAGGCTTGATATGGCTCATATGAGTTCCCCTTCGCTCTAGAACTTGTCAGAGGAGAATGCAGGCTAATTCAACTGTTGCAACGCAGGGAAGTATGGGCTCATATCCGCACTCGAAGTGCAGGATAGCTCTTGTGTGCATGCTTGGACTTAAGACAAGCGGGGGTTGTCGAGGATGAGATTTTTTCAGGACAGACCGATCTGCCAGTTGACTCCGAAAACAGATCCGAAAATCCAGCCGACTAAAGCCAAGCTACTGTATTCGACGTATGACGGAGTTTCATTCGAGACCCTAACGGAGTGGCAAAAACCTGGAAAGAATGCTTGACAGCTTGAAAAATGGTCAGTATAGTCGCGTATGGGCGTTCGGTTAAACCTGGACACTGCATCAGACTTTTCTAGATGCATGATACAACTCTCGACGAGTATCGAGCGGGTGCAGCAGTTGTGATACCTGAAGGTCCAGTGCGTCAGCAAGACAAAGTAGGGTATCCAACGTTACATTGACTTTGCCGTTTTCGATCTCGCTGAGGTGTGAGCGCTGTATGCCTGTTTTTTCGGCAAAGCCGCGTAGCGAATAGCCTTGTTCTTCGCGAAGTGAACGCACTCTGCGACCGAAAATCGTCAGTGCGGTCTCGTCTGAAGGTTCAGGGTTCGACATAAGAGTTTCGGCCTACCTGATCGGGTCGGGGCAGAAATCGACCATCGCTGATGCGGGCTAAGGGCTGGCGACAGTAGAGGGAAGTATAGAGTAACTCAGAGAAATTTAGGCGTTCTCTCGACGTCCTTTCCTGTGAAGGTGGCCCGAGATAGCGCCCCAGGGGCTTGAGAGAAAACGGTTTGGCGACCCTCTCTCAAGCCCCGACTTCAGAGTGAGGAAACCTCACCATGAATACTCTTAGAGTATCATGTTGGCATTTTTCCGACAAGGACTTCACTTCCTGGGTATCGGGTTCTATCTGTGTCCGATTCCCAACTCCCCTGCATTGCACGAACGGCCTTACCAAAGCGCCCTGGTCTCTAACGGTCCCCCCAGCAGCTTCAGTCAAACCGGATTCTCTCCTTTTGGGCAAGATGGTTTGTAATAATAGATTGAAATATCCACGGTTATATTCCTTTATCCTCTCCACAGAAGTATCCAAAGGGGCGCGCACTTTCGGGAGAAGGAGTACGCACTTTCGGGAGCAGTCTCCTCGTCTTTTGGGCCAGATTCAGGTCCATTCCAGCCTAAAAACGGTTCTCCGACCCTCATTACTGGTGAGAAAACCCAGCCATGGCATAGGTGTGCGCTTTCGGGAGAAGTCGTGCGCACCTTCGGGAGAAGCGGCGTTCCCTTTCCTTGTGGCTCACCTGCTCAGCTCTCAGTGGACTCAAGGTTCTGCCGGCAGTGTGCTGTGGCGCGTGATCAGGGATGAGTCTGACGGGGACACATGGCGGTTTTCGCGTGACCGGATGGAGAGCATCATTCGGTGTGAAGGTGAAGCGCTGAACGGCATCGAACACTGAGGGAAAAGCAAAACCCCAGGGCGCTATCCCTGGGGTTTTGCCGGAATCCTTAGAAAGGATCACCAAGTTGTACGATCACAACTGTACCACACCCGCGAGGGCAAATGCACTCGAAAAATCAAGGAGCGCTAAATTGCTCATTTTAGAACCCCCTTTACAAGTCCTGCCCACTCTGGCCGTGGCCATTGGACTCAACGAGGCTCTCTTTCTCCAGCAGCTTCATTACTGGCTGCGGATGAGTCCGCATGTGTTTGACGGCCGGCGCTGGGTCTACAACGACTACAAGGATTGGCATGCGCAATTTCCCTTCTGGTCAGAACGAACCCTGAGACGGGTCATTAACCGCCTAGAACGGCCGTTTTCCGGTTGTGATCGACCCCTGATCATCACCACGACCCAGTTTAACCGTCATGCCATGGACCAAACCAAATGGTACACGGCGGATTATGACGCGTTGGATGAGCTGTCCGCCCAGATGGAGACGACGGTGAGCTCGACCGACCACACCCTGCCCGACTCGCCACCCGATTTCACCGTCTCGCAAGGGATGAGCCGCCCATGTGGCCATGTTGGCCACATGGGCGGTCCAGATGATCCGGCTCCAATCGGCCAACATGGCTACATGATCTGTCCGGAGTGGCCAGCTCCAATCGGCCAACATGGCAACATGGTCTGTCCGGAGTGGCCAGCTCCAACTGGCCAAGTTGGCCACCTCTCTTTACAGAGACTACCAGAGACTACCCACAGAGAAACACACACCCCGTGTGCGCGCCTGCGCGAGGGACAGGAAGGGGAGGGGGCTCAGCTCCCCGAGACGCCAGAAACCCAAGCGTCTCCCGCCCCCCCAACGGATCCCCATGCGACCCCATGTGGTGAGGTTCAGACTTCAGGAGATCACGCCCCAGAGCCTCGCCGCAACTGCGATCACCCGGTTTCGTCTGACCCGGTGACGCGACCGGTGACGGCGGGTCTGACCGGGACGATGTCCCCGCCAGGCGACCCGGAGCCGACTTCGTCCGCCGCCGAGCTGGTGCAGTACTTCTACCGGGTTTTCCACCACATCGAGGATGGTATCCCAACCGCAAAAGCCCTGAGCCAGGCCGAGCGTCTCATTGCCCACCATGGGGTTGAGCAGGCGATGCATCTGATTGACTTTAGCCACCAAGAGGCGGCTCAAACGCACTACAAGCCAGAAACCCTTGGCGGCATCTTGCAGTATCAACCCCGAGCCTTCGCCGCGTTTGACGCTGAAACGACGCGTCAGCAGCAACACCAAACCATCCAGTCGTGCAACGTCTGTGACCCGAATGGCTGGGTGGTATTTGAGCGCCTGGACTCAGGAGAGTCCTTTTCGGCGAGGTGTCCTCATGACGAGGACGCCATCAGAAGGTACGAGGCAACCCAGGATTGCCAGCGCATCTGAGCACCGTGCAGGAGAAAGGAGGCTCCTATCACACTGACCCATTTTAGTTGAAGAATCGACCCTTTACCCGCCTGGTCAGCCCCAAGCGCCAAACGGTTCTGGCCAGGCGGCAATTCTCACGACTAAAAGGAGAACCCCATGACTCGATCTGTAACACCCCACGTGCCGACGGTCTCTGATGGTCAGGCATCCTGGTGGATCGTCTTTTCGGTGCTCTCTTGTGCCTTGCTGTATCGGTGTGGAACCGGCGACGTCGCTGCCGTTACCTTAGTCACACCGGGCACAGATGTCACCCCGGCAGGTGCTGCGGATATCGCCACAACCGTGCTCGGTATCCTGGCTAATTACCTGGCTCCTCTTGGCGGTCTTGGGCTTTTGATTGCTGCCGGAGCCAGCTTTGCACGAAATCGGCAATCCGGCATCACGGCCGGGCCGGCCGCACTGGCAGTCGGCGCCATCGTCATGATCTTCGCCCCGAGGATCACTTCGGAACTGATGACCAGTGGCACGGGGGCAGCAACTCTGGCGCCATTTTTCGAGCCTGTAGAGGTCAGTTTCAGCCCCAACCCGGTCTTTATCGTGTCCTGGCTCGCGGTCAATTTCATCCGGAGACACTGGAATGTGGGAAGACTGTCCTTTGCGGCAAAATGATCCGGTCTACCTGGTCTGGGGATTGCAGCTTTCTGATCTCTACCTGGCGTTTACCGTGATGACCCTCAGTGTCATTTTGGGCCAGTCAGTAGCGGGCATCATCTGCATGCCGGTTGTCCTTTACGGCATGCGGACGCTCAAAAAGAACAAGGCTCCCGGATACGTCGCACGGCTTCTGCACTGGCTGGGGATATGGCGAATCCCGGGAGCCCTGCCACCACAGGCCCATATCTACAGGATATTTTGAGATGGCACAAGAGACAGACCCGGAAGGAAAGCGGCTGAGCGCAGGCGCGGTTCTCTATCAACGCCAGGGCATCACCCTTGCCGCCATGCTGATGGCCCTCGCCCTGGCCTTGAGCGCAGGCGCCAATCTCTATCAGCTCTGGTTGTCGGGATCCGTGCATTACATCGTTGTGGGCGCCGGGAAACGCATGTCACGCCCCGGCGAAGTCCCCGAGCAGGCGCTGCGCGAAGTGGCAGAGAACTTTGTGCTGCTTATCGGTAATGGGACGCCGACCGGCATCCGTGAAAACTGGCAGGACGCAGAGAAATTTATGACGTCTAACGCCCGCGCGGCTTTCGAGCGTCTGAAGGCCGAGCAGCTGCAAATCATTGAAGCGGGCAATATCTCGCTGACGACAGAAAGAGTACGCACCGTTTCAATCCATAAAGAACGCGGCAACGGTTATGATGCGTACGGGGTCACCGTATCCGCGCAGCAGCTCGTCCGGTATGGCACTCTCTCTATGGGTAGCGTGGAAGTCAGGTTCAGGGTCTCTTTACTCCCTGGAAACAAGGGAAGCGTGCATGGCTTATGGGTAGCAGATTTCCACTGGCCTCCACTATCCATCCCCCAGGGTCCGGTCAGTGTAAACTAGCAGGCCGTGTCAACCCGTGAGGGTGAAGGGGTAGGCACGGCAGTGAGAGGATATCCAATAGAGGAACAACGCCATGTACAGGATGTCCGGAACAGTTCGCGGCGGCAACGGATATGTGTTTACCGGGATACTCATCCTTCTGGTCCTCATGCCGCCCGCCCTTGTGAGTGCCCATCGTTCCGCACTCTGTGACGGCGTAAAACCCGTTCATATCTTCATGCAAAAAAACGGTATCGTCCAGATTCAGGTGACCGAGCCGATCACGGGCGTCTATCCCGGAACCCCGCAGGAAAACGGATTTATCGAGTATGACGTAAAGCGTCCGGAGCACCTGTTTCGTATTGACGGCGCAAAGATGACAAGCCAGCAGGTCATCGTACACGTCAATACGACAGCCCATCAATGTCTTCTGAGGGTTCGTACACGCGCAGCCCATTGGGATTCTATCGTCACCCTGAACTATCCCCCGAGTGCCCGGGACTTACAGCTTGGATTACCCGCCCATATGCAGGAGTCTCCCGTTCGCCAGATGTGGTTTGCGATGTGGCTGAACAACAAGGATAACGCGCCACCCGGCGTCAAGGTAGAAAAGTATGAAAGCGAAATCCGGAGCTGGACAGAAGGTCTGAAAGTCGTCATCCATTACCGCTACACCCTGCCAGGATTTACGGGCTTTACCCATAGCGTGACAAATGTTTCGGATTCCGGCATCGAGATATACCCCTCCGAGCTTTTTGACCCAACCCGGCCCATTCATAGTGTTTCGATCACGGACACATTAGGGGGGCAATCGATTTTTCATCCCTATGGCATCCTGAAGCCTGGAGATAACGCTCTCCTTCATATCGTCTACAAGAAGAAAGGAGGGCGGTAGTGGCATCACATCGTTGGTCCAATTTAACGAGAGCCATCAGCCGGTTCACCCCCCGCCAGAAGATCAAATTCGGTCTTGTTGTAACCGGCATTATCCTCCTGCTTACACTGATGTCTTATGGATATTTCAAGCCCGATCTTGAACAGTCCATGAAAATCCATCAAAACGAGAAAGAGCCGGAGGAACTTAAAACCGTTACCCTGGGGCAGGATGCCACCTATATGGGCCAGGTGGCCCGGCAACTGAGCGAACAAAACGCACAGGCCGCCGATATTAAAACTCTCAAAAATCTAAATGAAGAACTCAAAACGAAACTTGATCAGGCATTAGCAGCGGGAAGGACAAAACCCAAACTGTCAGCTGTCGATGTACAAAGGATGATCGATCAAAACCTGGCCGCAGCCCGCGCCGCTCAGCAGGTGCGAACGCCGGCAGCTTCTCCGCCACCGCCAAAACCCGTCCTGCTGAGCAAATTTGAGCCGCCACCCCGGCCTGCCCCGGAAGTCCCAAAAGGAAACAACAGCCCCGCAGCCGGAGCCAAGCGCCCTGAAATGGCGGTGCCCATACCAGCCGGGAGTTCTGCTCTGGGTATTGCGCTCAACGGGTTTCTGGCGCAATCCAATGACAAGCATGAGAGCGTTGCGGTCGAGCTGATAAGCCATCTCACCGGCCCGAATGGATCGACTGTTCCACTCAGAGGGTGCCGCATGGTGGCAGAGTGTGAAGCCATAGATATCATTGCGCGGGGACGCTGTGAAATTACAGTCATGACCTGCACCCTGCCCCGTCACGAACTCGTAGACATTCCGATTTCAGGCTGGCTCACAGCCGAAGATAACGTCAATGCAACCTTCGGCACCACATTCTGGAACAACGAACAGCTCTTCAAGAGGATTGGAGAGGCGGCACTGCCTGCCATTTTAGCTGAAATCCTGGACCTTACGACCACCACGGTCCAGGCCACCTCGCCGACAGGTGTGGTGACCACCGGCACGACCTCGCCGCTATCCGATTTTTCGCTTGAACTGTCTGAACTGCTGCTGAACCGGGTCCGCTTGTTCATTTTCCCGATCGTTGCCGTTGACCGCAATCAGCGGGTAAATGTCTATATCCGTGAGACAGCTTATGCCACGGGGACGTTGCCAGGTGATTGGGTCCATCAACAAGTCCGCCGGCCGCACCCTTATCATTAGGATGAAAAACAATGAGTATCCTCAAATTGATGCTGCTCTGTTTTCTCATTATTCCCCTCACAAGCTGCAACTCTCTCACGGAATTTCACGGCTATAGAAATACGCCGCAGACACCGGAGGAGATTCTGCGCGGCGGTGACTATCCGGAAGAGGAGTTTCCCGCTCTCATACAGTTTGAGAACAAGGCGCGCGTGGCTTCTCAAGCCGGACCCGAAGTCACAGCGCCCGCCTCCACGCCTTCCGGGGCAAAGCCGGAAATCACAACACCCGTCCCCGCGCCTGATGAGCTGGAACCGGAAGTCACAGCGCCTTCCCCCGCGCCTGCGCCTTCTGTGCAGCAGGGCCAGACTGTAGAAAAGGGCGGAAGAACAAAAGAAAAGGAAGCGCAGGCAGCGCAAACAAAAATAGAGCGCAGGATACCCCCGCCCCGAAACATTACGCTGGATACGGCCGTACCCTTCCAGATAACGGAATTCAGGCGCGTATGGATAGCCCCCCATAAAAATCAGTTCGGGGACGGCGTTCACGGTCACACCTGCGAAATCCTGTTTAAGGCATCCGAATTTCTCTCGCCGCCCGTTCCCGACCTGCCGCCGACCGCACCTGTCATCCTGAGACAGAGAAAAGAACGTGTCGCCCCGCAACCGCTGACAGGCCAGGCGCCGAGCGTTCCCTATACCGGGCAGACCCTACCCGGCACGAACGTACCGATTCATTTACAGGACTATCTGAATAGACTGGGGGTTGGAAATGCCGGACAGCAGCTTTATCCGCGATGAATTACCCTACGGTCCGGAAATCGAGCCGGGCATCCTTCTGCTCCATCGCCCGCCCGCCCGGCATCAACGCATGCAGCACCAGTGCGCGCTATGCACGCTTTGGGAGATTACCCCTTTCAACATCGATCTGATCGATGACGAAGATGCTGATGAACTTGCGGGCAGGTGGTCAAGACTCATTCGCTCGCTCCCGGCAGGCGCGATTCTCGATGTCAGGATGGATTCGGCCCCCGGTCACTGCGTTCCGGCATGGGAAGACTCCCGCCGCGCCCTGACAGGCCAACATATCGAGTGGCAACGCCAACATATTGCGTCCGGGATGCACCACACCCAGGAAGGCCGGCCTTACCGCCTCCGCGAGAACCATGTCACGATCGGGCTGCGCTTCCCTGCCCCGTTGATGCTACCCGCGAACATCACGCAATATCTTCAGATGGCTCAAATCTGGCGATCACGTCAGGTCCAGAAATATTTTGATCAAAAGATCACTGCGCATCTTAACGAGACGCTACGCATCTTTGAGGGACGCACTCGGGCCTTTGAAATAGCCCTTCTCGATATTGGTCTCAAACCCGTCCGTCTGAGCGGCCAAACGCTTCTGAACCGACTGGCAATTCAGCTTGATCCTTCGTCTCCGGAGTACCCGTATGAACCGGGTGTTCCACTTCGTGATCAGATGGGCGCCAAACCGGTCAAGCTGGATTCTGATGGCTGCCTGATCGGTGAGCGCAGGGCCTCAATCCTCCAACCTCATCGCGGCATTGCCAGGACCTTTCCGGGCTTACTCTCCGCAGCGCGAGCGCCGGAAGGCAGGCGGATCACGTTCGACCTGGCCTCTTTGATTGGCGAGAGCCATGCCAGCATCTCGGTTGTGACCACGATTCCCGATCATGGCGAGGTCATCAACATGTTGCAATCGCGTCAAAGCTTTGCCTGGGTGCAGCGGCGGGGCGGACGGGGTGAAGTGCGTTCAGATGTAGCGGAGCAGGAAGAAGAATTATCTGAAATCATTGCCCATACCACTTCAGAGCGCGACGCGCTGCTGCCCACCGGCGTCCAGATCATCGCCTGGGATACGGATGAGGCCATTCCAACGGCCCATGCGATTGCCGACCGGCTGCAAACGCTCGGTATCACAGCGGAAATAGAAAAGTTAGTCGGCAATACGTTATTCCTGCAGTCCCTGAGTGGCGGCACCGACATTGCGTATCCTTCCATCCGCACGATGGGCGGCATGCCCTCTATTCCGGGCATCCATACGGCAAAACTGATGCCTGTCTGGGGCGGATTCCGGGGAACAGGCGAGAGTTCCAAAAACGGGGTTATTTTTCTGAACCGTCTGGGCGACCCGGTTTTTTTTGATCCGTTCGATGGCCCCGGCAGCCCGCACGGCAATATTGTCGGCCTGACCCGCTCGGGCAAGAGCGCCGCGACCAATACCCTATTGCACCAAATGCTGCCAACAGGCGCGCGGGCTTACATCCTTGATCGCTATCGATCTTACGAACAGCTCTGCAAGATACATGGCGGCATCCATTATACCATGAGCCTTGATCACCCGATTTGCATGGGTTTGATGGATGGACCCTTAAATGCCGTCCATCGCGCCACCGTCCTTGCCGCCCTCTCCGAGATGTGCGGCGCCGGTGAGGCCGACGCCCTGACCCGCACTGAACGCGCGACTTTGATCGTATTGCTCAATCTCTGGGCGGCAAGTTTAAAACCCGGGGACCCACGGACACTCACCGCCTTCGTTAACGCCTTTGATGAATTAGCACCGAGAATCAGAAACGAAAACGCTGGTTCCATCTGTGACAATTTACGGATGAGCCTTATGCCCTATTACGGCGATGGGGAATATGCCGGATTTATTGACGGTCCAAACGAAATGATCGTTGGCGATCATCAACTCGTTGCCGTCGATATCGCGGAACTGCGTGAGGTTAAGGAAATCGAAGCGGTTATGGTGGCGCTCTTTTTCCTGCGCTTTGGAGACATCGTTCGTCATCCGGCGCGGCTGGGTACGCCAAAATTCATGATCGCAGATGAAGTGGCCTTTTTGCTGCAATCACCCGCGACCGCGAAGTTTTTCATCACACTTGCCCGAGCCCTCGCCCGCTTTAACTGCTCGCTGATCACAATCACCCAGAATTTGCAGGATTTTAACAATGATGTGGGTGAGATCATCGCCGGACAGTCGGGATTTCGCATGATCTTCCGGGTGCACCCGCGCGAAAAACAAACCCTTATCGATGAGGGGCTGGGTCAGAAAACGGCCGAGCTGCTGTTAAATCTGGAGCGCTCTCACACGGCGGCAACCTGCTATCTCACCATCAAAAGTGGCGAAGAAGGTGTGATCCGGATTGTCGCCCCGGAAGAGTTTATCACCGAAATCGGGCAGGACCCGGTTCATCGTTTACAGCGTGAAGAGGCCATCTATGCGCAGATGGATGAGGAAAAATAACAAAAATGCCGCGACTGATCGTGCTCCTTGCGATCTGTTTTGGGCTCTATATCGTCGGGATCGAGGCCGCAGACTTATATCACGTCTTGCGGCCCCTTCCCTGGACAGACTGGCCTCCGGTACTGGAGTCGTTTCATCTGATCGCGCGGGCACGGATACGCTCATGTGGGCCGCTTCTTCCCTACGGCGCTGCGGCACTTATGGCCGGAATGAGCGAAGGGACCTACTGGCGGTCAAGACAGGTGTGGCGCGGCTATCACCGGAGTATCTGGCAATTTTCAGGCGTGTTCGTCATCCTCGCACCTGCGGTTTTTTTTAGCTGGGTGATCGCACTCAATGAACAAACCCTGTGGCGGGTCTGGATGACCTGTCCCCTGCTGGCAGCCGCCTCTTTTTCGTTGTCGGCGGGCTATAAGGCGTCAACTGTGAGATGAGGTGTTGCGATGTACCGGAAACCCATGATCGCCTTGCTCATCGTGGCCATCTTCGGAGCCACGACCGCTTCTGCCCAGACCCTCTATAACGAAAGCCTTAACGCAAACCGCTTTGGCAACCTCTCGATCAATGACAGCGGGAGCAGCTTCCGGGGCGGCGTCAATTTTCGGCCCTTTAACGACCCCACGCGCAGCGCTACGCTCTTTCGCGGCGGTGTGCAAAACGGCGGACTATGCAACTTCGACCTCATTGCGGGATTCGTCGAACAGTTTGCCGAACTGCCCGATTTGATCCTCGCATTACTCGGCCCTCTCGCCGCAGGGTTTGCCCTTCAGATCATATGTGAAAGCGCCCCGTCATACTGCGATATCGTCAAGCAAATCTACCAGGCCGCAAATGTCTCCTTGCGGGCTTCTTTCCAGAGATGTGATCAGTTGGTTCTCACAGGCATGAGCCTGGCCACCGCCTCACAAAGGGACGCGCTCAAGCGCTGCGTCGAAGCCAAGCAGGCAGCCGGGATCACGGTCGAACTCGCCATGCGCCAATGCCCCGCCGAAATCAATGCGCCAGGCGGCATTAATGGTGTTGAGGCAGCTGACCTCGGGATTGTCCGGACCCTGCTTGAAACGGCTGGCGTCCCGCCCGAGCTGGTTGGCCAGATCACCGGCCTGGTCGGTGAAATCCGATTAACCGCAGACGGCCCTGCCTTTGGACAGGAAGGGACAAAACAGCGCGATTCCATTTTTGCCACTTACGAAGAACTTATTATCGCTACAACGGAAGCGGTAACCACTGCGGTTGAGGATTTAGAAGGCGGTATCATTCCGTCGGCAGGCGTGCTCGCACAACTCGGGGGTCCGGGCTTTCCCGCGAGTGCCGATGCGCTGCTCGAAATCGCAAGGGAACCTGACGAGGACGTCAAAAACTACGAAATTCAGCGCTACGCCGCCAATATCGCCTTCAACAAGATGACCTGGGATATTCACGAGCTGTCCAGCACGCTGCAAGATACGACAGAAAGCAGCGCCCTCACCCCGGAAATCCGCGACAGGCTGGAAGCAAAGGAAAAATCATTACGCCGCCAGGTCGCCCGAATCCGCGATATGCGGGAAGCCAATACCTATCTTGAAGGACAGGTCGCCGAACTGCTGAATCGCAAAGCCCGCCGTGAACACGAAATCGCATCGATTGCGGCACGCGGCGCCAGTGCGGGCATTGCCAGCCGCTATCCTGCCGGTCAAACGCCCATGGGGTACACGCGATGATGACACTGTCCCCGGCAGAAGCACTGGGCACCTTTAACGGCTTTGCGGTCGCCTCCCTGCTCCAGCAACAGCTCGTCTGGATTCCCCGTGTCATCCTGTTCTACCACACGATCCGCACCGGATGGGAGTTCCGCAACGGTGCCGGAAGGGCAACTGAATCGCTTGTCAGGCTGGCTGTCTCCCTTGCGGTGCTGGCCGCCTTCTGGCCGGGGGCCGTTATGCCAGGCGGCAGCGCGGCCCTCTCACCCGCCGCGTTCATCTCAGCCGCCGCCCAGGCCGATAGTGCGCCGATCCAGACCGCAGCCGATACGCCGGCAGAATCCCAGGTCAGTTTCAGCAGTGGTGAAATCGGGAGTGAAATCGGGGTCATACCGATGTTAATCGTGGAGGTGATATCCGAAGGCTGGCTGAATGCCGCCCTGGGTACGCGCGCCGAGGCCCTTCGGCCTTTCAGTGATACACAGCCGCTTGAGTGGCTCTTTTCGATCGATCTTCCAAGCGGCGCCGTCCCTGCCATTCGGGATTTTACTGAAAAGTGCGTGATCCCCGCGCAGCGGCAAGTTCTGGAGAACACAACAACCGTACCGACGTGGAGAAACATGCAGCCCTTTCCCGGTACGCCCGTTGGCGCTGCACTTTCCGGTATCACCGTCATGCCCGGGAAATTCTTCTCGGTGCTTGGCGCTTTTAGCATATTTACCGGAGGTCCCACACCGTGCAGCACCTATGCCAGCGCCATTGTTTCACAGGTCGAGAGCGGGTTGAACGCAGTCGTTACACCAGGCGGGGAAGCCATGCCTTCAGTCTGGGAAGATGAAGTCGGCGTGAGTGTGACCGAAGTCGCAGAGATGCTGATCTGGAAAGAGATCATGCGCACCGGCGCTGTCGTCCCTGCCCCGAGCCTGCGCGGTATCTATGCAGCGTCCGCCGTGAGCCGCACTGTAACCAGCGCGGCAGGAGCCGGTTTACGCGGGCTGATGTTCTCAGGGCCAAAAGGCGCGGCCATAGGTGCAGGCACTGCCGGGGCTGCTGGTTTAACGGATCAGCTGACCGCTGCCGCCAGTGCGATCATGAATCTCGTGGGACCTGCCCTTCTGGTTACCGAATTCGCACCTGAGCTTTTAGGGATGGCGATGACCGCGATGCTTGCCATGATGCCCATCCTGCTGACCTATATGATCGTACCCGGCAGGCAGGCCATATTGACGCCGGTCATGTCCTATTTTGTCGTGATTGCCCTGCTCTATAGCAGCCCCTTCTGGTGGGCGATCATTGAACTGACCCGTACCACAGCAGAACAAACCAGTCTCAGTCTATCTGAAGCGCCTCTTGCCTTTGCCAAGGCAAAAGTCGCGGCCCTGCTTTACCAGACGATCGGCATCGCCATCGTCATTATCGGGATGGCAACCGTCATAGGTCTTGCAGCAGGAGCAAGCGGGATTTCCGTGATCCGTTCGATAAGGAGGCCCCTGTGAAACATGTCCGGAAGAAGATGAGTCCGCCAGTCAACCATAACCCTACGAGAAAAGGAGGTGGGATGGCTAAACCGTGGCTTGATCAATATCCGGGAGATAAAAAATCATTTGATTTGATGACCACTATCCTGATGGGGCTCGCGTTCATGTTAGTGGTCATCATGTTAATTAACCTTGTGAGCGGCCAGACGCTCTCCGGTTATCTGTTTTTCTGGCTTTTCCTTGACCTGTTCGTACTCCTGATTGTTGTTGTGACCAAACATTCACGCCGCTCGCGGTTCCAAATCTGTCCGCACTGTCATCACAACGCCCCCAAAGGCTATAGCGTGTGCAGCGGCTGCGGTTACCGGGCGCAGGAGGAAGTAAAACTATGAAAGTCTTCATCGTGATGATCATCGCCACAGGACTCACTACGTCCTCAGCTTTTGCCCAGCAGCCGAATGCAGAGTGCAGGAACCAAACCGGCCTCCCCATTCCCTGCGGGGTCGTAAAGGAAGGCGCGCGGGGAGAACATGCTGAAAATCCAAAACACATGGAATTCCAGGAGCCCATATTCAACATGGATAACGTTGCCCCGGATTCTCCCCCCGAGCAGGTTGAAATGCTGAATCACCCGACCTGGGAGAATGCCCACAAGGCAGCCATCGCCCGCATCTACCGTAACTACAAGATGTTTGTCGCCACGCAGATGATGATGGCCGTACAAAAGGCGATCGTGAGCGACGTCAAAAAGCGCACGGGCCTTACCGACAAAGACTATATGAAAATCCTGGAGACAATTGTCAGGGAACACGGCCTGCCGACGACGGACCTCGACGCAGCCGGCATCCCTTCTGATCCCCTGCTTGAGAGTGCAACACGCGCGCTTAGCGGGATAGGTGGGGGCGACCTACCCGGTAGCGGCCTGCCCGGAGGCGGGATAAGCGGAGGACGATAACGATGATGACGCACCCGTGGCGGGCAAGAATGCTGAGTGCCATTGCTGCTGCGAGCACAGGCATGGTCTTGATCTATCATCCGCCCGGCCTGTCCTATACGCCCTTTGCAGTCCTCATCGCCTGGACTTTGACATGCATGGCAAGGTGGATTGCCCTGGAACTGAAATGGAAACATGCGCACCATAATTCGACAGCCATCATCACAAGCGAACAGGCACAAAGGGCTAAAGAATTATTCGTCGGAAGAGGTTACCGATGGAACCGGCATCACACATTTTTAATCCGGGAACTTGCCAGAACGGCAGGAGAGTTGCCTGACGCCGCCGATGAGCGCGGCGGGTCTCCCGCGCTCCAGGCCGCAGGACTGCTCGACACCAAAGAATTCAGTATCCCTTATACATACTTAAGCGGCCATACCGGCATCCAGGGCGCCACGCGCGCCGGTAAATCCGAATTACTCCGGCTCATGGTTGATCAGGTCATCAGAAAAAATGAAGGCCCGGTCGTGCTCATCGATCCCAAAGGGGGTGCGCATCTTTGTGTACAGGCCATCGCGGCAGCCACCGCAATGGACCGGCCCGTTGCGGTTCTGTGTCCCGCTTTGCCCAAACTGAGTACGCCCTTTAATCCGCTGAGCACATGCAGGAGCGCAGTGGAAATCGCCAACCGGTTTCGGACCCTGTTCCCGGCCAATTCCGGACAGTATGAGTTCTTCACAACTAATCCGGTCTTTACCGTCCAGATGGTGGCGCAGATGCAAAAAGCCATCAATCACCCATGGTCGCTACGTGAAATTTACCACGCAGCCATGTCGGAAAAGGCGCGGCTTAAACTTCTGATCGATTATATCGGCTCACTGGGTTATTCCGAAGCGGTGTCGGGCTGGAGCACAGGACGGGTTCCTCCCCTTCTTACGGTGCAGCAATTTGTCTCGAAGAGGAATATCGATGATCCCATCGTGGAAGAAATTCTCAAATTATGTGAACTGACAACTGAGGAATTTACCAAGACGCATCGCAATCTCAGCCTTGCGCTCTCCGGCCTGATCGATACCGACTATTCTTACCTGTTCGATCCCACCGATGACGCCTTGAGCTGGGACAGGATCGAAAAAGAAAACCGGGTCGTGATTGTCCTGACGAGTTCACTGCTCACCCGTGCCGCAGGCAATAAAGTCGGACGCCTGGTGTTGCAGGATCTGGTTGGTTTTGCCGGGAAGCGCTACCTCGTTCGGCGCGATGCGAATCCCGTGCCGATTACCGTGTTTATCGATGAATTGGGCGAAGTACTTTACGCCGATTTTGTACAGGCGATCGCCAAGCTCGGAGAAGCGGGCGTGCGCTTTGTGATGGCGTGGCAGAGTGAATCCGATATCACCAAAGCACTTGGCCGTGATGATGGAGAGAGCCTTCTGGCCAATATCGGCATACGCCTGACCTTGCGTCTTAACCATCACCCTTCTGCCGAAGCCGTATCCAAATCCCTCGATTATTGCCAGGTTCCTGACATCACCGATGGCACCAGCATGACCACACATGGAGCCGAAGACCAGGCAACGAACGCGATACGAAGACAGAGCTACCGGCAGGTCCCGCTTGTGGAGCCCGGATGGCTTAAAGTGCTGCCAAACGGACAAGGGTTCGCAAAGGTAAGAGGAGCCACTTACAAATTTGATGCCCCGCTATTGGAGCAACCTGATGAAATATCCGTTCATCATGCTGGTTATGATAAGTTGCTTTTACTGCCTCCCGACGAACGCGAGCACGACGACGACTCTGTGTCCGGACCTGGCGATCCCCGACCTGATCGTGAGGGCGCTGATTGAAGTGGAATCGAAGAACAATCCGCTCGCGTTGGGAGCGATGATTGAGGGGGTTCACGTGTCGTTTTATCCTGAAGATATCGATACGGCGGGACTGTTGCTGCAAGAACTTTTAAAGCGCACTGAAAATATCGGGATCGGCCTGATGCAGGTCAATTATTACTTCCATGTAAAGGGCACTGAAATTGATCCCGTCACCCTTTTTGATGACCGGATCAACCGCACTATGGGTTGCCGGATTCTCGGTCATGCGCTCGCCGCGTCCGGCTCCCTGTGGGAAGGTATCGGGCGTTATCACAGCCGAACACCATCAAGAACCGGAACATACGCGATCCGCGTTTTACGCGAAGCCATGAATAGACTGGTTAAGGAGTAAACCATGCGCAAATTCCTGATGGTGGCCCTTATCCTGTTTCCCCTCCTGTGCAGGGCACAGACGCAGTTAGGCGTTGTCGATGTGGTCAGCTCGATCAACACGGCCTGTATCCAATACACGATCCTGGGAGCGTGCCCGATCACACCGCTACAGGCCACACACGTTCTGGTCACCTATTGGGATCCCATCCTGATGATAGAGACGACCCCGCGTTCCGGTGAAAGCATTCTGGCCGGTGCCGCCTTCGACTTTCTTGGCGGCGCTGAAGGGGTGGGGGCAGGTGTGATCCGCAGCATCGCGGCACCTGTTACCGGCAGGGCGGGAATCTGGACCCCTGGCGGCGGCGCCGATACGACCCACCTGTCGGGAAATACCAATTTGCATTTTCACGAAGCGCGGGTTTACACCATTCCTTCTATCGTAGGCCAGACCTGCGGGGCATGCAGTCAGTCCGATACGAACTTTACGGTCAACTACATCAGCGATATCGATGTCCTGTGGCGCTACTCGCAGCCGCATCTTTCCATCGAAGACCCCATACTGGGAACCGGGTTTATGGGGGTATGGGGAAAATTAAATCCGCGCGTCGGGTTTTTAACCCATGGCTCAAAACATGTGGCCGGGGCGGCAGCGGCCATTCGCGCCGCATGGATTGCCTTCGATCCGTTAGGCGCCTCAGCCATTCCTCCGGACCCAAGACCCCTGGTGCTACAGCCATCAACCGTGCTGCCTGTCTGCTGGCAACTGGGATATCCGAAACAGGCGCGAACGA
>Ga0224508_10002066_pt1 | contig 17488 bp, 30 predicted proteins | sample SF_Jan12_sed_USG_4_FD_170157 | JGI IMG/M metagenome (GOLD analysis project Ga0224508, IMG submission 170157) | Sediment microbial communities from San Francisco Bay, California, United States - SF_Jan12_sed_USGS_21 | ecosystem: Environmental > Aquatic > Marine > Sediment | place: USA... | reverse complement strand
CACCCCCCCCCCATGCCTATCACACGCCCACCAGCCATCACGAGCAACACACGCATAGCACATATGTTCTACCTCCTCGAGCCTCTCAGGGCCGTTCTAAGCGTGCGTGAGTCTCACAAGGTGCATAGGTGCACTCGAGTCTCTCAGGGGGCGTGCGGGGCTATTTTCGCATACTGGACGGGTGTATAATTCTCTGGGTAAAAAGCTTTTGGAGGGGGGCAGAATCACCCAAAAACCCAACTCCCCCATTCTTTCTAAATTTCCCCCATTTTGTAAGGTCTGATGCCCAAATGTACGAAATTCCCCCAAAACTCGCCTATTTTGGGGGTTGAAATATCATTTAGAGTATGATACACTATGGGCACAGACGAATCGGACGAATCACAGTAAATCACCAGTTTATAGGTTTCTGGACAAACAAACCCTCTATGAATCGCTCAGTCGTCTAATCACTAGCACATTTACAATTGCATACGCCGTTACGGGTGTTTCCCGTAGCAGGTATATTTTGGGCCTATAAGTTTCCTTTCAGCAGACAGTACGTAACTGACAGGAACAGTCGAAGAATAGGATTGACCAGCCAAGCACGTGCCCAACGTCTCAAGCCCTGGTTTGAACAACACGTGTATATGTCAATCTGAAAGCGTAACCGTTCGGTGCTGTAAAATCTGTGCACAGAACTGGCGTTGTCGGGTAAGGGTAGGGGGATGTCGCTACATCGACGCAGTTTCAATCAATTATCATCGACGAAATTGCAATCCAGTGGCACACTACTGTCGAAAGGGCTGAGCAATCTATACTCGTTGCAGGGCATGGCTACACGCTAACGGTTATGTGCATATATATTGCAATCTCTATACTGAAATAGTAGGCACTTTATTTTTATCACTAGCCACAATACTATTTATGTCACAGTATAACGATTCTTAGCAGTTGACTAACGCCCACAGATAAACAGCGCGAGGGTATAGCCAGGGCATTACCCGTATAACGTCAACCGATAGAATCGGAGATTCAGCCAAAACATTGAAACAAAATTTGTAGTAAATATCTAACTGGCTTGAGTTGCTAACCTGGACTATAGCCCATAGATAGTATATGAGATAGCCAAACAAAAAGTGATTCGTCAGTTAGCTATAACAGAATAGCATCAAATAAGGATAGGCTACTCGCTACTTGAATAGCCTATCACTATTTGATTCTATATTTAACTACTACTACAAAAGGAGCAATTAAAATGAATATCGTTTTTTTCTCGAATGAGGATAATTGCCTTAGTGAGCTTGACCGCAATATTTTTCAGAAACGCCTTGACCGCGTGTTGCTTGACTTGCTCAAAGCGTACAATGTGGAACTAGCAGAGAAGGGTGCGCAGTGCATATTTATAGAGCAGCGCGATGGCAATACATCGGTCTTTATCGGTGCAGATGAGCATGGCGTAACCACGACTGACGAGGGGCTTTTTTGGTGTATCACGAGCGCATACCAGAAAGCCATCAGCTAGTAGTAATCAATTATCAAACAGTAGTTTGTCTTGAAAGGACACAATATAATGAACACTATTAAGTATCTCTTTGACGTGAGCGATTTGATTGAAGTCAACTTGACTGACGAGGGTTTTGATCTGGTGCAAATCGCCGTTGGCGTATTTATGTGTGGCGTCTTGTTTCTGGCTAACATGTAAATGCAAAAGGGGCGACGCGTGCAACGTATTGCACGCGTCGCACCTTGTGTATTTATGTAGACAACAGGAGTAATCAAAATGACAGGCAAACAGTTGCAAGAACATGTTAAGGCTATGAATGCAAAACTCGAGTGCTATGGCATAGCCGACCGAGTTCTATTGTATAGCACTAAGGACTCGGGCGAGTATACGCACCGCGTTATTGTCAATCGACCAGATGGTGAAGTTGACCACGTGACGACAACGAGCAACGACGACACGGCAATATTTACGTTATACGTAACATTTACATCAATCATAGATGGCTATATGCAACGAGCCTTAGAACAAAACGGAGTTTCAATGGGCGAATTTGTTTCACATGATTATGAGTACATACGGCACACGCTCATTTCGGCAATTTGCAACATGTAACGAGGGTATAACACCATGCAAGATAAAGAGACAATTTTCCACGCATACATAGCAGAAACGAGGGACGGCGATGAAATTCACCCAGTCGATTTGTTTACGCCAGAATGGATTCGCGAAAATGTGCCCAACGTCACGAAGGTTACAGAGGCACGTGGTATGTGGACGCGTTGGACCATGCCCGGTTACCTCGACTGTGGAGACTGGGAAACAATACGCGTAGGGAAACAACAGGAGGTATAAATGCGAAAGGGGCGACGCGTACAACGCCGTACGCGTCCCACCTTGTGTGTTTATGATTAGATGAAAGGACACAAACAATGTATATCTACGAAAGCCAGCACCAAACGTATTATGACGCATCAGGTCAGCAATTTAGCAGACGCGCGCCATATCTGATTTTACTGGAGAAAGATAACGAAATGCGCGCCATTGTGCGCAGCGTTGCACTACATCAGTTAGGCAATTTTATGATGGGCTGGGCGCGCATAGCAAATCACAGTATGTCCGTTAGTGGTATCTTTGGGAATAGTGGATTGACCCTTAGTATCGACAACGCCTACATAAGAGGGCAAAAGAACAGCCTTGCACCGGACCAACAAAACGCCATGACAGACGCCGAACTAAGCACAGCGCGTAACGCTATATGGGACGCCGCGCAGCCTTTACCTTCCCGAGTATATGACGCGTGGATGAATGATGAATACCTCACCCTTTACACGTACGGCCAAACGCTCTATGAATATCAGGAGTTATTTATCAAGCCGAAACGCGGCGTGTTATGTGATGGTATTCAGGAATTTATAGAATACCTAAACAGGCGCGGTACTGCTGCTAGTAAAGGCCCTGGATGGATACCTGAAAGTCAAAGAAGATGGTTAAACGCGTACGACAATTTGGCCGAAACGCTCAATACTAACCGTCGATGGCTGGTTTACTATGACGCCAAATATCGCAATGTCTTCGCGTGGGACGGTGTAAATCTAGCCAGATCAAAAGTTGAGTAAGCGAACGATAAGCAACAGGAGTAATCAAAATGCAATACATTTCACGTATGCCAGTTATAGATAGGGAAGATGCAGAAAACATTCTCGATCTACTGAGCGTGTTTGATGAAATTACATTCAACCCCGAAGGGGAAATTATGGCAAAACTATATGTCAAACTTCCTGTTTTGGGTAATGTAACAATCTCATACTATGACCGCGAACGCCATGTAATGGTATTTACGACTGGTGAACGCGAGCCACACAATAACCATTTTTTAAGCAATTGCCTGCCTGATTACGAACCACCCAAAAGCAAGAAGTGGCTTACAGAATGGGTCCAAGAGTCAATCCTGAACCGGCTCCTTGACCAAACAAAAGAAACTGCTTAACCGTCTTATTGTGTAGCGTTTTAAGAGTATACGAAAGGACATAATGACTATGATTACACTAGAGCAAGCCAAAGCCCTGAGACCCGGCGTTGATTACGTGAATCAGCCAACCCAGCACAACGCGGATGGGACGCCGCGACGCTGGAAGGTTACCAGCGTAAAAACGTGGAAGTCAAAACGCAATGCGCACCGTGTATGCGTTGGTCTAAAGTATGGTCTGTATACGCATGACTATTTGACTGAAGATGATTTGCATCTGGTCAATCTGGGCTATGGGTCATAAATCCAAGGTGTTGCGCGCGTTCCCCAACGCGCGCAACACTGTGTATTTATGAACGATATATGAAAGGATAATATCATGGGACAAATGAGAAAAGTGGGAAGTCACAAGACAACCGTCAGTAATGTTGACGGCGTCATAACGACGACATACCACAATACACCCGTATGCACCATTGACACAAACACCCGAGAGATTACATTGCGCAATGGTGGTTGGTTCACGGCAACGACGAGGGTACGAATAACCCAAACCATCACAGAATACCTTGGTTTGGGTGCACGCGTGGGTGTTTTTCAAAAGAATTACGAATGGTTTGTGTACTCTTGGGATGACACCTTCGACTGGTACGAAGGAATTACAGTTGATTACTAGAAAGGATACGCGACAATGACAAGCAAGATGCTTTATACAAAAACAATCGAGAGAATTGTTAGAAATAGCAGAATCAAGGCAACGTTCAAGTATGAGCTTTTGGAGGGCAACACTCAGCCCTATTTCAGCGCAACCTACGAGGAGAAAAGTAAGTACGCCAACGAACACACTCAACCACGCTCGCTTGGTTGTAACTATGAAATGGTGCTCAAGGCTGCACCCGGCCGCGACAACGTTGTTAGATGGCATTTGTGTGGCCCTAATGGACCCATGCACTATGTGTCAAACGCGTTATACTGGCTAGGGTTTAACGATTATGACGTGTTTAACCTGGACAATTTCAAGTCTACAATCGTTTTTGGTGCGTTGGAAGATGATCAACGCAGATATGACAACATTGTGAATATAATCCAGGGCTGGACGCATGATCCAGCAATGGATAGAGAACTGTTCAAGGACTGGTTAGAAGAAAGATTGCCAAGACTTGTCGAGCAGTTTCATAAGGATATGGCCACAATTTTCAACAACTATAGAGAGGGACAAGCATGAAAACATATGTAACGGTCGCGACTGGTGAACAAAATGAGTATTTTTACGAAAAAACATTGTACGCCGGGAATAGTTTTAGTGAGGCGTCAAGAATCGGACTAAAGCACAACGAGCAATATACAAATGATGTATATATTGACGTGTGGGAAGATGGCAAGCATACCAACCGCGTGAAAAGGGAATACACGTTCGCCTCTCCAGAATAAAACACTCCACATAGGACGGACAAACAAGAGGGTTTGCCCGTCTTATTGTGTAGCGTTTAAGTATATGAAAGGACAAATAAACCATGTGTAATTATGATGGCAAGATTGACGAGCAAACCATCAATATAGACGGCGTTGAAATGGTGATTGAATACCACTATGAACAAGATGCGCGCAATCCGTTTAAAGAATGGGACAACCTGAGTGAGGTATACCATACTGCGCGCTGGATGGATTTTGGTGAGATTCATCAATCTATGGGCTGCATACTCTCCTCTCTGGTTTGGGATACCCCAGCCAACACCGGATCCGAAAAATGGGACGATTTTATATATGACCTAGAGAATGATGAAGATGAAGCAATCGGCCGCGCGTGGAAGATTCTGGACAATTACTATATATATCAGTACAAAACTCTCTATATGAATCGCGACTGTGAAAAATTCCTCTTTATCACGTCCAAAAAGAACGCGGCCAAAGCGTTTCTGAAAAAGATTGTGACTAAGGACGTGCGCGAACGCACCCGTGATTGCATCAAAGGCGAGATTGAGACCTTTCAGCATTACCTAGAGGGTGAAGTGTACGGCTATATTGCACATCTTCCTGACGACCACCCGGACGATTTGATAAACCCGGACGACTACAATGATTCTTGCTGGGGATACTACGGACGGGATTCTGTGGAAGAATCGGCAAAGAGTGAGGCACGATATTTAGCCGAACGCTACAATGATGATATGGCGCGAGCAGTTGAGGAGAAAGCGCGGGAAGATGAGCGCGAGCGAATAGCACTGCACGCCGCGCAAACGTACGCATACGCATAGCATAAATTCCTACGTAGGAAAAAGGAGGTCAACATGTGACCGTGACAAGTCACGCGCTCAAATAGAATCAAGCCTGGATAGGGGATACTTACACAATCCCCTATCTAACCGTGATTTTATTTAGTGAAAGGGCAAACCATGAAAGATAAAAGAGATTATGCAATAGAATTTTTTGTGGGCAACGCTGCCCACCAAATCGCTGAAGATAATACTCGTGGAGTTTGGGCAGATAGCCAGAACATGCAGGAATATGTCCTAAACATAGGGCGAGTAAACGCAGCTTTAATCAGCGATGAAATGCTGGACCTATTCAACAAAGAATATAAAAGCGCCGTGCAGGGGATAGAAAAAGATGAAACGAACGAAATGATGTTCATCCCCTAATAAACCGGCTACAAATTTTCAGCACATGCCAGAAAGGACAATTTGACCATGAATGAAAAACGATATCACTACTATGAAGGTAAGCAGCGTTACGCGCTGCATATGGAGGTATGTAGGTATGTGGGCCATAGAACACACGTGGAATATTCGCTGCGCAAGTCCGGCAGCAAAACCCCTATATTCGAGGGTGAAGATTATAGCCCTTCCCCTCTTTACCGTGACCCAGTAGGACGTAAAAGTGCAAATGAGCTTATGGGTTGCCTCCTGTTGAGACCCGGCGACACTGACGACGAACACTTCGAGGGGTACACCAAAGAACAATTGAGATTTGCCGAAACCGAGGCAGATTACATCATTCTACCGGATGAAAACTAGAGTACCGTGTCAACCATATAGATAAAAGGACAAATAATCATGAGATACACAATCAAGAGTCTGCGCGCGGACATTGATGAAATGAACGAAGTTTTGGAAGAATATGGCTCAGAATATACATTCACGATAGGCCAAGCGTACGGGTGTACGCAGCTAAATAGCGCAACCACAGAACAGGCAGCGCGCCACTGTATACACCGTCAACTAGAATCGGGAAGCCCACGCGAGTGCAAAGAGACCGCAGACAGGTACTATGGTCAGTGGACAAGCACAAACGACAAGCGCAGCGCAACACTGCATACACATGATAACCCTATTTGCGCCAGCGTAGGCGACATAAAGCACATATTAACCCAAAATGGCAGCTACTTTTTCACCAGAAACACGATGAGATTTTTTGGTGATACCCTGAGATCCTTCGGAGTGAGAACATGGAATAACAAGAGAATTATGTACCGTAAGCCAACCGCGGCTGTCAATGTAATGGGAACATGGAAAAAGTGTGGTCGAGAATTTTTCAATTGCTGGCACTTTGACGGGCAAGACCTACAGAGCATGTCAGAGGAGGATGAAAACGCATTCTTTAGCACCCTGTAACAATCTCAATCCAAGGTGGGGCGCGCGTTCTCCAACGCGCGTCACACCGTGTATTAAGATTCTATGAAAGGACAAAATATCATGAGAGAAAACATTATGCGCGACTCGCTTTACAACATGCGCCGCGACTCTGGCGCATCTAAGGATTATGGGACGGGTGTTCTGGTTGGGGTGGTAACTGCATTGATGGCAACCGAGAACATCAATTTCGAACAGGCAGCACGCCGCGTGGCCAAGTTGGTACCGGCTGGCGCTCGAGACGAATGTTTCCCGGAGGGGTGGAGAGAGCACTTCCCCACCAAATAAACCGGCTGCAAATTTTTAACAATAGTGAAGCGATAGTGAAAGGACAATAGACTGTGAATACATTACGTGAACTGACAAAGCTGCGCGGACATATCGACAATGACCGTTTGAATGAGGACTACCAGAAAAATCGGAAAAACAATCCTTGGCACTGCCCTGACCTGAACTGGGCAAAGCAGCAGATAAGACCAACCGGAAAACCGGCTGGGGATGTGGAGGAATACAACCAGCGCGCGGAGAGATGGCTCAATACATACATCCCCAGCATGAGCGCGCTGAAAGCAGCCGACCTTCTCGACAAAATCAGTGAGCTTAAATTTAGACTCGTGGAAGAGTATACCAACGAGTTGCTAGAGCGTGATGATTACGACATGACAGACGCGACCTATACAGCGCGCCACGCGGTTTCCGTCGGTATGGCTCTTTCCCCATACCTGGCCAAATACGGAAAGAACTACATGATAAAAACAAATACCTACGGTTTAGGTCACATGTTTCCACATAAAAAGTGAAAGGATAAATCATGAACGTATACCGGCTAGACAATCAAAAACAACCACGTCTGTGGTGACGCGTGGCAGTAAACCGGCTGCAAAATTTTAACAATAGTGAAAGGACACAATCTAATGAGTTTTGAAATTCGAGGTATTGACACACGCCCAGGGTTAGACCCCTACACAGGAGGGATTACGTATACCTCTCTGCTTATCAACCCGGACGAAAATTTTGTGATGGTCACACAGGAATACCGCGACAACTCAACCCCAGCCAACCAGTATCACGGCGTTGTGATGGCGTACACAATAAATGACCATCCTCACGAGGATGTCGTGCGAAGGTTCCTGGAGGGCTATGGAAAACCCTTAATCCAGGCCATAATCGACGGCCATACCGCGGGGTTTGACGGCAATAACATGCGCGGGTATCTCACGAACGAAGCGCAGGAGGCAAAAGATGAACTAGATATTCAACTCGCGCACGGCCATTTCCCAAACCACTATGAAGCGTGGCCCGTAGATGAATGGTATGAGTATGAAGACATCACGGCCCAAACAACGGATGAGGAACTGAAGGAACTTGCCAAGCAGAACCCGGACGAATCGCATGTGATTCTGCTGGGGGATGCCCTCGAGTATCTCACAGAGCGCCGAGACGAGTGCAGAGAGGAGGATGAATCATGATGCAAAAAATGTCAGGCAAATCCGGGGACCTGAAATTCGTGGTGGAGTGGTCAGACAACCCCGAGTCCGGTATCAACCTTTACCTCGGAGAAAACGATGACGAAAACGAGATGCCATCAGTGTGGGTAGATACATTCCGATGGCAGGAAAGATACCCCAACGGAGAACCAAACGACTCCTGCGACGGCGAACTGTTTGTCAGAGTGTACGCCCGAGGCGCAGATGAGCCAACCGAAAGCATTCTTGTAGACCGCGCGGACTGAACACAATATACATGAAAGGACACTAACAATAATGAGCAACGTCATCGGACAGTTGACAAGATGTAGCAGAGGTGGGAAGCACGCGAAAGTTTTAAACACCACGTGCATGGTCAGGGGGAGAGATACGACATGTACTGCCATGACAGTCCTCACATTCGGTCCACACGGGGAGAAGTTGCGCCTAGAGGGGGACAGGGCTATGTATGCCTACAAGTACGCTCTACGGACGAAAAACCAGCCACAGGGGACGCGTGCTCCACAAAAGGTAAAGGAGGTTTCTGTTGGGATGCTTGCTAGTGCTCACTGAGGTGCCGATTAGGTTCTGGGGCGCAGTGATAGCCGCGCTGATTGTTGGTAGCATATTTGGTGAAATGGCAGCAGGGATGGCGTTCCTGTTTGTCCTATTTGTCCTGTGAGTAGTTTCAGCCTCGGGCCTGGTAGAGAGGACTATCAGGTCTGAGAGTGAAATTACGAACGTGTATCAGAAAGGATGGTCGAGATGATTACGAAAGGATTGATAGTATGCTGGACCGTGCATGACGGTCCACATTCCCCAGTAGCTTTCGAGGGGAAAGATATTCCTGAGCAACTGACGGCGAATGTTGTGGACCGTCCAACCGCGTTTTGGGAGGCCACGAACCTTCCCAAGAGTGGGTATTCCCCAACCCCTGGGAAGCTGTTTCGGACAGACAAAGTTGGCAGCAACGTCAAAAACGGACTGTTGCGACGCATCCTGTATGCCCTGGACATTGACGAAAAAGATACGGTGCTAAAAACGGTACAGGTCGGTCACATGTGGACCATTGAGGGCATGGGAGCATTCAAGTTCTCTGCTTACATTAGAGAGGACAAAAACGGGAACGATGTAGGATACATAGGAGACAATGTGAGACCCACAGACATGATGCTGGAGATGTTCAATGAAAAGTACATAGGGCTGTACGGGAACATCCAGGGACGAAAGGTGCGCGAAGGTCTCACCGACATGGTCAAGGACGATGGTGGAATCGCCCTAAAGTCAAAGGGTGGCACCTATCTGGTCCCCACGCCCAGCCCTGGAGTGGAGGAAAGATATCACAAGGTAGCTGAGTGGATGACCCAGGAGGACATAGGCACCCTGGTTGTTCTGCCGTACTTTGGTTCCGAGGGTGCATACATGGAAAGCATCCTGGCCCAAGCACAGGCAGACATGCAAGCCGACATTGACGAGATTGTTGAGGAGGCGCGAAAGCTGAAAACGTCGAGTGCCAAGGGCAAGACCCGGCAAAAAATGGTTGACCGGGTGAATGGTCTGAAGGAAGCTCTCGCAGAGAAGTATGGTCTGCTGCGCGCTATGCTGGATGACCAAATTGTCGCCCCGGCAGAAGGGGTTCTCTCCGCGGTTGGGGAGACGATAAAACAAGAAGAAATCATCATTGAGGACGACATCGTAGATGAGGAAATTCAAGACGCGATGTTGGCGTTGTGAGTACCAGTAAAGGACAAGATCATGAGCAACAGTAACGGTATAGCAATACAGGACACCTGTCCTGAGTTTCTCAGAGCAGTAAAAACATGCTCCGAGATCACCAAGATTTACATAGAAATGGTGAAAAACTCACTGTTTCCTGGACGGTTGGACATCATGAGGGCCATTACATATGGCCTGTGCTCCGGGGAACACGTGATGCTGATGTCTCCTCCAGGAACGGGAAAGTCAACCATCGCGCGCTACTTTGCAGACGCGATGGGGTTGGGTACTTTCGTATATCCGATGGGCGCGAACTCCACCTGGGACGACCTGTATGGATACCTGGACCCGGAGGCAGCTATTGCTGGGAAGATAAGACGAAGCTGGGGTGGGTTGGCCCGTTCTGGCGTGGTCCTCTCCTTCCTCGATGAGATGGATAAGGCACCTGCAAGCGTAAGAAACTACGCACTTGCTGGTATGGAAGAACGAACTGTCTGGGACCCAGAGACCCAGATAGAGAGACCCCTGGACCTGCACACAATGATTAGCGCAGTCAATACAACGATAGAGGATACCGAGGCATTGCTGAATCGGTACACCCTCTTGGTGAAGTCTGGATATATCACAGACCCCAGAGACTTTCGGAAAATGCGACACTCGATTCGCCCAAGGGCCACGAAGATGGTAGATGTGTCGCTGGATGACCTGTCAAACCTGCGAACTGTGGTGGCACGGGTGGCAGTGAACGAAACAGATGAGACCAGCAACTTTGTGGACATGCTGTGGGCGAACATAAAAAGCGTCTCTGGTGGTGAGGAAATATCCGACAGATTATGGCAGCGCGCGGGCGTGATTGCTGCTGGACGCGCTATCAGTGAGGGGCGCGTTGCCCCCTCCATTGCTGACTGGTGTACGGCAGAGTTTGTATTGTGGCGCGACCCAGACAATCAGGAAAAAATAGCGTCCTGGATAGCGTCCTGTGTGGCAGACGCCACGGAGTTTCCAAGCATAGAGGAACTCAAGGAAAAGTACGACGACATCCTGACATCGTATCAGGGGATGGACCTGGCCGAACTGGGACGCGCGGAGGTCATGTCCACAGTGTGCAGAAACACGCTGCTGCGCATGGGACCAAGGGGCGACAGAAACTTAGCGTCCTCATTCGCCAGCTTGACGGCAGCAATACAGGCGAAGATTGCCATAGGGGGAAGTGATGAATAGCTCATTCCTGAACGACATATTCGGCACCCTGGCGCTCGGAAAGGCCAGGGGTGACTCCAGACTGTTCCACGAACTCCTCCTATCTCAGGACATGGCAGGAAAGTACCCCAGTGGGCAGGACGCGTTCCTGTCCATGATGGGCGCAGAGTATGACACGTCTTCTCCCTACCACGTCTACTGGGAAGCACTAACGAGAACCGGGCAGGGCACGAGAATCAGAGAAAGATTCGCCACCCTGTCCGGCAACCGAAAGAACTCAGCCGTGTTTGCCCTGATGGGTGCGTTTGAGAAACTCCTCCAGGAGTTTCCAGAGCCACCCGAACAGGAGGAACAGGAAGAAGAGGAAGAACCCTGTGAGGACGGGGAGGAGGGGCTTGACACCCCTGACAGCACATTAGGGCAGGACGGCGATGATGACCAGGATGCCGATGGCGAACAGGAGCCAGAGGACGGAGAGGGTGAACAGGACGGGGATGGCGAACATGACCCAGAGGATGGGGATGGCGAACATGACCCGGACAATAGTGGCAATGGTGGCAACGGTGATAACGATGATGAGGGACATCGCAGCGACACAGGAGATGGTGACGATGATAGCGACACAGGAGACGAACCCCAAGATGACGATCAGGGCGATATGGATTCTGATAGCCCTGACAGCGACCCTGGAGAGGGGCTAGAAGATGAGGGCGAAGGTGACGGTAACTCTCCTGGTGATAGCGATGATGATGGCCCTGTCGATGACGAGCAATCTGATGGACCAGAGCCTACTCAAGAGTCAGGTGATGATGGCCATGAAAATGGTCCAGGTGATACTCCTGATGGTTTTGGCGACATTGATGTACCACCAGAGATAGAGATGGCCGCGGCTGCTGCTATGGAGAAATTTGATGATGGAGTGAACCAGTCCGAACTTGTTCTCGACATTGCCACCTCCATAGGTAGTACCGGCAATGAAATCTCCTTCATCGCCAAGGTGACTGAGCAATACGAACACCTGGCTGTCCTCGCCAAAATGATGGGGTTCGCCAAGGATGCCCTGGGTGGCGCGGAACGAGACATCTCAGCGAACACCGGCGTGATGGTAGACTACACGAGAGGAAGGTTGGGCAAGACTACGACTATGCAGGAACGGATAGCTCTGGCCAGAGGTGATACCCCGGCAAAGCTTCGCATGATTCGCCGTAATATGGTAAACTTGGAGGTGGAACAGGAGTTGCCCGCGGGGAGGGGAAATCTAATAATTCTCTCTGACGCGAGTGTCTCCACCCTGGACTACTGCGACATAGACGGGGTTGCGATGACCATCAGAGAGGCCATTGAACTGTTCGAAATATCCATCGCTCACACAATCGTCAAGGATGGCAGACGATGCACGTCGTTTATGTTTAATGACACAAACAGAATGACCATTGAGTGGGGAAAGGGAGACCCAGGAGAGTACCTATCCCCAAAAATAGGGCCATATGATGGGACCGATGTGGGCGATAGCCTGGAGATGGCCCTAAAGATGGCAGGGCCCAGGGGTGACATCCTAATAATCACGGATGGACTCTGCTGGACAGACGGGGTTTGCTGGACAGACGACCCCACCTCGACATTTTACAACCGTGAACTCGCAGGGAAAATTAACAAGTTTAAGGTAGGGGGTGGGCGCATCTGGTCCCTGATTATTCTGGATAACCCAAGTGCCCTAGAGTACCTCACGTACTGCGATGGGCAATTTCTGGCCAGGGACCTGGTTGGCCCGGATGCACAAAAAGCTGTGCGTTCCATCATGAAAGAAAGCAGCAACGGAAAACGGAGAAAAGCCCTATGAGTAGATTCGTCCTGGTTCAGGACCCATACGCATATCTTTCCTACTCCAAGAGTGAGCAGGATAAGATTACAGGGACTAGGTGGGGAATGGAACCCCCCACAGAACCACATGAGTTACTCTCGCTGGGTATCAAGCAGATAGCAGGGGACTCCTCTGTTGTCTGCTTGTTGACCCAGTCAACCAACGTCCCCCGGTGCGTCATCCTCTTGGACAGATGGGGTATCACCTGCCGCGAAATGCTGATGGTGGGTGGTAGGCCCGTCATCGTTGGCACCACTGGCACGGAGGAGTGGACGTGGACCAGAGGGGCAAAGAGTCAATCTGAACTAACTCGGATGGCCATGACGAAATATTCAATTATAGAAAGGAGGGAGGTGTTCTCACAAACACGCCGTCCAGACTGGACCTCGTGGGGGTTCTGGGATGGCAGGTTCAGGCACACGCCCCCAACTTGTGACCCGTACGCTGGGTCACGAGGGAAGAACACGATAAGAACGACTGACAGCATGACCGACATACAGGCGTACGCCAAGAAGGTGTACGAGGGACACATGGAGGAGTTGCACCGTGTGGCCCAGATGCTTCTCGTCAGAATGGAGGACGGTACAATGACCGCGCGTCAGGCGTCAAATGTCCTAATGGGGATGGGTGTAAAGAGCAATAACGCGTACGCCTTGCTGAAGATAGTGAGGGTGGTCCCAGAGAACTTCTGGGACTACACATTAACATTCGAACAACTGAAAAGGTTTCTCTGTCGGGAGGGACTCAACATAGGGAGCATCATAAAGCTCCCTCAATATAAAGTAGCTAACATCCGGGAGGGATTATGACTAAGCAAACGCACAATTCGCCAAAGGTTCAACCCCTGAGAGTTTCTCAGGGAGTGTTCGCTGAATTCATCATGGTCAAGCTGAGAGGTGGATACGGGGACAACACACAAACCCTGAGAGCACTGGTGAATCACTGGCACGAAACGCCAGCAATGAACAGATTCGTAGTAAGGGATGACGGTCCCCTGGAGGAAGGAAGCCAGATTCGGGTCCACTCGGTCGCGAAGGAGGAGGCGAACGGCGCGGCCGCGGATATGGTAGGACAAGGGTTGACCAGCCCACGGAACACAGACATTATTGCCAGCCTGATAAAAACATACGAGGAAAATGAGACGGTGGACCCACCGCGCGTGGAGACGGCAGTGGCCCTGTAAGGAATAAGTAATATCCTGCCCCCTTTTTGTGTGATACAATACAGTTTCCCACACAAAAAAGAAGCAGGATATAAAAGTGTTCCTTAAATTAAGCGCAAAGAAGCCAAAAGTAGATTACGACAGCATGTCAGACGAAGAAATCAGGGATATGCTGCGCGCCATGTCAGACCGCGACCGAAAGGCTCTGCTTAGAAGGCTTAGAAGCCTCAGAAGTATCTGGTCTGATAGTTCTTTGTAGGATTTTGCGCTGTGGGGGAGTCATCTCGCTCACGATGTCCATAATCTTATCTACCTCATCCTCCACCGTAAGACTCTTAATCATTTTCAGGGCAGCTTCACGCTTCTCTGGAGATAGGGACTCGAGGGCAGAAACAGCGTCCTTCCCCCACTCGGGAAGGTCGTCAGTCTTCTCCCCCGTGATGAGGTATCCAATGGATACCCCCATGTGCTTGGCAACCCTCACAAGAATACCAGGGTCCACTCGGCCCACATTACCCCTTTCTATCCGAGAAATCCTGGCGCGTTGCACCTTCATTATCTCGCCTATCTCCTCCTGAGTCATACCCTTGGAATCTCTCAGGGACTTGATACGGTTTCCAAACATTTTCTGACTGTAATTCATCGTTCTCTCTCCTTGATGAGTGTTTAAGACATCCCGTGTTCCACAGGGAGACTGGGGGTCCCTGCGTGTCTCTGGTACATATTAAAGCACATATGTACCGGAAAAGTCAACCACATGTATCAATCAGGAAACAAGTGGCAATATCACAATTTGCACATTCGGACAATTTATGATACAATTTAGATGCGTTTGATTCTACTAGGTTAGGAGGGATTATGACATGCCCGGTTTGTGGAAAAACGATGAAGACCGGAAGTTGGTATGACGACAGTGGGTTTGCCAGAGTCGTTGAAGAGTGGAGTGAATGCACCCAAGGATGTGGTGAAGTGGCTTTCGGCCACTCCTACGGACTCAAGGAGTCATATGTAGGGAACATGGAGTGCTATGGGTATGTAGGGAACATGGAGTGCTATGGGAACGATGCAATGTTTAACGAGGCAGTGGACAATATGAGAATGGCTATGATGTAAAGGAGGATTGACATGTTAGGAAAAGCAAAGGCGAAAGCCATAATCGAACAGGGCGTGACGTGGGATGAGTTGCGACATGTGCTGGTCAAGGCCCGCGCGGATGGGGCAGCAGACGATAGCGTGTCTGTCGTCAACTCGTCGTTCTCAAAGGCTGCTATGTTCAACATAATGGCCAAAGATATTGATTACCATGCAGCCCAACATACGATCTATGATCGCATTGGAAGCATCGTTGCAACTCATATTTTGCGCGAGTTTGGCGGATATGTGGACGGGAATAAATACAAGCTGCCCCAACGAAAACCGCGCCCGACCGTCCCCAAGTGGCACGAGGAGCCGATAGAGTTTGGCTAGAGTTTTTTTGTTATCAATGTTTCCCATTGATAACATTGGTGTGATGTGGTAAGATACAGAAAGGACATGATTATGAGCGATTACAGGGAGTTTGAACTACACGTTGGCAACCTAATAGCCAACTACGAGTCCCTCTTCCCCGGGGGGCAGTACACGGTGGTCATATTTAACGAAAATGGAGACACGGTGTTCCAGGGCAACGAGTATATCCCCTTCACAATGCCTCTTTTCGATGTGCAAATTTCCGACCCACCAAGCGAACAACTGATGCTGGATATGCCTATTTACGAGGAGGTTCCCTAATGGCCACCAAGCACGAATCATTAGATGAGGCACTGTTTGTAGCCAAATCCCAAATGCCCACCATTCTGAGAACAGCAAAGGGTGTCCACAACAAGTACGCAAAGCTTGAGGACGTGAAGGCCCTGACTGACCCCGTTTTTGTGGAAAACCGTATTCTGCTGGATGAGCAACCAGCAGAATACTGGACCGATGACGGAAAGCAGATGATGGGCATAACAATCCGTGTGGTCCACCTTGACAGCAAGGAGGAGAGAGAATACACGAGATGTATGCCGAATGGAAATCTCAAGCCACAGGACGTAGGCTCCTTGGATACCTATATGCGCAGATACCTGTACATGCTGGTGTCTGGTACTGCACCGGAAGATGATGACGGCCAGTCGGCCAACAATAGCTATGACTCCCGAAACCAGCAGGGGAAAGGCAGAAAGGCATCCACGAACGGCCATTCTGCTGCCGTCAAGGAGGCAGAGAAAATCATCCAATCCCTGGACGATGTGGAAGAGATGAACCCCAACGGTCCCGGCGAAACGAAGAACTTTCTGGAGAGATTTGTGTCCTACCAGCAAGACCTCGTACAGAATAGTTCGACCAGAATGAGCCAAAAGCAGCACGGGTATCTCGTCGGTCTTTTGGACAAATACGGCCAAGGCAAAGAGCACTACTCGCACGCCATCCTCTGGTATCTTTCGGGGGAAGAGGTCTCAAAGGATAACCCGACCCCGCGCGGGCTGAAGGAACTACTCGACAACCTGTCATCGTGGAGCAAGGACGAGGGGGACGAAGCCAAGATTAAAAAGTACCTGTCACCCCTGAACGACCTGTACGACATGGCATACGAGTCGTACACGGTCATGCTGGAAGGGAAAGAGCAGGAGGAGGAGATAGAGAAGGAAATGGCAGCACTATAGCAAGCACTCAGCATGGGGAGAACGCGCGTTCTCCCCATGCTTCTTTTCGGAGAACAACGATGTTAACCCCACAGGAAATCAAATCAAGGTTCGACTCCAGGGGGGTCCTGGAGAGCGCAGGATATGGACCGTCTGACGGCGACAAAATCACCTGCCCGTTTCACTCGGGTGGCCAAGAGAAAACTCCGTCCCTCCACCTCTATCCAGATGGTGGGTGGTATTGCTTCGGTTCGTGCCAGGAGGGGGGAGACGTTATCTCCCTGGTCGGCAGACTCATACACGGGAACTCGTATGACAAGAGTAGCCACTACGCGGACGTGT
>Ga0224508_10002065_pt1 | contig 17490 bp, 12 predicted proteins | sample SF_Jan12_sed_USG_4_FD_170157 | JGI IMG/M metagenome (GOLD analysis project Ga0224508, IMG submission 170157) | Sediment microbial communities from San Francisco Bay, California, United States - SF_Jan12_sed_USGS_21 | ecosystem: Environmental > Aquatic > Marine > Sediment | place: USA... | reverse complement strand
GGCTGGTGGCCCGCGCTCGCCGGCGCCTTTCGCAGGCGTGGCGACTTCGCTTGGTATGGGTCGGTGCGCTGCTGTTGGCGGTCGGGGGAGTGCTGGTGGCCTGGCAAGGGGTTACCGGTCGCTTCTCTAGCTGACCCTGCCCGATGATTTCGGGTCCTTTGGCCCTGCAGCCGCTCTCGGTGATGACTCAGAGTGGTCGTGGAAGCATGGTTCTTCGGGCCAGGACGAGCCCGCCGGAAGGTGTCCTATGGGCGAAGCGCGCATACGGAAGACTCGGGGAGGGGGGTCCCCAAGCGAGCCACGGCGGCCAACAGGGCGCCGGCCATACGCGCGGGTCCGGACACTGACGCTCCTCGTGGCCGTTCTCACGGCGTTGGGCGCCCTGGCACCCCTCCCAGGTGTCTCGCCGGTGGCTGCGACGTCGGTCGACGTCCCCACGAGCGCGGTCAAGCTCACGACCGGGCTAGTACGCGCCACCGATTGTGGTGGCAGTGGGCCACCGACCTCGTGCGGGCCCGTCGCTGTTGGCGTGGTGGGCGACGTGCTGTTCTTCAAGGCCGACGACGGAGTGCATGGCACCGAGCTGTGGATCAGTGACGGCACAGCAGCTGGGACGTCAATGGTCAAGGACATCTACCCCGGCATCACCTCGTCGATGGACTGGTCTGGCGGGGTAGGTTCTTCGAGCTACCCGGCCGTGATTGGCAACACTCTGATTTTCGAGGCAGACGATGGCGTGCATGGACGCGAGCTGTGGAAGAGCGACGGCACCGAGGCGGGCACCGTTCTGGTGAAGGACCTGCGTACCGAGCTACTTGGCGACGGGACCAACCCGGGGTCCGAGATCTGGTCGTTGACGACGGTTGGAACCTCGGCCTACTTCCGGGCGTCTACCGATGGTGTCGGCTACGGCAACGCCTTGTGGAAGACGGACGGCACCGGTGCAGGAACGGTCCTGGTCAAGAACTTCTATCCCAGCGGATCCGTGTTTGGACCCTTTGTCGAGCTTGATGGCGAGGTGCTGTTCGCAGCTCGTGACGGGTTCGGCACCGGCACCTCAGGCCGAGAGCTGTGGAAGAGCGACGGCACCGAGGCGGGGACCGTGCTCGTGAAGGACATCAGGTCGGGCGAGGAGTCGTCGGCTCTGGGCTCGCTCACCACCGTTGCCAGCACGCTCTTCTTTGCCGCCGACGATGGAGTCGTCGGCCGCGAGCTGTGGAAGAGTGACGGAACCGAGGCCGGCACCCTCCTGGTGAAAGACATCGTTGCCGGATCGGCCTCGTCAGAACCGCAGTACCTCACGGCCGTGGGTGGCACGCTCTTCTTCGAATCACACGTCGACTCAACGCCGACAGGTATCGAGCTGTGGAAGAGCGATGGCACTGAGGCCGGCACCATTTTGGTCAAGGACATTGCTCCGGGTACTGCCTCGTCCCAGCCCCAGTTCCTTACCGCGGTTGGGCCTTCAACCCTGGCCTTGATGGCCGATGACGGCACGCACGGTAACGAGCCGTGGAAGAGCGACGGTACCGAGGCCGGTACGGTCCTGGTGAACGACATCCGGTCCGGGGGCTCCTCATCGCCGAGCCGGTTCACGCCGTTCGATGGCCTCGTGTACTTCACGGCGGACGACGGTGTTGCCGGCAACGAGCTGTGGAAGACCGACCTCACTACCGACGGGACGAAACTGGCCGTCGACGTGTGGCCGGGGATTAGCGGTTCGGCTCCGCAGTACCTGACGGTTGTCGGCGACATGCTCATCTTCGATGCCGAGGACAGCGGAGGTCGGCAACTGTGGCGGCTCAACCGTGCTCCCGAGGGAACCACCCCGGCGGCGAGCACTCCGGTCAATACCGCGGTGCCGGTGACGTTGGCGGCTATCGACGCCGACGGCGATTCGTTCAGCCTTGCCACGACATCGTCACCAAGTGATGGCGTCCTATCCGGGACCCTCCCCGACCTCACCTACACGCCGGACCCTGGCTTCGTAGGGGTTGACACCTTCACGTATACCGCCACGGATACTTGGGGAGCCGTCGGCACCGCAACCGCCACGATCCGGGTCTTCGAGTATCAAATGCTCGACGACTTCGAGGACGGCGATGTCGTTGGTTGGAGTTGGGCACCCGATGGGCACAACGGGTTCCTCGAGGCTGATTCGGCAGTGGTGTCGCCGAACGGCGGGGGCTTCGTTGGGAAGGCAACGTACGACTCATCCTGTTACGGGCCGGGGTACCACTTCGATCCGGTCACGCCTAGCTACTTCAGTTTCTACTTCAGAGCTGACGGCGACACCAGTTCCTCAAGCGGCATTGCCTTCGCTCTGCGCAGCACCAGCGGAGAGTGGCTGACGGACATCAGCCTCCACGCCGGCAGCCTGCGCTTCCTCGCAGTGGGCGGCGTGCGGCAAGACATCATGCCGGCGTCCATGAATGTCTGGTATCTCGTCGAGCTTCGGAACGTCGATTGGGACACCGACACGTTCGACATCTGGGTCAATGGCGTTGAGAAGGAAACGAATGCTGCCTTTTACACCCCCGGCCTCACAGACATCCGACTAGTCCAGGCGTATGCATGCCCCACGACAACCGGTCCCCTCTATGTCGATGACATCCGCTACGGGAGCACCAACCAGACTCCCGTCGCCGATGATCAGACGGTGACCACTGATGAGGACACCGCCGCGGCCATCACCCTCACGGGGTCCGATCCTGATGGTGATTCGCTCACTTTCGCCGTTACCGCGGGTCCGTCCCACGGGGCCCTGACGGGGACCGTGCCGGACCTGACCTACGACCCCGATGCCGATTGGAACGGCGCCGATAGCTTCACCGTTACCGTCTTCGACGGCGCTGCAACATCGCCTCCGGCGACGGTCTCCATCACCGTCGATCCGGTCAACGATGAGCCGAGCTTCACCGAGGGCGCCGATGTCACCGTCGCCGAGGATGCAGGTCCCCAGAGCGTCTCCGCCTGGGCCACCGGCATCTCGTCAGGTCCTGCCAACGAGTCAGCCCAGACCGTCGGGTTCACGGTTTCCAACGACAACAACGCTCTCTTCACGGCGTCTGGCCAACCAGCGGTATCCCCAACGGGAACCCTGTCGTACACGGCGGCGCCCAATGCCAACGGCGATGCAACGGCCTCGGTGTTCCTCGTCGACTCCGGGCCGGGCGATGCCCCTGATGACAATCGGAGTGCGACCTCCGAGTTCCTCATCACCGTCACTCCGGATGGCGACGTCTTCTACGTCGACCTCTCGGCTACCGGCGCCAACGACGGATCATCATGGGCCGACGCCTTCACCGACCTCCAGGATGCTCTGTCGGTCGCCTTTTTCGGCGACAAGATCCTTGTCGCCGCGGGAACCTACCTGCCTTCCGATACGGACACCGCGGCAGTGTTCAAGACCGTCCATGACGTTGATTTGGAGGGCAGCTACCCGGCCGGTGGCGGGCTTGAGGCCGACTTCGGGGCGCACCCGACGGTGCTGTCGGGGGACCTTCTGGGGAACGATGACCCGGGCGATCCGGACTCGATCGACGACAACTCGGTGATCGTCGTTGATGTCTCGAACACGCACATGCGGCTCGACAACTTCGCCATCACCGCGGCCACCGGTGCCGGGATCGGCGGCACCAATTCTGCTGTGCTCATCGGCTTTGGCCTCATCGATGGCAACCATGGCCGGGGGGTTCATCTGAGCGGTACGACCGATGTCTTCATCGCCGGCCCCACGATCTCCAACAACTCAGCCGGAACCGGTGCTGGTGGCGGTGTCTACCTGGAGGGCCCAGCAGTGGCCCGCTTCGCTGATGTGATCATCGAAGGCAACTCCGCTGCCAGCGGTGCCGGCGCCTTCATCGAAGGCACCGTGACCATGTACAACACGGTCTTCCGTGGCAACACGGGAGTTGGCCCCACCACCGACGGCGGGGGCCTCAAACTCGCCGGAGCCGGCGACTCGGTGATCATGAACTCGACCTTCGTTGGTAACGAAGCCAACGTCGGCTCGGCCATCGTCGTCGACGGCGGCGGCGTGTCTATCGTCAACTCGACGTTCACCGGGAACGGGGCCGACCCGGACGGCGGCACGATGATCCAGCTCGATGCCGGCAGCGTGAGCGTCGACAACGGCATCGTGTGGAACAACTTCGGCTCCACCTCGATCGCGGGGACCGCTGTGGCCTACAGCATCGTCCAGGGTGGGATGGCGGGAACGGCCGTTCTCGACGCCGATCCGCTGTTCAAGGATGCCGACGGACTCGACGACATCTACGGCACGGCCGACGACGACGTGCGCCTCCTCGGCACTTCGCCGGCGATTGACGCCGGTGACAACTTCAGGGTGCCACCCGACACCCTCGGTCTCGACAACGATGATGACACCGTCGAGCCGACGCCACACGACCTCGACCACAGACCACGGTTCTTCGACCGCGGCAACCCCGACACCGGCGTTTCGGGCAACGGCTACCCGGATGACATCGTCGACATGGGGGCCTTCGAGCTTGGGAACGAGGCACCTAGCCCCCAGCCCGATTCGTACACGACCAACGAGGATGTTCCCCTCGTCGTGGGAGCCCCCGGGGTGCTCGCCAACGACTCCGATCCCGACGGCGATGCGCCGTTGCAGGCCCAGAGCGCCGGTGGGGTGATGCATGGGACCCTCATCCTGGGCGCCGACGGCTCGTTTACGTTCACACCCGAACCTGACTACAACAGTCCGCCCGGCGATCAGGCTCAATTCCAGTACCAGGCCGTCGATCCCACTGGAGCGCTGACCACCCAGACCGTGGATATCTACGTCAACAACGTCAACGACGCGCCGTCGTTCACCCTCGGTGGCGACCGGACCTCGCTCGAGGACGGCGGGGAAGAGTTCGTCGGCGGGTGGGTGACTGATATCAGTGCCGGACCGCCGGACGAGGCCGGCCAAGTGTTGACGTTCACCTTGACGCCGGCCGACCCGTCGCTCTTCGAGGTGCCTCCAGCGATCGACCCCGGGACGGGAGCGTTCACCTACACGCCGGTCCCCGACGCCAATGGGTCGACCGAGGTGTCTGTGGTCCTCAGCGACGACGGCGGAGTCGAGGACGGCGGCGACGACACCTCGGCTACCCAGACCTTCACCGTCACCATCGAGCCCGTCAACGACGAGCCGTTCCTGGTGGGCAACGACACCAACGTTCTCGAAGGCAGCCATACCCACACGTTCTCCGGCTGGGCAACAGAGATCAAGGCTGGACCACCGGACGAGTCGGCGCAGTCCTTGGCGGTGACGCTGACGCCGACGAATGGCTCCCTGTTCTCGGTGGCACCTGCAGTCAACCTGGCCAACGGTGACCTCAGCTTCACCCTGGCTCCTGGTGCCACCGGGTCGAGCGTGGTAACCATCACTCTCACCGATGACGGTGGTACTGCCAATGGTGGCGATGACACGTTCGTCGACAGCTTCACCATCACCATCGATTCGCCCGGTGATGGGCCGCCTGGAGCCGACGACTGGTCGTTCGATATGGACGAATCCGGGACCATCAGCGGAACCGTGTTCGGCCCCGGGGACGGTGGCGGCGGGTGTATCCCGACGGTTGTTCTCGTCACCGATGTTTTGCACGGAACGCTGGTCCTCAACGCCGACGGCTCGTTCACCTACTCCCACGATGGGTCGTCAGCCACGACGGACAACTTCGCCTACAAGGTGCTGTGCGGCGGTGAGGAGTCGGCGATCGGCACTGTCAGCTTTACCGTGAGCTTGCTGTCGTACTCGGTGGGGCTGGTCGATCCCGCCAGCGGACAGTGGCACTTGAGGAGCAGCTTCACCGACGAGGTCACCAGCTTCTACTTCGGCAACCCGGGTGATGTGGCCTTCATGGGGGACTGGGACTGCGACGGCATCGACTCACCTGGTCTGTTCCGATTGTCCGACGCCTACGCCTACCTGCGCAACGCCAATAGCCAGGGCATCGCCGACATCCGGTTCTTCTTCGGGGACCCCGGTGATATTCCGCTGCCCGGAGACTTCAACGGCGATGGCTGTGACACGCTGAGCCTGTATCGGCCGTCAACACAGACCTTCTTCATCATGAACGCTCTCGGCGAGAATGAGGGAGGACTCGGCGGCGCCGACTACTCGTTCGTCTTCGGCAATCCCGGAGACAAGCCCGTCGTCGGCGACTGGGACGGCGACGGCATCACCGAGATCGGGCTGCACCGTGAGTCGACCGGCTTCTTCTACTGGAGGGACACGCTGACCCAGGGCATCGCGTCCGACGAGATCTTCTTTGGCGATCCTGGCGATCGGTTCGTGGCGGGTGACTTCGGTGTGATCAATGGGGTGGATACGCCGGCGGTCTTCCGACCCGTCAACACCACGTTCTACTTCAGACATTCGCTCTCTGAGGGCAACGCCGACTCGCAATTCGTGTGGGGCGAGAGCGACTGGATGCCCGTCGCCGGCGTCACCCGCTAGCTCCCTAGTCTCGGCGCATGAGCGCAACACCCCTGAAGGGAAAGCCGGTGGCCGCCAGGCTGCGAGCTGAGGTGGCCGAGCGGGTCGCCGCCCTTGGCGATCGGCCGGTCGGGCTGGCCACCCTTCTCGTAGGTGACGATGAGGCGTCGCAGGTTTACGTTGGCGGCAAGCACAAGGCCGCGGTCGCGACCGGGTTGGTGTCGCTCGACGAGCGCCTTCCTGCCGATGCCTCGCAGGCCGATGTGATCGCGGCCGTCGAACGGCTCAACGCCGACGATTCGGTTGACGGCATGATCGTTCAGCTCCCCCTTCCCAATGGCCTCGATGGAGAGGCTGCGGTCGAAGCGATCGACCCGCGCAAGGATGCAGACGGGCTCCATCCTCACAGCCTCGGCCGGCTCGTGCTCGGCCAGCCGGGTCCGGTACCGGCCACTCCACAAGGCATCATGGAGATGCTCTCGTTCTATGACATCGAAACATCAGGAAAGACCGCGGTCGTCGTCGGCAGGTCGTTCCTGGTTGGCAAGCCGATGGCGCTCTTGCTCGGTGCCAAGGGCGTCGACGCCACGGCCACGGTTGCGCACTCGCGTACACCCGAGTTGGCAGCTCTGTGCCGCACCGCCGACATCCTCGTCGCCGCCATCGGGCGACCTGAGATGATCGCCGCCGAGTTCGTCAAGCCGGGAGCCGCCGTCATCGACGTCGGGATCAACCGCACCGAGGACGGCCTCGTCGGCGACGTGGCATACGACGAGGTGGCGGAGGTGGCGGCGGCCGTTTCTCCTGTGCCCGGCGGAGTTGGTCCGCTCACCATCGCCTGCCTGCTCCGCAACACCGTGATGCTCGCCGAGATGTCTGCCCGATAACCTCGGACCCCCAGACCGAAAGAGCTGAAGCGTGGCAACCCCAATAACCATGGCCGAAGGCGGCCTCAACGTTCCCGACGACCCCATCATCCCGTTCATAGAGGGCGACGGCATCGGCCCCGACATCTGGGCTGCGGCGCAGCATGTCTTCGACAGCGCGGTCTCCAAGGCCTATGGCGGCGAGAGGTCGATCGCCTGGGAAGAGGTCCTCGCCGGGCAGAAGGCCTTCGACGTCACGGGGGAGTGGCTTCCATCCGAGACCCTCGCCAAGTTCCGCGAGCTCTTGGTCGGCATCAAGGGGCCGCTGACGACGCCGGTCGGAGGCGGTATCCGCTCACTGAACGTGGCAATTCGCCAGGCACTAGATCTGTATGTGTGCCTGCGCCCCGTCCGCTGGTTCAAGGGCGTTCCGTCGCCTGTGAAGCATCCCGAGAAGGTGGACATGGTCGTGTTTCGCGAGAACACCGAGGATGTCTACGCCGGGAAGGAGCTCGAGGAGGGGTCGCCCGAGGCGGCCAAGCTCATGGCCTTCCTGCACGATGAGTTCGGCTGGGTCATCAAGCCGGACAGCGGGCTCGGCCTCAAGCCGATCTCGGAGTCGGGCTCCAAGCGCTTGGCGCGAGCAGCCATCCAGTACGCGCTGGACAACGGCCGCAAGTCGTTGACACTGGTGCACAAGGGCAACATCATGAAGTTCACCGAGGGCGCCTTCCGCAGCTGGGGCTACGAGCTGGTCAAGGACGAGTTCTCCGACGTCGCGGTTTCCTGGGAGGATTCGGGGGGCGAGCCGGGTGACAAGCTGTTGGTGAAAGACGCCATCGCTGACGCCTTCCTACAGCAGATCCTCACCCGAGCCGACGAGTACGACGTCATCGCCACCATGAATCTCAACGGCGACTACATCTCCGACGCCCTTGCCGCCGAGGTTGGGGGAATCGGCATCGCTCCCGGTGGCAACATCAATTATGAGACCGGCCATGCCATCTTCGAAGCGACCCACGGCACCGCCCCCAAGTACGCAGGGATGGACAAGGTCAACCCAGGGTCGTTGATCCTGAGCGGTGAGCTGATGCTCCGCTACATGGGCTGGACCGAGGCCGCCGACCTGATCGTCAAGTCCCTCGAGGCCACGATCGCCGACAGCATCGTCACCTACGACTTCGCCCGCCTCATGGACGACGCCACCGAGGTCAAAACATCCGAGTTCGCCGCTGCAATGGTGGAGAGGATGGGCAACTAGCTGCTGGCAACGGGCTAGAAGCTAGAGCCTCCGTCCCACGGGCCCGGCGGCCCGGGTCTTCCCCCTGCGGGGCGAGAGATCAGAAGCCGGCCTTGCGGGCGGCTGTCTCTAACTCCACACATCGACGTAGGTCAGCACGACACCCGGCGGTGGGTTGGCGAAGGCTGTCGAAAAGCGAAAGTCCCACAGCTCCACCCACAGCAGCGAGCCTCCGGGGCGGACCATGCGGCCGCCGAACCTCGGTACTCGGGAATCCGGTATCTCCTCGAGCACGCCGGCCATGCCTCGGGCCCGTAGCTCGGACCCAACCATCTCGACAAGCTGCTGGGTGGTCGAACCGTCCTCGACCAGCAACAGGTAGAGAGGCTCGACCCGGGACCCCCCCAGAGAACGCACCCCTTGCTCGTCGTAGATGGGATTAGCGCTCGAGATCAAGCTGGCCGCCGGCGGCCTCCACGGTTTCCCCCGGGCCATCTCGGCTGCGGACACCCCGGTCCATTCTTCGACCCACCGAACGCGATCCTCCGACAGCTCGTTGGCGCGTCCAGTCGCCACCAGGGCCACCGATTCGGCCATGTCCTCCGACGGGCCGCTGGCGCCGTAGACCGTGGTTCCATTGGCGGCGGACTCGCTGAACCAGCCGGTGGCTCCTCGGTCTTCCCAGCCGATGGCATCCGAGAAGTCCGCAACATCGACGCTCGCGCTGTTGGGATCAAGCGAGTCGACCTCCCCTGCGAGCACCTGGTCGACGAAGCCGGGATCAAGAGCATTGAACTGCGCGACGTGGGTCAGCTCGTGAGCCAATGTGTAGGCGAGATCGAGGCGCGAGGTTCCTTCGAACGTCCTGTTGATGAGATAGATGTCTGGGCCGCGGCTGAAGGCCAGCGTCGCCGGATCTAGCGTCTCGGTGTCGGTGGCCCGGACCAGGTTGCGCACATCGGCCTGTCGTTTGACGGGTTCCGGCACCTGGCCGAGAGCCGCAGTGATCAGGGACAGCTCCGAGGGGTTGGCTGAGGCGGTGATTCCCACGAGGGTCTCGCCGGCCACCTCGCGCTGCCAGATGACGCCCTCGGCCTCGGGAACTCCGATGCGGGCGTCAAGCCCGGCATCGACGATCTCGACGTCGGCACCGCCCAGCGTGCATGCCGCCAGCAGGCCGACGAACAGCAGAGACAGGGGGAGTAGAGGACGCGGCACCGCCATGTTGTACCACCGGTCGGGGCGGCAACGCCGCCTTGTACCCTGGCCGAAGAGAGAGAAAGGCTGCTGATGTCAAAGGTAACCGTGGTCGGTGCCGGCAAGTACGGCTCGACAACAGCCAAGTTGATCGCAACCGCCGGCGTCGCCGACGAAGTAGTTATGACGGACATCGTCGAGGGCCTCCCGCAGGGACTGGCGCTTGACATGAACCAGTCGCGACCCATAGAGGGTTATCGCACCATCGTTTCGGGTACCAACGACTACGCGGACACTGCTGGAAGCGACGTGGTGATCATCACCGCGGGACTTCCGCGCAAGCCGGGCATGAGCAGGATGGATCTGCTCGGGGTGAACGCCCAGATCGTTTCCGACGTCACAACGGAGGTCTCCACCGCATCACCAGACGCCGTGATCATCGTGGTCACCAATCCGCTGGATCAGATGACGACGCTGGCGGCGCAGGTGTCCGGCTTCTCCAAGGCCAGGGTGATGGGCCAGGCCGGGATACTGGACAGTGCCCGCTTCGCCCACTTCATAGCGGAGACGACAGGTGCCGACATCCTCGACGTGTATGCGGTCACGATGGGGAGCCACGGAGAGACCATGGTCCCGGTCCCTTCGCAGTGCAAGGTCGGGGAAGTGCCGCTCACCGAGGTGCTATCGGCGGACGAAATCGACTCCCTGGTCGAGCGAACCCGCAACGGAGGGGCCGAGATCGTCGGGTTGCTCAAGACCGGCAGTGCCTATTACGCACCCGCCGCGGCGGCGGCCAAGATGGCTAAGGCCGTCCTGAGCGGAACAGGCGAGACGATGCCCGTTTGCGCCTGGCTGAGCGGTGAGTACGGGATCTCAGACGTCTATCTGGGAGTACCGGCAGCGCTCGGGGCTGGAGGGGTCGGCGAGATCGAGATCCTCGACCTCACCGACCAGGAGGCAACAGAGTTGGCTGCTGCAGCGGAGGCTGTTGCCGAGAAGGTGGCAGTGCTCGCAGAACTGGAGCTGACCTAGCTCTCGGTGCCGGCGCGGTCGCTCACCAGCTTGTTGGCGGCGGCGATCTCCGCTGCGCTGTCTTCGGCTGCCTGCTGCTGGCGGCGTGCCCGCGCTATCACTTGCAAACGGTCGCGCTTGCGAGCCCAGAGGCCGGTTGAGCCGAGGAAGACGATCAGCATCCCAAAGAAGGCCAGCATGATGCCCGATGTGATCTGGGTGTCGCGATAGGTGCCGGATACGCCCATCACCTCAAGCTGTGAGTCGATTAGGTGGCTGCGAGCGCTCGTGCCAACCGTCGCGATGACGATCCAGCCCATCAGCGCGGTGACGATCGAGATCCGAGCAACCGCCAGCTCGCGGGGCTGGGCCGTGGCTGCCGATATGACCACGATGCCTACGAATACAGCGATTACGACCGAAAGGTCGACATCAGCGCTGTTGGGTGACACGAAGTTGGGCTTGGCGATCGCGAAGAAGCCGACCACAAAGAGCACCACGAGGAGCCCGAGAGTGGCGTAGCGGCGCGTCCTCGCCGGCAGTCGCTCGGCAAGGCTGTTGACGATGCTTCTTGCCAGGATGTATGACAGGATCGCCACGATCATGAGGCCGGCGAATGAGGCGAGCTCCAGCTTGATCGGCGGCGGATCCGGGAACTGAGCGATCAGCACCGCGGCCAGCCAGACGGCGAAGCCGACCGCGATGTTGAATCGCGTCGAGCCCCTTGTGGAGGCCGCCAGCAGGCTGATGATGATCGTGCCCACCCCGATCGCCGCCACCACTTTGCCTTGAGTCAGGTCATATCCCCGTATCGACCACGGCTCGACTATGAAGCGGTAGCTGGGTGCCATCCGGACGTATTCGAAGGCAATCGAGGCCACGACGAGGAGGCCTCCGAAGATGGCCAAGTTGCGGACAAGGTTCTGCTTCATAGTCGTCACACCCTAATCAACGATGCGCCCGGCGGCTGCTGGGCCGTCTAGTAGTCGACCTCGACGGGGGCCACCGCCTTGGTGAACTGGTTGATCTGGGCCTGGTGCATCATGACCTTGGCCATGTTGCCACCGACCTTGAGCTTTCCGGTCATGAAAGCCATCTGGGTGTTGAGCTCGCCCTTGGAGATGGCGGAGGCAGTCTCGTAGGAGTTCGTGATCGTGGCGTCGGCATCCTCGTTATCGCCAAGCGCCAAGGCAGCCTGGCCGCCGGCTACGGAAAGCGTGTAGTTGATGTCGTCACCGTCGGGCACTTCTGTCACGTTGAACTGAAGCAGCAGGTCGGTGTCGGTGACCGCGTTCCGGAAATCTTCGTCGGCGTTGGACGCCTCGCCCATTGCCACCATCCAGTCCTCGCTGAGGAATTTCACACCCACGTGGGCTCCTTTTCTTGGCGGAGAGGAAGGGTATCAGTGATACCTTGGCCGGATGAAGAAGCCCCCCCGCATGATGCCGGCGCTGGTAACGCCATTCGATTCCTCGGGAGATATCGACCTCGAAGCCCATGCCTACAACGTTGCCTTCCTCGAGAAGAAGGGCGTGGACGGCTTCCTGTTGTGCGGATCGACGGGCGAGGGTCCATATATCGACCCTGGCGAGCGCCGCCTGCTTGTTGGTGCGACCAGGGAACTGGCCGATGATGCGTTCCTGCTTTGCGGTGTTGCCGCTCAGTCGATTCGACAGGCGATCGCTCAGGTCGAGGAGGCTGCAGAGGGCGGTGCCGATGCTGCCCTCGTCATGACGCCAACAACGATGGCACGTACGCGGCCAGATGCCATGGCAACGTTCTATCGGACCCTCGAGGATGCTGCCCCGATCCCGATCTTGCTCTACTCGGTGCCCGCGGTGACGGCACTCGAGCTTTCGATCGACGATGCGGTGAGCCTGGCAGCTCGGCCCAACATCGTCGGGATGAAGGACTCCGGAGGCCAGCCCGTCCGCGTTCAGCAGATCACCGGGGCGACTTCCGAGTTCCGGGTCTTCGCCGGCGCCTCTGCGGCCATCGCCCTCTCGGTGGCCGCCGGCGGATACGGCGCCATCACAGCGAGCGCCAACTACGCACCAACGTTGGTTCGCGAGGTCGTTGACGCTGCCCGTAAGGGTCTCGACAAGGCTGCCGAGGCCCAGGAACGCCTCGCCGGTTTGTCCCGCCTCGTCGACACCCGAGGTGTGCCCGGGGTCAAGCTCGCAGCAGAGATCGCCGGCCTGCGACCGGGCGTCCCGCGCCTTCCGCTGCAGCCTCTGTCTCAGGACGAGGCGTCCACGATCAGGCGCCAGTTGGAAGCCTTGAAGGGACAGCTGCTGGGGTAGGCCTTCGGCCTAGCTGTTTTGGGCTTTGAGCCTTGGGCTTTGAGCCTGCCCAGAGCCCAGAGCCCAGAGCCCAGAGCCCAGAGCCCAGAGCCCAGAGCCCAGAGCCCCCCAGCGGTTTAGGCCCCCTAGCGCTGCCCTGCCAGCTTGCTGTTCAGCATCTTCGACTTGAGGTAGTCGAGGTTGAGTTGGGCGATGAAGTCGATGCTGATCGACTTGGGGCAGGCCTTCTCGCACTCGCCGTGGTTGGTGCATGATCCGAAGAAGTCCTCCATGACCTCCACCATTGCCTCCACCCGCGTGTAGCGCTCCGGCTGGCCCTGGGGCAGTAGGCCGAGGTGGGCGACCTTGGCTGCGGTGAACAGCTGAGCAGCCGAGTTGGGGCAGGCGGCGACGCAGGCGCCACAGCCGATGCAGGCGGCGGCATCCATCGCCGACTCGGCGGCATCGAGCGGCACCGGAATCAGGTTGGCGTCCGGCGCGGAGCCGGTGGGGACCGTGATGAAGCCGCCGGCCTCGATGATGGTGTCGAAGGGAGATCGATCGACGATGAGATCCTTGATGACGGGGAATGCTCTTGCTCGCCACGGCTCGATGACGATGGTGTCGCCATCTGAGAACTTTCGCATGTGAAGCTGGCAGGTAGCGGTCCCGAGCTGCGGGCCGTGGGGCTGCCCGTTGATCATGACCCCGCACATGCCACAAATGCCCTCGCGGCAGTCGTGGTCAAATGCGATGGGTTCGGTGCCGGCGGCGTTCAGCTGTTCATTGAGCGTGTCGAGCATCTCGAGGAACGACATCTCGGGGCTGATGTCGTTGACGCGGTATTCGATCAGCTCGCCCTTCGTCGCCGAGTTCGCCTGGCGCCATATCCGCAGCTTGAGGTTCACTTGTAGCTCCGCTGTTTGAGCTCGATGTTCTCGAAGACGAGCTTCTCGGTATGTCGCTTCTGGGGGGTGCCATGGCCCTGCCACTCCCAGGCGGACACCATCGCCCACTCCTCGTCGTTGCGCAACGCTTCGCCCTCGGGGGTTTGGTGCTCGAGTCGGAAGTGCCCGCCGCTCGATTCTTCCCTGTCGAGCGCATCGCGGCACATCAGTTCGGCGAGTTCGAAGTAATCCGCGACGCGCCCCGCCTTCTCGAGTGAGAAGTTGAGGTTGTCATCGTCTCCGAGAATCCGAACGTCGTTGCGGAACTCATCGTGCAGTGCCGGGATCTCGCTGAGGGCCTTTTCCAGGCCGGGGCGACTGCGAGCCATGCCGCATTGCTCGATCATGATCTTGCCAAGCTCGCGGTGGAACCAGTCGACCGATCGCGTGCCGCCGATGGCGAGTAGCTCGTTGGTCCGCTCTTTGACGTCGGCCTCGGCCTGCGTGAAGGCCGGGTGGTCTGTCGTCACCGGATCGCTTCCCAGCCAGCCGGACAGGTAGTCGCCGATGGTGTACGGAAGGACGAAATAGCCGTCTGCGAGTCCCTGCATCAACGCCGAGGCGCCGAGGCGGTTGGCGCCGTGGTCGGAGAAATTGGCCTCGCCGATGGCATAGAGGCCAGGTGTTGTCGTCATGAGGTTGTAGTCAACCCACAGCCCGCCCATCGTGTAATGGGGGGCGGGATAGATCCTCATCGGAACCTCATATGGGTTCTCGTCGGTTATCCGCTCATACATCTCGAAGAGGTTGCTGTAGCGCTGGCGGATGGTGTCCTCGCCGAGGCGCTTGATGGCGTCCGCGAAGTCGAGGAAGACGCCGTTCTGCAGCGGCCCGACCCCGCGGTTCTCTTCCATCATCCTCATGGCGGCTCGCGAGTCGACATCGCGGGGTACGAGGTTGCCGAAAGCTGGATAGATCCGCTCGAGGTAGTAGTCACGCTCGGACTCGGGGATCTCGCCGGCTGGTCGCCTGTCGTCCGCTTCCTTCGGAACCCAGATGCGCCCATCGTTCCGCAGCGACTCGCTCATGAGGGTGAGCTTCGACTGGAAGTCGTCGCTTGCCGGGATGCAGGTGGGGTGGATCTGGGTGAAGCTGGGGTTGGCGAAGGCCGCCCCCTTGCGATGGGCCCTCCAGATGGCCGTCACGTTCGACTTGCGCGCCATCGTCGACAGGAAGTAGACGTTGGCGTACCCGCCGGTCGCCAGCACCACTGCATGCGCCGAGTGTGACTTGACCTCGCCGGTTACCAGATCTCTCGTCACGATGCCAACGGCTCGGCCGTCGACCTCGACGATGTCCAGCATCTCGGTGCGGGTGTGAAGCTCGACGTTGCCAAGGCCCACCTGACGGCTGAGCGCCTGGTAGGCGCCGAGCAGCAGTTGCTGACCCGTCTGGCCCCTGGCATAGAAGGTTCGGGACACCTGGACGCCGCCAAAGGACCGGTTGTCGAGAAGGCCTCCGTATTCCCTGGCGAAGGGAACACCCTGGGCTACGCACTGATCGATGATCTCGGTGCTCACTTGCGCCAGCCGGTAAACGTTGGCCTCACGCGAGCGATAGTCGCCGCCCTTGACCGTGTCGTAGAACAGCCGGTAGGTGCTGTCGCCGTCGCCGCGGTAGTTCTTGGAGGCGTTGATGCCTCCCTGAGCGGCGATGCTGTGGGCGCGGCGGGCCGAGTCGTGGTAGGTGTATGCCTTCACCTGGTACCCGAGCTCGCCCAGTGTCGCGGCCGCCGATGCCCCAGCGAGACCGGTGCCGACGACGATCACCGAGAACTTCCGCTTGTTGGTCGGGGCCACGAGGTTGATCGCCGTCCGGTGGCTGTCCCACTTGTCGGCAAGGGGGCCTGCGGGGATCCCGGCGTCGAGGTTGATCATTCGATCACCCCCGCCACCACCATGATCGGGAACAGCACGTTGCCGACGACGATCGCTACCGCGAACGCCTGAGCGAACCACTTGCGCCATTGGTTGAAGCGGGGGTTGTTGACCCCGATCGACTGGAACAGGCTCCACGCCCCGTGGTAGATGTGAAAGCCGAGAGCGACGTTGGCAACGATGTAGATCGCGGCTACGGGCAGGCGGGAGAAGCTCTCCACCATGTTGTGATAGATGTCTCCTCGGACGAAGTCGGGGTTCGTCCACCCCCAGGTCAGGTCCGCCAGGTGGTAGGCGATGAAGAGAAGGACGATGATCCCAGACCAGATCATCGTGCGGCTGGCGTAACTCGCGACCAGGTATTCGCGTTGTGTCTGGTAGCCGACCTCGCCTCCCTTGCGCCGGTTCTCGAACGCCAGGGAGAACGCGGCGTGTATGTGGATGGCGAAGGCAGCGGTGAGTCCTAGGCGCATGATCCACAGAAGGTGAGTGCGCGGCGCCAGGTGGCCCCCGAGGTCTCGCAGGGCTTCCCCGTACTCGTTGATGTCCTCTGGTCCCAGGTAGACCTTGAGGTTGCCTAAGAGGTGAAAGACGATGAAGCCAAGAAGGATGACGCCTGAAATGGCCATCGCCCACTTGCGCCCGATCTGGGACCGATACAAATCAAGCAGCCAGAAGGAGCGGCGTGCTGGGGGAGCGTCCTTCGTTGCGGTCACATTCTGAGCTTACAGCTCTGCTTTGGGCTCTGAGCTATGAGCTATGAGCCAACCCCCGTGCAGCCCAAAGCCCAAAGCTCGAAGCCCACAGCCCTCACAGGAATTGACTCCGCGCGGTGTAGGGGATAAGTTACATACTTGTAATTACACGGATGTAGGAGGACCGCAACCGTGCTAGAGAAACTTATGGGCGAGGTATTCGAGGCCGACCTTTCTTGGCAAGATCTTGCTAATTGCCGGGGTGGTAACGCCGACCTGTTCTTCCCCGAGCGGGGCGCGTCGACGCGCACTGCCAAGGGCATATGCAAGGCGTGCGTCGTACGCGACGACTGCCTCGAGTTCGCTATCACCAACGGTGAGAAGTTCGGCATCTGGGGCGGCCTTTCGGAGAGAGAGCGCCGCAAGATCCGCAGAGACCGTCAGATCGCGGCGCAGCTCGAGGAGAGCAAGGTCGGCTGATCGGCGACCTTTCGACCTCCCTACAATCGCTGAGTCATCGAATACCTAGCCGCAGCAGTCGTTATCGCAGTCGTCGCCTTCGTGGCGTATCGGCTGTTCTATGGGAGCAACTCGACCCGAGCGCGAGTTGCTCCGGAGGATTTCGATACCCGACCGCGGGTAGCAGACTTCCACATCCGTGACGATGTCGCCCTGGTGCTGTTCGACGTTGCGGTCGGCGGTGAGGTCGACGATCACGTCGCTGAGGTGCTTACCGCCGAGGCCGTCGAGGTCGTTCGCGACAAGTCGGAGACCTTGCCGATCGGTCACGTCACCACTGTTGTCGCCCAGGCCCAGGGCTCCGATGGGTCGGTCGAGGTTGGCCGAATCCACTTCGAGACCCCCGGCGAGCTGCCGCCGCCGCTGACTGCTCCGCAGCCTCCGCATGCCTCGAGCGTTGGGTTC
>Ga0224508_10002064_pt1 | contig 17497 bp, 17 predicted proteins | sample SF_Jan12_sed_USG_4_FD_170157 | JGI IMG/M metagenome (GOLD analysis project Ga0224508, IMG submission 170157) | Sediment microbial communities from San Francisco Bay, California, United States - SF_Jan12_sed_USGS_21 | ecosystem: Environmental > Aquatic > Marine > Sediment | place: USA... | reverse complement strand
GGGCAGCCCCTCGATCCCCGACCTTTCACGGGCCACATCACGCTCGCCCGGATGCGGCGGCGTGGCGCCTGTCGACTGATCGGACATCGCGTGTCGCGTTCCTTCGACGTCGCCGAGATCGTGCTGGTTGACAGTGAGCAGCATCCCGACGGCTCCCGCTACACCGAGCTCGCCCGCTTCCCGTTGGGGGCCTTCTAAGGTCCAGGACGCGCCCATGGCCGCCTCGATTCGCGCGTACCGAGCGGACCCTTGGGGAGGGAGAACTACGCGCCTGCGCCGTTCGCGCCGAGGTGGGGCTCGCCGGTCCACCCCCACGGTGCGAGCCCGGTGACCGCCAGCATGCCGACCAGCCGCCCGACCGGGAGACCCACCACCGTCGTGTAGTCGCCCTCGATGCGCTCGATCAGAGCACTGCCGGACCCCTGAATGGCGTAGCCGCCGGCGCGCTCGCGCCATTCGCCCAGACCCACGTACCAGTCCCGCGCCGCCTCCGGCAGCCGGCGCACCCAGACCCGGGCGGCGTCGCACTCGGCAAGCTCGCCATGCGCGGTAACCAGGCAGATCGCGGTCTGCACCTCGTGCTCCCGCCCGGCCAGCGCATCGATCATTCGCGCAGCCTCCATCGCGTCGTTGGGTTTGCCCAGGACGCGATGATCGAGAATCACGCCAGTGTCGGCGCCGAGCACGGCGCCACCATCGGGTACTCCCGAGCGGGCTGCGACCTCGCGCGCCTTGCCTTGCGCGTTGATCAGCAGCGTCTCCTGTGGCCGTAGCGTCGAGTCGGGGACGCGCTCCCCGAACTCACTGGCCACAACCCGAAACGGGACGTGCAGTGCCGACAGCAGCGCCCGCCGCTGGGGCGAGCGTGAGGCCAGCAGGATCAGCCCGAGAGCTCCGCCCCGAAGTGGAGGGTCAGCTCGCGCGTTGCGGACTCGGTGCCGTCAGAGCCATGGATGATGTTCCGGCCGACATCGGTGGCGAAGTCGCCGCGAATGGTGCCGGGGGGAGCATCCAGCGGGTTGGTCGGTCCCATCATGGTGCGCAGCGCGTCGATCGTGCCCTCCGGGCCCTCGACCGCCAGCATCACCACCGGGCCGGAGGTGATGAACTCAACCAGCTCACCGTAGAAGGGGCGCTCGCGATGCTCGCCGTAGTGCTCCTCGGCGACCTCGCGTGCCATCAAACGCTTCTCCAGCGCGACGATGCCGAAGCCACGCCGCTCGATGCGGCTGACGATCTCGCCTGTGAGGCCTGCCGCCACCCCATCCGGCTTGACCATGACGAAAGACCGCTCACTCAACGATCATCCCCTCCGCGCCGGCGCGAGGGTCGGCGCCAACGGCCCGTGTCGTCTCCCTCTGCTCGCGCTTCCTCGGGGCTCGCGCCGCTTGCCACGCGCAGGCGGAACTCGAGGTCTCGCACGCGCTCTTCCAGCTGGGCCATCTCGGTGCTGCGCGCGACGCCCGCCTCGGTGAGCGCCCGTGAGAAGGCACCGGCCTCCAACTCGCCGCCGCCCTCGCGATCCAGCAGACGGCCGACCATGGCATGCCCCTCGGCGTCATCGGGCGCCAGGCGTTGCTCAAGGGCGAGCAACTCCAGCTCGCGCTCGCGTTCCTCGACCAGGTACTCCGGCGGACGAATGATCAAGTAGATGATCGCGCCCAGGTACGGAATCAGCAGCGACAGCGCCACCGACCCGGCGATGAAGGCCGGCTCGCGGATGCGCCGCTTGGCGTCCTGGTAGGTCCAGTAGACGAGCGCAGCCCACAGCAGGATGAAGAACACCTGCAAAAGGAGGCTGGCGATAGACCAAAGTGGTGAGTCGAAAAAGGCCGAGATTCCTTCAAACGGATCGTCGTTGTTCAAAAAGGTGCCTCGTAAGCCGGGGACAGCCCGGCGGGGGGACCGGAACGAACGGCGGGCAGGATAACAGCCACTTCACTCGTCTCGGAGCAACGCGCAACGCCGCAGATCCTCAATGAGATAGAGCGATCCGGCGATCACGATGGCTCCATCGCGCGCCGCCAGCCGACGAGCGGTCGATAGGGCCGATGCGGGGTCGTCGCAGATCCGCGCGGGCTTCCCGACCGATGAGGCCGCACGGGCGATCTCCTCGGGCGCCCGGGCGCGCGCGTGCGAGGACGCGGTCGCGATCACCTCGCCGACGTACGGAGCGAGCGCGACGAGGATGCCGGTCAGGTCCTTGTCGTCCAGCACCGAGGTCACGAGCACCGCCTGGCGATCGCCCAGCAGGGTGCCGAGGGTGCTCGAAAAAGCCGCCGCGCCGGCGGGGTTGTGGGCGCCATCGGCGACGATCAGCGGGTCATGCGAGATGATCTCGGCGCGGCCGGCGATGGTCAGACGGCCGAGCCGCTCGCGCAAGGCGTCCGTCGGGATGGCGCGCTCGATCCGCTCCTCCGCCGCGGCCAGGCCCACGGCGAGGTTGTCGCGCTGAAAATCACCCCGCGCAGCCAGAATCAGGCCTGGGTGCGTTGCTCGAGGCGTTTGCACGACGACGCCAGAGCCATCTGCCGACCACGAGAAGTCCCGCCCCATGCGCCGCTGCGTGACGCCCGTCTCGCGTGAGCGCCGCGCGACGCCCGCTTCCACATCGGCATCGAGCCGGCCGGTCACCAGAGTCGCACCACCGGGATGCACCACGGCGAGCTTCTCCTCGGCGATCTCCGCCCTGCTCTGGCCGAGCAGGGCCGTGTGCTCGAGATCGACGCGGGTGAGCGCCACTACCGCCGAGCCGTCGAAGACGTTCGTCGCGTCATAGCGGCCGCCCAGGCCGGCCTCGATCACCATCGCGTCCAGACGCTCCCGTGCGAATGCGACGAACGCCGCCGCGGTGAGCACCTCGAACTGGGTGACGGGCTCTGACAGGGAGCCTGCCGCCTCGCGCACCGCGCTGACCGCATCGGCGAACCGCTCTGGGGTTGCAGGAGCGCCGTCGACCTCCAGGCGCTCGTGCCAGCCTCTGACGTGCGGCGAGAGATATGCGCCGGCCTTGAGGCCGGCACTTGCGAGCGCCGCGGCCGCGAAACGCGCCGTCGACGACTTCCCGTTGCTGCCGACGACGTGGATCGCGGGAGCCGCGCGGTGCGGCTGGCCAAGGGCGGCAAGCAGCGAATGGATCCTCTCCAGCCCGTAGCGCTCGCCGAACACGTCGAGGTGCTCGACGTAGCGCTCGGCGGCCTCGGGAGTCAGCGCGGCGCGCTACTTCCCGCCGGCCGCCGCGAGCTGAGCCCGCAGGGTTTTCAGCTCGGAGGTGTACCGGGCGGCCTTGTCGCGCTCGGCCTCCACCAGCTCCGCCGGTGCGCGCGACACGAACTGCTCGTTGCCGAGCTGCTTCTCGGCGCGAGCCAGCTCCTTCTCGGCCGCCGTGATCGCCGCATCGAGCCGCGCGCGCTCGGCCTGCATGTCGATCTCGGGCGGCAGCACGAGGATGGAGCCGAACGACGCGGGCACCACGTGAGCGCCCTCACCCACTTCGGCCATCTCGGCGTTGACGAGCCCGGCCAATCCGTCCGGCGGGGACCACACGCCCTCGCCTGCCTCCAGGCGGACCTCGATCCGGTCGCGCCGCGCCAGGCCATGCTCGCTCTTGTACGAGCGCAGAGAGGTGACGAGCTCCTGGAAACCCTCAATGGTGGCCTCCGCTTCGGCGTCCCGGGACGCCGGGGGGCTGGCGCTCGCGTGCGTCAGCATCAGCTCGTCAGAGCCCGACAGCATGTGCCAGCACTCTTCGGTGACGAAGGGAAGCTGGGGATGAGCGAGCGCCAGCAGCTGCTCCAGTAGCGGTCCCGCGACCTGGGGCGTGGCCTCCCCGGCCTTGAGCAGCTCCAAGTACCAGTCCGCGAACTCGTCGAAGATCAGGTGGTAGAGCAGGTCGGCCTGACGCGAGAAGTCGAACTCACGGACCAGGCTCTCCGACTCCTCGATCGCCGCGGTGAGCCTGCTCGCCATCCAGCGGTCCGCGAGCTTCTGCGGCGTCGGGCAGGGCCCCGGCGTGCCGCCGCGCTCGACCACGAGCCGAGAGGCGTTCCAGAGCTTCGTGACGAGCTGACGGCCCTGGGCGACGCGCTCGTGGTTGAAACGCACGTCCTGCGCACTGCTCATCATCAGCAGCCCGAAGCGCAGTGCGTCGGCGCCGTGCTCGTCGATAACCTCGACCGGGTCGATGCCCGTACCGAGGCTCTTGCTCATCCGGCGTCCGTCAGGCGCCTGGATCACCGAGTGGATGTAGACCTCCGAGAAAGGGACCTCGCCGAGGTATTCGAGGCCCATCATCACCATCCGAGCGACCCAGAGGAAGATGATGTCGCGCGCCGTCGAGAGCACCTGGTTGGGGTAGAAGCGCTCCAGCTCGGGCGTCGCCTCGGGCCATCCGAGGGTCGCGAACGGCCACAGGCCGGAGCTGAACCAGGTATCGAGCACGTCCTCGTCGCGCACCCAGCCGTCGCCCTCGGGCCCGTCGACCCCGACGTAGATCTCATCGCCGCGGTACCAGACCGGCAGCTGGTGGCCCCACCACAGCTGGCGACTGAGGCACCAGGGGCGGATCTCGCGCATCCATGCCAGGTAGACGTCGCCCCACCGCTCGGGCGTGAACCTCACCCGGCCGTCCTCGACGGCCGCGATAGCGGGCTGAGCCAGCTGGGTCATGTCGGCGAACCACTGCAGGGAGATCAGCGGCTCCACCCGCGCGCCACTGCGGTGACTGAACGGAACGGTGTGCGTGTAGGGCTCCTCGCCCCGCAGCACCCCCGCGGCGCGCAGCTCCTCTGTCACCCTCGCCTGGCACTCGGCGGCCGGCAGGCCTCGGTAGCGCTCCGGCACGGCGTCGGTCATCGCGCCGTCCTCGCCGATGACGCTGATCGCCTCGAGACCGTGGCGCTTGCCCATCTCGAAGTCGTTCGGATCGTGGGCCGGGGTCACCTTCAGGGCGCCCGTGCCGAATTCCGGATCGACGTAGTCATCCCCGATGATGGGCAGCTCCCGCCCGACCAACGGCAACACGCAGGTCTGCCCGATCAGGTGCCCGTAGCGCTCGTCGTCCGGATTGACCGCGACGGCGGTGTCGCCGAGCATCGTCTCCGGCCGCACCGTGGCGACCACCAGCTCGCCCTCGCCACTGGAGAGCGGGTAGGCGATCTCCACGAGCGTGTCGAGCACCTCGCGGTCCTCGACCTCCAAGTCCGAGATCGCCGAGCCGAGGCCCGTGTCCCAGTTGACCATGTAGTTGTCGCGGTAGACGTAGCCCTTTTCGTACATGTCCACGAACACCCTGAGCACGGCATTGGCGTACCCCTCATCCATGGTGAAGCGCTCGTTGCCGTAGTCGAGCGTCGCGCCGAGCCGCTGGAGCTGGCCGATGATGGTGCCGCCGTACTCCTCGCGCCACTCCCAGACCCGCTCGAGGAAGGCCTCGCGGCCGAGATCGTGGCGGCTTCGCCCCTCCTTCTGCGCGAGATCCTTCTCGACGATGGCCTGGGTCGCGATGCCGGCGTGATCGGTGCCGCAGATCCACTTCACCTGGTCGCCGGCCATTCGGCGCGAGCGGATCAGCACGTCCTGAATCGTGTTGTTCAGGGCGTGGCCCATGTGGAGGGCCCCTGTGACGTTCGGCGGCGGAATGGCGATCGCGTACGCGTCGCCCGGCCCTGACGGATCGGGGTCGAGCGCGCCTGAGTCCAGCCACGCCTTCAGCCAGCGCGGCTCCGAGTCGCTCGGGTCGTAGCGGTCAGACGCCGCCACGGCAGCTGTCAGGCAGACCCTTCGGCGAGACGCTGCTCCGGCTCGGCGTCGGTCGCCTCGGTAACGAGGGTCGGGGGGAGGTCCTTTGTGATGGTCTCCTTGGTGACCACGCACTTGCGCACGTCGTCGCGGGAGGGCAGCTCGAACATGACGTTGAGCAGCGCGCTCTCGATGATCGAGCGCAGCCCTCGCGCACCGGCGCCGCGCTCGAGGGCCCTCTGGGCAATCGCCGCCAGCGAGTCCTCGGCGAAGACCAGCTCGATGTCGTCGAAGTTGAAGAACTGCTTGTACTGGGAGACCAGCGCGTTCTTGGGCTCCCTGAGGATGCGCACGAGATCCTCGCGCGAGAGCTGGTGCACGGCCGAGACGACGGGCAGTCGGCCGATGAACTCGGGGATAAGGCCGTAGTTGGCGAGATCCTCCGGAAGCACCTGGGAGAGCCGCTCATGGAGGTCGGTCTCCTCCCTGCCCTGAACCTCGGCCGCGAAGCCGACGCCCTGGTTGCCGATGCGCCTGTCGATCACCTTCTCGAGCTCCGCGAAGGCACCACCGCAGATGAACAGGATGTTCGTCGTGTCGATGGTGAGGAACTCCTGGTGCGGATGCTTGCGGCCGCCCTGCGGCGGCACGGAGGCGACCGTGCCCTCCAGGATCTTGAGCAGCGCCTGCTGCACACCCTCGCCCGAGACATCGCGCGTGATCGAGGGGTTGTCCGCCTTGCGGGCGATCTTGTCGACCTCGTCGATGTAGATGATCCCGGTCTCGGCGCGCTTCACGTCGAAGTCGGCTGCCTGGATCAGCTTCAAGAGGATGTTCTCGACGTCCTCGCCGACGTAGCCGGCCTCGGTGAGCGCCGTGGCATCGGCGATCGCGAACGGCACGTTGAGGATGCGCGCGAGCGTCTGGGCCAGCAGCGTCTTGCCACAGCCCGTCGGGCCGAGCAGCAGGATGTTGCTCTTCTGCAGCTCGCACTCCGACTCTTTGGAGCCGGTCATGTTGACGCGCTTGTAGTGGTTGTAGACCGCGACCGAGAGCGTGCGCTTGGCCTCTTCCTGGCCCACGACGTAGTCGTTCAGGACCGAGTAGATCTCGGTCGGGCGTGGGAGCTCCCCGGGGTCGAGGGTCGGCTCGGGCGCCAGTTCCTCGTTGATGATCTCGTTACAGAGATCGATGCACTCGTCGCAGATGTAGACGCCGGGACCGGCGATCAGCTTCTTGACCTGTCGCTGGGACTTGCCGCAGAAGCTGCACAGCAGCTGCTCGTCTTGACTACTCGACGTCTTCGCCATCGGCAGGGGATTTAAACAGGGTGGTCCAGCATGTGCCCGGGGCTTTGTTGCAGATATGGCAATACCGGCGTCGTCTAGTGGCTCTCGATCACCCGGTCGACGATGCCGTATTCCGCGGCCTCCTCGGCCGTCATGAAGAAGTCACGCTCGGTGTCCTTTGCGACCTCCTCGAAGTCCTTGCCCGTGTGCTTCGCCATGATCTCGTCCAGGCGCTTGCGCAGCCCGAGGACCTCGCGGGCATGGATCTCGATGTCGGTGGCCTGGCCCTGAAAGCCGCTGCTCACCTGATGAATCAGGATCTTCGCGTTGGGCAGTGCCATTCGCTTGCCCTCCGCTCCGCCGGCCAGCAGCAGCGCGGCCATGCTCATCGCGATGCCCACGCAGATGGTCTGCACGTCGGGCTTGATGAACTGCATCGTGTCGTAGATCGCCAGGCCAGCGTAGACCGAGCCGCCAGGGCTGTTGACGTAGAGCGAGATGTCCTTCTCGGGGTCCTCGCTCTCCAGATGCAGCAGCTGGGCCACGACCAGGTTCGCGATCTGGTCGTCGATCGGGGTGCCCAGGAAGATGATGCGCTCGTTGAGCAGGCGCGAGTAGATGTCGAACGACCGCTCACCGCGAGAGGTCTGCTCGACAACCATGGGGACTAGAGGGCTCATGCGGTTCCGCCTTGTGGGTTGGCCGGCCCTGAGCCGGGGGTCCAGAGTTCTCCGGGTTCCTTCTTCTCCTCCCCGGGCGTCCAGAGCTTCTCGCGCGCGTCGGCCGTCTCGGGCGAAATCGGCGCGGCGGCCTCGACGAGCACGTCGACCGCACGGCGCAGCGCGATGTCCTCACGCAGCTTCTCGCGCCCGTTGACCCGGTCGACCTCCGCCGCGAGCTCGTCGGGGTCCCGACCGCCCCTCTCGGCGTCATCGCGGATCTGTTGCTCGACCTCGTCGTCGCCGACCTGGATGCCCTCGGCCTCGGCGATGGCCTGCACGACCAGCTCGCGCTTGACGGCCATCTCGGCCTCGGGGGCAAGCTCCTTGACCAGCTGGTCCATGCTCTGGCCACGCGAGGAGAGGTACTGCTCGAGCGTGATGCCCTCGGGTAGTCGTGACTGCCCTTCTCGCAGCATGTCCTGGATCCGCGTCTGCAGCATGGCCCGCGGGACCTTCACCGTGGAGTTCTTGACGGCCTCGTCGATGACCCTGCGGCGGAACATCTCCTCGACCGCGTCCTCGGCCTTCTCCTGATAGCGCTCCTCGATCTCGCTCCGCAGCTCCTCGAGCCGTTCGAATTCCGAGATCTGCGGCACGAAGGCGTCATCGAGCTCGGGCGGCGCCAACTCGAATACCCGCTTCATCTTCACGGTGTAGTCGACCTGCGTGCCGCGCAGCTGCGGGCGCTGATCGTCCTTCGCGTAGGTGATGCTGAACGAGACGCTCTCGCCCGCGGTCAGACCCACCAGCTGCTCATCGAACCCCGCCACCAGCTTGTCGGCGCCGAGCTCCACCACGTAGTCGCGGGCCGCGGCGTCGCGCATGCGCTTGCCTCCGCGCCGCCCCTCGAAGTCGATGCTGATGAAGTCACCGCTCTCTGCCGCCCGGCCGACCGGTCTGAGCGATGCCGCGGCGGCTCGCAGCTCTTCCAGCCGCGCGTCGACCGCGCCCTCGGGAATCTCGGCCGGATCCTTCGCGACCTCGAGCCCCTTGTAGTCGCCCAGCTCCGGCGTGGGCTTCAGCTGCACGGTCGCGCTGAAGATCAGGTCGCCCTTCTCCGGCACCGCGTTCAGGTTGATGTCGGGATCCGCGATGGGATCGACCTCCACCTCGTGAAGCGCGGTGTGATACCAGCCACCCAGCGCGTCCTTCAGCAACTCGTCGTTGGCCGCGTCCTGACCGATGCGCTGCACCACGACCTCGGCCGGCACCTTGCCGGGGCGAAAACCGGGTACGCGCACCTCGCGGGCGAGGCGCCGCATGGTCTTGGAGCGCTCCTTTTCGACCTCGTCCTCGGAGACGACGACGTCGAGACGAACCTTGTCGTCCTCGAGTTTGGTTTTCTCAGCGGTTACGGGCATATGCGGGCGAGAGGACTCGAACCTCCACGGGATTTCTCCCACTAGGACCTAAACCTAGCGCGTCTGCCAGTTCCGCCACGCCCGCCGGCTGGCGCCCCGTAGGAGGGTGAACGACGGGATTCGAACCCGCGACCGCCGGCACCACAAGCCGGAGCTCTACCACTGAGCTACGTTCACCACGCGCCGAGACGCCAGCCTGCGGACTATACCGCAGCATCCTCCGAGAACTCCCTGCGCGGGAGGGCATATGGCCCCGTAGCCTCCCCTCCGATGGGGAGCATCACACGGCGCACCGGCACGGGCTGGGAAGGCATCGAGCCGCGGGCGTACGCGTCCGGAGCGGAGCGGCACGTACTCGTCGGGCGCCGCGCTGGCGCGAGGCAGACCGAGCTGCGCTTCTTCCGCCTTCCGGCCGGCGGCTCGTCGCGGCTCGAGCGGCACGCGCACGAGCACGCCATCGTCATCGCCGAGGGCCGCGGCGAGGTGCGGCTCGGATCGCAGCTCCATGCGGTCTCCGAGGGAGATGCCGTGTTCGTCTCCGCCGCGGAGCTGCATCAGCTGCACGCGGCCGCCGATTCGCCGCTCGGATTCTTCTGCACGGCACCGGCCGATCGGCGACGCGGCGGTGGCGCCTAGCGGTCCGGCGCCCTCGCTAGTCGATCTCGACCAGCACCTTCAGCGCCTCGCCGCTCCGGGCCAAGCGAAACGCCTCCTCGACCTCGGTCAAGCTCAGGCGGTGGCTGATCAGGGCCTCGCCGTCGATCCCGCCGCGGCTGAGCAGCCCGAGCGCCGCACGGGTGTCCTCGGGGCCCGCTGAGTAGGTCGACTGGATCGAGACCTCCCGGAACCACACCGCGCCGAGGTCCAATGCGACGGGGGTGCCGGGCGCCGGTGGCGCGAACAACTGCACCACCCCGCCCGGCCCGGCGAGCTCGAGAGCGGACGCGATCGCCCGTGGGTTGGACGTGCACACGAACACGGCGTCCGCCAGACCGCCGAGCGCCCCGGCGACTCGGTCGGGGTCGGGACTCGGCAGCGCCGGGTAGCCCGATTGCTGGGCAACTCGACGCCGTTCCGCGCGAGGCTCGACACCGACCACCGCCTCGGCTCCCGCGGCCGCGGCCGCCCCCATCTCCAGCAAACCCATCGAGCCGCACCCCACGACGGCGATGCGGCTGCCCGAGCCGACCCCGGCCATGCGCTGGCCACGTAGCACGCAGGCGAGCGGCTCGATGATGGACGCTGCCGCGTCGCTGAGGCCGTCGGGCACGGGCAGCACATCGAGGCGCGCGATCTCGTCGGGAACCGCGACGCGCTCCGCGAGCCCTCCGGGGTCGATCCGGCTGCGGCGGAAGTTCGGGCAGAGGGTGTGGCGGCCGCTCCGGCAGAGCTCGCAGTCCATGCACGGGACGTGGTGGTGCACGTAGACCCGCTGTCCGGGGCGGATCTCCCCCACCTCTCCGTCCATGACGACGCCGACCGGTTCGTGGCCCAGCACGCTGGGGGCCTTGGTGTCCTGATACCAGTTCATGAGGTCCGAGCCGCAGATACCGCAGACGCTGACGTCGATGAGCAGACCGCCGAGTGGCAGCTGCGGTTCGGGCACGTCGTCCAGGCTCACCCGCCCGGCCCCGTGGTAGACCGCCGCCCGCACTAGTGATCTACCCTGACGACCTCACCGACCGCGAACTGGCGCTCACCCTCCGGCGTCAGCACGCGCAGCCGGCCCTGCGGGTCGATGCCGGCGGCCTCGCCGCTTACCGGTGCCGACCCGTCGCCGAGGTCCACCTCGATACGGCGCCCCTTCAGAGGATCCCTCGCGCTGAAGCCACTCACGACCCCGGCGCTACCGATCGCCTGCCACATGCCGTACTGGCGCCCGATCGCACGGAGCACGGCGACCACCACGTCATGGCGTGAGCCCATGAAACCACTCTCGCGCAACGATCCCGGCTGCCAGCGAGCGTCGGCCACCTGCGGGACGGGCCTGACGTTGATGCCGACCCCTGCGACCACCCATTGCACGCTGCCGCCCTCCCAGGCCAGCTCGCAGAGAATGCCGCTGAGCTTGCGCCCGTTTGCCACCACGTCATTCGGCCAGACCAGCTCCACCCGCTCCTCGATCAACCCGGCGAGCCCCTCGGCGACGCCCAGTGCGACGAGCAACGACAGCAGGCTCGCCGCCCGGGCCTCGCTGGGGCGCAGCACGAGCGACATCGCGATGTCGGACCCCCCGCTGTCGCGCCATTCGCGACCCCTGCGGCCGCGGCCGGCCGTCTGGTGATCGGCGCCGACCAAAGTTCCCTCCGGCGCACCTGACCGGGCGCGCTCAGCGGCGAGATCGTTGGTCGATCCGACCTGCGCATGCCACTCCACCGGACCCGCAAGCGGTGAGCTCAGCGCGGCTTGAAGGGCCTTCGGGTCGATGACGTCCGCGATCACTCGCGCAGCTCCCACTGCCCACGCGTGACCCGGTAAACGGCAATGTGGTCGTCTTGGCTGTGAAAGCGCATCCCCACCCGGCTCGCGACGGCCCGGCTCTGGTGGTTCTCGGGCGCGATGACCGCAAGCACCGCCGGCACCTGCTGATGTGTGAAGGCCCAGTCAACCAGGGCGCCAACCGCCTCGGTCGCGAAGCCCGCGCCGCGATGCTCGGCATAGAGCGCGTAGCCGACCCAGACCAGGCCGTGGTCGTCCGGGGGCCCGCTGAACCCGGCCGCCCCGAGCGGCTGCGGCGACCCGTCAGCCGCGATCGACCGGATCCACCAGGCGGGATCGTCTCCCTCCTCCAGCCGGCGGCAGACCAGTGGCAGATGCTCGGCCAGCGTCGGCGGCGCCTCGGCCGGCCAGCTGAGGCCCGTGAGGCCCGCGAGAGTCTCGAGGTCCTCCCGCCACATGGCCTCCACTGCCGGCAGATCCAAGGCCCTCAGGGTTAGGCGGGCGGTCTGGATCTCGGCGCCTCGGTAGATGACGGTCGATTGGCGCGAGCCCACGGGCTCACGCTATCGAGAACTAGATCGCGTCGAGTTCTCTAATGGCCGCCCGGGCGGCTGCGTTGGCGTCGGCTCCAACGCCCTGTATGCGACGGCTCGAGAAGAGGATCAGGTGGCACGTCACCGTGTCACCCAGCTCCCAGTCCACCGCCCAGCCGCGGTCGATGAGGGAGTCCAGCGTGGTCTTGATGTCGCCAGATACCACAACTTCCACCGGCACCGGCCGGGGGTCCGGGCGCCCGGGGCCGTCTGTCGGATCTGCGTTCACGTCCTCGTTTCCCATCTGAGGGGGGATCACTCTCTTGGGAGATTCGGTGGAGGCTGATTCCTATCTTTGCGCACTATGGGCCTTCACTGCAATTTTTCCTAATCTACGGCAAAGGCCCAAACGCCAGTATCTACCATCGACCAGCGAAGTAGCCGAGATGGACCAGATCAGGCGCCCGTCACGAGCGCCATCCAGAGCCGTGGTGGCGGCTTCATGCACGCCCGGCAGCTCCACTGCCGGGAGCCACGCTCGCGCTCGACGCGCACCCGAAGCAGCTCCACGAGGGTGAATCAGGGAGTCGCGGGCTGGCGGCGCAAGTAGCCAACCGCCTCGCCGTCACACCGGCCTCGCACCGCGCTCGCTTCTATACGACGATGTTCACGAGCCGCCCCGGCACGACGATCAGCTTGCGGACCTCCTTGCCGTCCATCCGCTCGATCACCTTGGGGTCGGCCAGCGCGGCGGCCGTGATGGTCTGGTCCGAGGCATCTGCGGCCACGCTGATGGAGCTCCGCATCTTGCCGTTCACGTGCACCGGCAGCTCGATGGTGTCCTCAACGAGGTAGGCGGGGTCGGCCTCGGGGAAGCTGGCGTACACCAGCGAGCCCTCCTGCCCCAAGCGCTCCCACAGCTCCGCGGCGATGTGGGGCACCAGGGGACCGAGCATCCGCACCAGGGGCTCGGCGACCGCGCGGGGGGTCGGTCCGTCGAGCTTGGTGAGCTCGTTGTTCAGCTCGGTGATGCGGGCGATCGCGGTGTTGAACCTCAATGCCCCCATATCGGAGCGCACGGCGTCGATCGTGCGGTGAAGGACCCGAAGCAGCCCCTCTGAGGGCTCCTCGTCGCTGACGGTCAGCTCGCCGGTGTCCTCGTCGACCACGTTTCGCCAGACGCGCTGCAGCAGGCGCATCGACCCGGTGACCGAGCGCGTCTCCCAGGGGCGATCCTGGTCGAGTGGTCCCATGAACATCTCGTAGAGGCGCAACGTGTCCGCGCCGAATCGGGCATACATCTCGTCGGGCGTGACCGAGTTCTTCAGCGACTTGCCCATCTTCCCGAAGGTGCGGGTAACGGGCTGCCCCTCGTAGAGGAACTCCCCGTCGCGCTCCTCGACGGCGTGGGCGTCGACGTAGACCCCGCGAGCGTCCTGATAGGCGGCCGCTTGGATGTAGCCCTGGTTGAAAAGGCGCTGGAACGGCTCGGGTCCCGACACGTGACCGAGGTCGTAGAGCACCTTGTGCCAGAAGCGGGCGTACAGCAGGTGCAGCACGGCGTGCTCAACGCCGCCGACGTAGAGGTCGACCCCGCCGATGCCGCCGTGGGCGTCGGTCATCCAGTAGCGCTCGGCCTCCGGGTCGACGACCACCTCGGTGTTGGTCGGGTCGATGTAGCGCAGGTAGTACCAGCACGATCCCGCCCACTGGGGCATCGTGTTGAGCTCGCGACGATAGGTCGTCGGTCCCTCGCCGAGATCCAGCTCGACCGTGGCCCACTCCGTCGCGCGCCCGAGTGGGGGCTCGGGGTCACTGTCCTCGTCGAGCGCGCGCGGGGCCCAGTCGATCAGCTCCGGAAGCTCGACCGGCAGCAGCTCATGGGGCAGCGCAACCGCGTTCCCGGCCTCGTCGTAGACGATCGGGAAAGGCTCGCCCCAGTAGCGCTGACGGCTGAACAACCAGTCGCGCAGCTTGTAGGTGGTCGTGCCGACCCCGGCGCCCCTCTCCTGCAGGTGGGCGATCATCGCCCGCTTGGCGTCCTCGACCCCCAAGCCGTCGAGGAAGCCGCTGTTGATCGCGGGGCCGTCGCCGGTGTAGGCGTCGCCGGCGAAGTCCTCCGGCGGCTGGACGGTGCGGATGATCGGTAGGTCGAAGATCTCCGCGAACTCCCAGTCGCGCTCGTCCTGGCCGGGGACGGCCATGATCGCCCCGGTCCCGTAGCCCATGAGCACGTAGTCGGCGATGAACACGGGGATCTGCTTGCCGTTGACGGGGTTGGTCGCGAATGCCCCGATGAAGACGCCCGTCTTCTCGCGCCCCTCGGCCTGGCGGTCGAGCTCGGTCTTGGCGGCGGCCTCCTCGCGATACTCGTCTACCGCATCGGCGGGGGTGTCGTGTGCGCCGGTCCAGGCGTCCCTCGTGCCGGTCGGCCACGCGTCGGCCTGAAGCTCGTCGACGAGGGGATGCTCGGGCGCCACCACCATGTAGGTGGCCCCGAACAGCGTGTCGGGTCGCGTCGTGAAGACCTCGATCATGGCCGAACCGGCCGGGAAACGGACATTCGCGCCTTCGCTGCGCCCGATCCAGTTGCGCTGCATCGCCTTGACCGACTCGAACCAGTCGATGTGCGCGAGGTCCTCGATCAGACGATCGGCGTACTCGGTGATGCGCATCATCCACTGCTTCAGCGGACGCTTGAACACCGGGTGATCGCCTCGCTCGCTGCGCCCCTCGGCGGTCACCTCCTCGTTGGCCAGCACGGTGCCAAGCGCCGGGCACCAGTTCACCGGCGCCTCGTCCAGATAGGCCAGCCGGTAGCCGTTCAGGACCGCGTGGCGCTCGCCCTCATCCAGATCCCCCCACGAGCGACCGTCCTCCAGCGCGCGGGCGCCGGATGCGAACTCGGCCACGAGCTCTGCGATCGGGCGCGCCCTCGCCAGGTCTCGGTCGTACCAGCTGTTGTAGATTTGCAGGAAGATCCACTGGGTCCAGCGGTAGTAGCCGACGTCGGTGGTCGCAATCTCCCGCCGCACGTCGTGCCCGAGGCCCAGCCGCAGCAACTGAGCCCGCATGGTGGCGATGTTCGCCTCGGTGTTCGCGCGAGGATGCTGACCGGTCTGGCGCGCGTGCTCCTCCGCAGGCAGACCGAACGCGTCGTAGCCCATGGTGTGCAGCACGTTGTGGCCGGTCATGCGCATGAACCGCGCGTAGACGTCGGTGCCGATATAGCCGAGCGGATGGCCGACATGCAGGCCCGAGCCCGAGGGGTACGGGAACATGTCCATGACGAACAGCTTCGGCTGGCCTGCCACCCGGTCGAAGCCGGCGGACAGCCCGCCTACCGGGTTGGGCGTCTCGTAGGTCCCCTGCTCGCGCCAGCGCGCCTGCCACTTGCGCTCGATCTCATCGGCGAGAGCAGCGTCGTAGCGGTGCGGTGGAATGCCATCGGGCGCGTCGGTCGTCATCCGCGCCGCAGTTTGCCAGCCGCCCCGGCGGCCGTTTGCACCCTTCGGGCTAGGACGCGGCGGAGTGCCGCACTTCGGTGCGGCAGGTCACGTCCGGCAACTCGTCGGGGAAGCTCGCAAGAGAGCGGATCGCCACGATGACCGTGTCTCCGGGGGCCACCCCGGAGAAGCTCTGATTGGCCTGGGCGACCCTGCGGCGATCGACTTCGAACGCGACGCTCACCCGAAAATCGCGCGGCGTATCGGACAGGTTCGTGAGCTGGCCGTTGAACTCGTGCCCCGCTGTGTCGGTGGCGCGACATCCGCCCTCGGAACTCGACAGCCGCCACTCCGAGGTGGACTGCGTCGCTTGGGGCTCGATGACCAAGGCGCCGCCGATGATGATGATCGAACCGAGCAGGAAGACGATCGCCACCCCGGCCATCAGCAGATAGTCCGTCGGCCGTAGCTGACGGCGGCGTGGCTGGCGCTCCCGCTCGAATTGAGCTTCCCAGGTCTCCCACGGGTCATCGCTCATGAGTGGGACTCTAGTCCCACGGGACGAGCCGAGGCCAGGCCGACGGCGAAGATGTCACGCAGGCAAGCGGCTCACTGCGACCGGTGCTTCATCCCGGCGACGAGCATCCAGAAGACGTGGGTGACGCCGAGCGCAACCGCGCGGCATCCCGCACCCCGGGCCGATGGGCGGGCGCCCCTCCTCCGGCCCGTGCGCCGCGCTGTCGAGCTAACCTGCGGCCGTGCGGCGATTCTCGCGCGGCGACACCATGTCACTCCGCTTCCCGAGCGGGAATACGAAGCCGGTCAGCGTGCTCGCGGTGCGCCCCTTCCGCTACCACGGCATCCCCGGCATGGCACAGAGAGTCGTCGTCGATCTCGGCTCCGGGCAAACTGCCGAGGCAATTCAGGTGGGCGAAGCGCGGGTCGCCTTCCTCGACCCGCGCTTCAGCCAGATGAGCTAGCGGCGCTTAAGCATTTTGGTCGCCTTGCCCTTCACCTTCGGGCCGGCCATCGAGACGTGGAACCAGCTTTGGTGAGGGTCCTCAGCCGTGCTCGGCACGAGGCCGTGCGCGCCGCCGCCGCAGTGGGAGACGATCGTGAGGGTGCGATCATCGTCGGCGGTGGTGGAGTCTTGGATCGGCAGGCTCGGAAGGCCGTGCGCGACCTTCCCGAACGGCAGGGTGCCCCCGAAAAGCCAATAGTCGACCTTCACCTCGAAATCGGCGTTGCCGCGCGAGTCAGTGCGGAAGATGTTGCCCCGGAGGTTCTTGCCCTGCCCCTCATCACCGGAGCCCGGCCGGAAGATCTCGTCCACGAGATCGCTGTCGGGCGTCGCCGGCACGAAGCTCGCGAACCGCCGGGTCGGTATGAGCGGCGTTACGGTCTTGCCGGTCAACGGACTCGCTTCGGTCGTGCGCACCCAAACCGTGTAGATGGTCTGCGGAGCGCCCCGTCTCAGCTTCAGTCGAACCTTCGAGCGCGGTCGGTGGCTGCTTCCCTTCTGCTTCATCTTGTAGCTCACCGTGAGGTTGGGGTACATGCCGTTGCAGGCGCGGGCGTCGGCATCTGATGTCGGGAAGGCGATCGTCGGTGGGGTGCCGGCCTGGTGGGCCACGGCCAGGCTTGCCCCGAGAGCAAGGGTTCCTGCGGCGGCGAGCAGGGCGATGCGGGGGGTGTTCATTGTCGGATCTCCAGTTTGGGGGAGGCTTTGGCGGCCATTAGCCGGGGCGTCAGGTGATGCAACCCGGCTGGGGAGGGACGGGACGCTAGTCGTGTTCCCCACAGGAAGTACCTGCAAATAGAGATATCTCCGGCGAGTGAATGGCAACCCCGGGCCATGCTCCTGCACGGCACGGCCTGTACCTCTGCCAAGGAAATACCCACCTGACCCGGGCACGCGGCGAGTGGTAGAACGGCGGCATGGCGCGAAGCGACGCTGCGACCGCGGAC
>Ga0224508_10002063_pt1 | contig 17497 bp, 16 predicted proteins | sample SF_Jan12_sed_USG_4_FD_170157 | JGI IMG/M metagenome (GOLD analysis project Ga0224508, IMG submission 170157) | Sediment microbial communities from San Francisco Bay, California, United States - SF_Jan12_sed_USGS_21 | ecosystem: Environmental > Aquatic > Marine > Sediment | place: USA... | reverse complement strand
CCGCAAGCTGGCAATGGGTCGCCGGTTGCGGCGCCGACGCCGCACCATATTTTCGAATATTCAATCCGGTTCTGCAGGGGCAGAAATTCGATGCCAACGGCAGCTATGTGCGGCGCTGGGTGCCGGAACTGGCAACATTGCCGGACAAATTCATCCACCAGCCCTGGGCCGCGCCGGCCGAAATTTTAAGCGCGTCGAATATCAAGCTCGGCGAAACCTATCCGCAGCCGATTGTCGATCACCCTACCGCCCGTCGGCGCGCGCTCGACGCTTTCGCCCAAACCCGATCTCCAACTACCGGCGAATAACCCGCACGAGATCGCCTTGCCGCGGCATGTTGAAATCGGTCGGGGAAAACCGGCCGGACGCGGTTTCGCCATCGACCGTGTCCGTCCTGAAAATGCCGAGCGGTTTCTTGCGCAGCGCCCGGAGCGCACCGGTCTGGGGATCCGTTATACGGCGCACAACGCGCTCGACGGCGAAGGCGTCGCCGGCCTTGACCCCGATATCCGTGCCCGCATTGATGTGCACCACGCCCCTTTCAAACCGGACCACCTGACCGGACCAGGGCCGGCGGTTCGCCTCGATCGCAATGCGCTGCACCGCCCGCGTCACCGCGCGGCGGTTCGCTTCGCCGAGCGGCGTTTTCAGGAATCGGGCGCTGCCGAGACGCATCGCCGCGTAGTCGACACCGCCGCTGGCGTCGATATTTTCCTCGACGGGCCGCAATGTTGTGGTTTGCCCGGTTGTCGTATCTTCGAGCTGCACATCGATGACGACTTTGCCGGCGGACCGGGACGCCGGTCCGGTATCCTTTGGCGCGGCATCCCCGCCGGCCGGCTTTACCGTTGCCTTCCCGAATTCCCGAACCACGCCGTGAATAATGAATTGCGCCGTGGGCTTCGCGTCCGGCTCGGCATTCTCGACCATGACAAACCGCTCGGACTCCGCCATCGCCGCCGTCAGCATGGCCACCATGCCACCCGCGACATCCCAGGATCCATACTTGCCGGCGATCGATCCATCCGCCGTGACGGTTCCGATCGCGGCGGTTCGTTTGGGCCCCCGAATTTGGGGAATGGCCGCGATGAGGACCGGCGCCTGCGAAACCGCCGCTTCCGGGACCGCGGCTTCGCTGACTTCCGCTTTCTTGGCGGTTCCGCACGCGGAGACGACAGCCGCGGCAATGACGCCCACAAATGCCATTCGGGTGCAGCGACGCCGACGGTTCGATTTATCCGGTTTCAATGCCATACATCCTTCTCTTTGCCGTCGCCGGTCGATCTTCGTTGCGGTCACCGGTGTCGATATAGTATCGAAACGTCAACTTCCATGCTCGCGGCAACTTTGTGGCAAAGAAATTTCGTTTATCTTCGGCCGCCGACGACCTGCGACAATACGCCCGCAACGTGCACAATTTGGCCATGATCGCGTCCCGAATGTGACGCATTGTCGATACATAGTACCTGCTCCAACGGAAACATCGATATATCGAAATTTGCCGAAGCGACCCAGAACGGCCCATGAGCTGGACCTATAATTTTAGACATCGGCTAGGCAGAATAGCAGCGGCGATGCTGCCCAGGCGGCGCGACCGCTATGGCGACGGTCGGCCGCGGTTGTCGCCGCTCGTCCTGCTCCGCCGGGCGGCGATCAGCGCGCTCGTGCTCGTGGTCATCGGATTTTCGGTGCTGGCCTACTATGCCTATTCGCTCCCGATTACCGACAATTTCGGCAAACCCGAGCGGCGCGCCTCCACGACACTGGTTGCCGCCAATGGCGAGGTTTTCGCCATGCGCGGCCGGTTTTCCGCCGAAATTCTGGACCTCAACGAATTGCCGGATCATCTGATAAAGGCGGTGATTTCGATCGAGGATCGGCGGTTCTACCAACATATCGGCATCGATTTTATCGGCATGGCGCGCGCCGCGGTGGTGAACATTCTGGCGGGCGAAGTACGCCAGGGCGGCAGCACGATTACGCAGCAGCTCGCCAAGGTGACGTTCCTGTCGTCGGAACGCACGTTCAAACGAAAAATTCAGGAGATGATGATCGCCCTGTGGCTGGAAAACCGGCTGACCAAGGACGAGATCCTGGTGCGATACCTGAACAAGGTCTATCTCGGCGCCGGCGCCTATGGCGTCGACGGCGCGGCGCAACGCTACTTCAACAAATCGGCGAAATCCCTGACACTAGCCGAGGCGGCGATGCTGGCCGGGCTGATCCGCGCCCCATCCCACCTCGCGCCGACGCGCAATTTGGAAGCGGCGCGGGTTCGCGCAAATCGCGTGCTCAAGGCGATGATCGATTCCGGCCATATCGATCAGGCGACGGCCGATGCCGCGCCGGTGCAAAACGTGAAACTCGCCGTCAACCCGAACACCCATACCAGCCGGAGCGGCCGGTATTTCGCCGATTGGGTGGCCAAGCGAACGAATAGGATTCTGGGACCGCTGACCGCGGATTTGACGGTTGAAACGACGCTGAACCACAGCCTGCAGACGCTTGCCGAAAACACCCTGGAACATTGGCTCAAGAACGCGGGCGACAACCGGAATGTAAGCCAGGGCAGCATGATCGTGATGAGTCACGACGGCGCGATCCTTTCCATGGTCGGCGGCCGAAACTACGACGAGAGTGAATTCAACCGGGCGACCCAGGCGCGGCGGCAGCCGGGTTCGCTGTTCAAGCTGTTCGTCTATCTCGCCGCGTTCGACGCCGGTCTGACGCCGGATTCGGAGATGATCGACCAGCCGATCGAAATCGACAAATGGAGCCCTCAGAATTACCACGGCACCCATCGCGGCGAGGTCAGCCTGCGTACCGCATTCGCCGAATCGATCAACTCCGTTGCCGTGCAGCTTAGCGAGAAGGTCGGCCGCGGCCGTGTCATCGGTGTCGCCAAAAGCCTCGGCATCCGCTCCCCGATCAAATCGCACCCGAGCCTCGCATTGGGCGCATCCGAGGTGACGCTGCTGGAAATGACCGCCGCCTACGCGGCGATGGCGGCCGACGTCAAAGTTGTCCGGCCCTACGGGATCAAAACGCTACGCGGCACCGGCCGCCGGCTATACCGTCACCGCCTGCCGGCACGAACACGCGCCGCGCTGCCGTGGAAGCGCGAGGAGATGCTCGATCTGCTGATTACCACGGTCGATTCCGGCACCGGCAGGGCCGCGCGCCTGCACGCGCCGATCGCCGGCAAGACCGGCACGACGCAGGATTATCGCGATGCCTGGTTCATCGGCTTCACCGCGGATATCGTGGTCGGTATCTGGCTCGGCAACGACGATAACAGCCCGACCGACCGGGTAACCGGCGGCGATCTTCCGGCCAAGATTTGGCGGGATTTCGTGAGCGCCGCCTATCAGCTGGAAGGCGCCATGCCGAAGAGGAAAGAGCTTCTGGCAAAGGTCGCGCCGGCTCCCGTGCCGCGCCCGGCAACGCCGGACGGGGCACGAAAATCCAAGGATTCCACTTACAATCGGCTGCGCAGCTGGCTCCGGTCGATCGTGGAATAACAAACCGCCGGGTCCCTTCAAAACGACGATCCAGGCTGTTCCAGAAATGCCGTTTCCTCCGGCGTATTGTCCCGTCCGAGGACCGCGTTGCGGTGCGGAAACCGGCCGAAGCGGGCGATGACATCGCGGTGCCGGATTGCGAAATCAAGGAATTCGGCATCCCCAAGCGCTTCGAACAACCGCACCGATTCATCTTGGTCCGCAAGTTCCTCGCTGTGTTCGAAGGGTAGATAGACGAAGCAGCGCTGCACCACGTTCAGTGCCTGATCATGGCCCGCCGCGACGGCCGACCGCGCCAGCGACAGGGCCTTGGCGTCGGTGGCGAAGGACCGCGCCGAGCCGCGAAACAAGTTGCGCGGAAACTGGTCGAGCATGATGATCAGGGCCAAGGCGCCCTCGGCGGTGCCGGCGAGTGAATCATGCCCGCCGTCGGCGGCGATATCGAAGTCCTTGGCGAAATTACGCTGAATCGTCGCGTCGAATTCGAGATCCTTCACGAACCAGCACTGCCGGCGCTGCCCGAATTCGGCCGATTCCGGGGTCCCGAACCAAAAATCGAGCACGTCTTTCTCCAACGACATTTCAGCACCTCAAAAAAACGCAAAATTGATCGGCCGTCGGCAGCATACTCCGGGACGGTTGCAAACCGAATGCGATACTATGCCCGACACCCTGAAAGAAACGAGGTTCTAAAATGCCGAAGAGAATTGCCCTGATCGTATCCCTTGCCGCGGCGGCGGCCCTGTACGGCGGCGCGGCCGCATGGGCCGAAGGCCCCGGGATCGTTATCGTGCCAAGCAATCACAGCGTTTCCAAAACCGCCGATAAGCTTGCCGCCGTGCTCACGTCGAAGGGCATTACCGTCTTCGCCCGCGTGGATCACGCCGCCGGCGCGAAAAAGGTGGGTAAGACCCTGCGTCCGACGCAGCTAATTATCTTCGGCAACCCGAAATTGGGTACGCCGCTGATGCAGAGCAACCAGACGGTCGGTCTCGATCTGCCGCAGAAGGCATTGATCTATCAGGCCGCCGACAACAAAACCTATATTAGTTACAACAACCCGGCCTATCTCGCGAAACGCCACAATATCCAGGACCGCGCCAAGGTCTTCACCAAGATAACGGGCGCGCTCAAGAAATTCACGGCGGCCGCCGCCAAATGATCGGACGGCTTGAACAAACCCGCGAAGACGCGGTACTCTAAAATACAGCTTTGGCTGGGGTGCCGGCTCGCGCCGGCTGAGAATACACCCACAGAACCTGATCTGGGTCATGCCAGCGAAGGGAGCCCTTATGCCCTCGACACCGCATAATCCCTCGGGACCAAGACCGCGCATCGCCGTCATCGGCGCCGGCGTGTGTGGCCTCGGCGTGGGCTGGCGCCTGGCACAGGCCGGCTGCACGGTCGATATCTTCGACAAGGGCGAACCCGGTCGGGGCGCGAGCTGGGCGGCGGCGGGCATGCTGGCGGCGCGCGCCGAGGCGGAGCCCGGCGAAGAAAAACTGCTGGGTCTGAATCTCGAAAGTCAGGCGATGTGGCCCACGTTCACGCGCGACCTCGAAGCCGCCTCGGGCATGGAGATAGACTATCGCAGCGAGGGAACGCTGATCGTCGCGCTGACCCGCGACGACGCCGAAGCGCTCCGCTTCACCTATGACCTGCAGCGGGATCTCGGACTGGATGTGGCGTGGCTCGACGGGCCGCGGGCCCGCCGGCTGGAACCGTTCCTGGCGCCCGCGGTGAGCGCCGGTGTGCACAGCCCGGGCGACCACCAGGTAGACAACAGAAAACTGACCGAAGCCTTGCGCCTGGCGTTCCTCGCCGCCGGCGGCAGCCTTCATCCGCATACCGAGGTGACCGGTATCGAGATCGAGCATGGCCGGGCGCGCGGCGTCACCCTGGATCGCGCCAATGATGCCTCCCACCCCGCCGACGTCGTGCTCGTCGCCGCCGGCGCCTGGTCGCGGGCGTTGCCGGGGCTGACGATCGACGCGCAGCCGCCCGTTCGGCCGTTGAAGGGGCAGATGCTGTCGATCCAGATGGATCCGGCGGCGCCGCTGCTCCGCCACGTGCTGTGGGGGCCGGATATCTATCTGGTACCACGGCACGACGGCAGGCTTATCGTCGGCGCGACGGTCGAGGAAAAAGGCTTCGATTCGGCGCTGACCGCCGGTGGCATCCTCGATCTATTGCGCGAAACCTGGGAAGTCCTGCCGGGCATCGAAGAACTGCCGCTTGGCGAGATGTGGGTCGGCCATCGCCCGACCAGCCGAGACGACGCACCGATTTTGGGTCCGACGCCCATCGACGGGTTGGTGCTGGCGACCGGCCATCACCGCAACGGCATCCTGCTCGCCCCCCTTACCGCCGAGGCGGTAAGCCGCCATATCCTGACCGGCGACGTTCCGGAGTCAATCCGGCCCTTCGGCCTCGACCGGTTCGGCTCCCCCAAAGCCGCCCGCCGTCCGGCCGGAAATGCGGGCGTTCGGTTGGGAGCCCTGTCATGACACATATCCGCGTGAACGGTGAAGAGAAAGAGCTGCGCGGGTCCACCGTGCTCGACCTGCTGGCCGCCGAAGAAGTCGACACGGCCGCGCGGTTCGTCGCGGTCGCCGTCAACGGCGTGGTCGTCCCGCGCGGCCGCTGGAAGGAAGCATCGGTCAACGCGGGTGACGACGTCGAGATTGTCCGCCCGGCGCCCGGGGGCTAAAGCCCCCGCCACATGAACGAGGCGGCTGAGCCCCCGCAAATTATAGAAGGGCTGAGCCGCGCCATAAGAACAAGGGCTAAACCCGCGCCGCGATAACGAAAGGCATAGGAGCCATGTATAACCCGCTCGAAGATTCGCTGACGATTGCCGACAAGACCTTTACGTCGCGTCTACTGATCGGCAGCGCGCGGTACCCGAACAATCAAATGATGATCGACTCGATCGCGGCCAGCGGCGCGCAGATCGTCACCGTCGCGATCCGGCGGGTGGATCTGTCGGCCGGCGGCGAGACCGTGCTCGATCTGCTCGAAGGCGACTACCATATCCTGCCCAACACTGCCGGTTGCTTTACCGCAAAGGATGCGGTGTTGACCGCACAGCTCGCCCGCGAGGCGCTCGAGACGAATTGGATCAAGCTCGAGGTGATCGGCGACCGGGAGACGCTGTATCCGGATGTGGAACATCTGTTGACCGCCGCGGATGAAATGGTGCGGGATGGCTTTACCGTGCTGCCCTATTGCACCGACGACCCCATCACCTGCCGCAAGCTTGTCGACCTCGGTTGCGCCGCGGTCATGCCGCTCGGGTCGCCGATCGGATCCGGCATGGGCGTGCTGAATCCATATAACATCGAGATCATCCGGGCGGAGAATACGGTGCCGGTCATTGTCGACGCCGGTATCGGCACCGCGTCCGACGCCGCGCTCGCTATGGAATTGGGCTGTGACGGCGTCCTGCTTGCGTCGGCCGTGTCGCAGGCCCGCGATCCGGTCCGCATGGCGGCGGCAATGCGTCACGGCGTCGAAGCCGGCCGGCATGCATTTCTCGCCGGGCGCATTCCCCGCAAACGCCACGCCGAAGCGTCCAGCCCGAAGACGGGCATTATCGGCACTTGACCCTGCCGGACCCGCCGGTCCTGCTGATCACGGACCGCCACATGGCCGAAGCGCCGATCACCGATTTGGTGGCGGCCGCGGTTGACGGCGGATGCCGGTGGATTTTGATTCGGGAGAAAGATCTTGCGGACGACGCGCTGGCTGCGCTGGTCCGGGAAATCCGGGATCGCACACACCGGGAAAGTCCAGTGATCTCGGTGAGCGGAAGCGCCGCTACAGCGGTCGCCGCGGGCGCCGCCGGTGTCCATTTTTCACAAACATTGGCCACGGCTGCGGAAATCGCATCGGCGCGTACGCTTTTGCGCCGGCACGCCTTGATCGGCGTCTCGGCGCATGGCCGCGCCGAAGCCCTGGCGGCGCAGGACAACGGCGCCGATTACGTCAGCATGAGCCCGGTGTATCTCACTGACAGCAAACCGGGTTACGGCCCGGCGCTGGAGCCCGCGGGCTTTCGCCGCGAAACCGGGGATCTGACGATCCCGGCACTGGCCCTCGGCGGAATATCGGCGGGTCGCCTGGCCGCGGTGAAGAATGCCGGTGCCGCCGGTGCCGCAGTCATGGGATCGGTGATGCGGGCAGCCGACCCCGCCGACGCCATGCGCCGGCTCATCGACGCCTGGCGCGCCGCCTAACCATCCTCCCCAGGGCTACCGCTTGCCGACCCATCGCGCGCCCGCTAAAACCGGGCGAAACATCACTCCGTCAACCATTCTTTGGATTCAAGGACGCCGCGCCATGCTGGATTGCTTTGCCGCAAGACCGAACGCCCAGACCGTCACGCTGACGCCGGTTACCCCTGAGTCTTTGCAACGTTGGATCGGCAAGCAGTCGCGCGAGCGAGCAGCTTGGATCAAGGCGAGCGGCTACCGCGCGGACCCAGGATCGGTGCTGCTCATTCCTGGTAAAGGAAAACAAGGCGCCGTCGGATGCGCGCTGGTCGGGATTGCCACGCAAAATGATCTTTGGTCCTGGGCCGCATCGGCGAGCCAGTTGCCTGCGGGACGCTTCCGCCTCGAGGACAGCGTTGGAAAAGTCATCGCCACCAAGGCGGCAATGGGCTGGGCGTTCGGCTCCTACGAATTCACGCGATACAAGAAACCATCGAACGGCATTTCCCAGCTGGTCTGGCCGAAATCGGCGGATCGGGCATTTGTCGAAGGCGCCGCCAGCGCCACGTATCTGGTCCGCGACCTCATCAACACGCCGTCCTCCGATATGGGACCGGCAGAATTGGCGGACGCGTCCCGGAAGCTTGCGCGCGAATTCAAGGCCCGCTGCAAAATCACCGTCGGCGATCACCTGCTGCGCGACAACTATCCCATGATCCATGCGGTCGGCCGGGCGTCGACCCGGCCGCCGCGCCTGATCGACCTGAGCTGGGGCAAGGCGAAGGATCCGAAGGTAACCCTGATCGGAAAAGGCGTGTGTTTCGATTCCGGCGGATTGGATCTGAAAGGCGCATCCGGCATGTTGCTGATGAAAAAGGATATGGGCGGTGCCGCACATGTCCTTGGCCTGGCGCGCATGATCATGATGGCGAAGCTGCCGGTTCGGCTGCGCGTCCTTGTGGCCGCGGTTGAGAACAGCGTCTCCGGCGATGCGTTCAGGCCGATGGATATCCTGCCCTCGCGCGCCGGCAAAACCGTCGAGATCGGCAACACCGATGCCGAAGGACGGCTGGTGCTCGCCGACGCGCTGACCGAGGCATTATCCGAAAAACCGGCGCTCATGCTCGATTTCGCGACGCTCACCGGCGCGGCCCGAGTCGCATTGGGCCCGGAGCTGCCCGCCATGTTCTGCAATGACGACAGCCTGGCCGATGCATTCGCGCGATGCGGGGTGGCGGAAAACGATCCGGTTTGGCGCATGCCGTTGTGGCGCCCGTATCGCCGTTACCTCGACAGCGAGATCGCCGATATCAACAACACCAGCACCGTGCCGCAGGGCGGCGCCGTCACCGCGGCGCTTTTTCTTCACGAGTTTGTGGGCGACACGGTCCCCTGGGCCCATTTCGACGTCTATGGCTGGAATGCAATGGCCCGACCCGGCCGCATGAAAGGCGGCGAGGCCATGGCGATCCGCACGGCATTTCGCGTGATTGAAAAGCGCTTTTCCTGAATGCGTCGGTCGGGGTGGCGGCATCCTCGGTTGTAGACGCCTTGCCGACGAAATACACATGCATTAGGATTTTTATGGAGTGTAACGATATCAGCGCATTATTGATGATCGCCCAATGCAACCCGACATCAACGCCATCCAAGGGCTCGATCTCTGGCATCGCGTGACTTTGAATACCGTCCGGGGAGATCGCCCTGACTTGACCGCCCGGCAAATGGCGGTGCTGCTCACTGTCTACATTGAACACCAAGCCCATACCGTGCGGTCGCTCGCGAACTATCTGGAAATCTCGAAACCCGCCGTGACCCGCGCCCTGGACCGTTTGTGCAAGATCGATTTGTTGCGCCGCAGGATCGATGATTCGGACCGCCGTTCCGTGCTGATCGAGCGCACCGTCACCGGGTCGGTTTTCTTAAGCGAATTCGGCAAAAGCATTCAACGCGCCGCCGAACAATCCCCTGAATCGACGATCGGCTAGCGCGGCGCCGCCACGGACAATCAAAAATCTCGAACAAAACAGTACGCCGATTTAGGCGTGACGAGAGCGAGCACACATGAAAATAAAATCTGTTTCGGCGCATTGGCTGCACGTCCCAATTCCGGAAGAACAACAACACGTCACCGATTTCGGCAGGATCAGTTCCTTCGATACGACGCTGGTCCGGGTCGAGACGGAATGCGGGATTGTCGGCCATGGCGAATCACGCGCCGCCTTGAGCAGCTCCAGCACGAACTACGCCTTGAACGCCCTGATCGAACAGGAGCTCGCGCCGCTGATCCTGGGCGAGGACCCGCGCGACATCAGCCGACTCTGGGACGTCATGTATAATGGCAGCCGCGCCCATTTCGCGCTGGCCCGCGGCCATGTGTTCCCCGCGCTGGGCCGCCGCGGCCTTACGATGTGCGGCATCGCCGGGATCGATATCGCTCTTTGGGATATCCTGGGCCAATCGCTCGGTGTGCCCGTGCACCGGCTGCTTGGCGGCAAGCGGCATGCCCAAATGCCCGCCTATGCCTCGGGCGGATGGGCGCCGGCCGACGGAATCGCCGCGGAGCTGCAGCGTTTTCTCGACCGTGGAAATTTCAAGGCGGTCAAGATGCGCGTCGGTTCCGGCGACGGAACCCTGGCCCATTCGGTTGCCCGGGTGAAGGCAGCGCGGGCGGGTCTCGGGGACGACATCGACATCATGTGCGACGCCCATGGCACCTTCTCCGTCGCCGAGGCCAAACGGTTTTGCGATCAAGTGCGCGAATGCCGGATCGCCTGGTTCGAGGAGCCGGTAACGGCGGATGACAAACGCGGCCTCGCCGAGATCCGCGCCATGACGGACATTCCGATCGCCACCGGCGAGAGCGAATTCACCCGCTTTGATTTTCGCGACCTGATCGAACTGCGCGCGGCCGATATTCTCCAGCCCGACCTCTCGATCGCCGGCGGCATCACCGAAGCAATGCGCATCGAAGGCATGTGCAGCGCGTGGCAAATCCGCTTCGCCGCCCATATTTGGGGCGGCGCCACCACGTTCGCCGCCGGGCTTCATGTTTCCGCCGTCGCCTCCAGCGCGTTCATCCTGGAATACTCGCTCGGCGCGAACCCGATCCTGCACGAACTCGCCGAAGAAGACTTTGCGGTGCAGGACGGCTTCATCGAAATCCCGGACCGGCCCGGCATCGGCGTCACCATCAACCAGGATTTCGTCGATCGCTACAGCGTCAAGACGTAGAGCAAATCCCGAGCGAACCGAAACGGTTCGCGACGACGTATTTGCGTGTAAATAGAGCAAATCCCGAGCGAACCAGAACGATTCGCGACGACGTATTTGTGTAAAAACAATGAGATATGCCATTTCACGTGGGTCAATTTAAACAAGAAATGGTCTAGGAACGTCAGGCGGGATAGAGCACTTCGCCCGGCCCGACATCGCGCACGCGGAGATAGATCGACAGGGATACGAGCAGGCTGGCCGCCAGGAATCCGAAGGCGAGACGGTACCCTATTTCTGGAATCGGGCCGCCATTCTCGAAGATTCCGACAATCATGCCGGTGGCGCTCTGCATCAAGAATATGCCGCCCATCGAGGCAGTGTTCTGCAACGTCATGCCGCGGCCGAGCAGCCGCTCGGGCAGCAGCGACCGGGCATGGGCGTGCAGCACCAGTGATCCGGCGCTGGCGAGCCCCAGCAGCAGGAACAGGATCATCACCTGCCAAAGCGCCGGCCGCGGCCAAACGGCAAGCACCGTGAAGATCACCGCGAGCGACACCGCGGATCCGACAATTACCCATTTCCGTGTGCGAAAGACCCGGTCCAGCGGCCCGAACATGATCGGGCTGATGACCAGCGCCGCATACAGGATGTTCATCACATTGCCGCGCGCGACCGTGTCGAGGCCGTGCACGTCATTGAGATACGGGCCGGCCCACAAACCGGCAACCGCCATCACGCTGGGATAGATCGACAGTTGCATCGCACAAATGCACCACAGATCGCGGTTGCGCATGACTTCCCCCAAACCTTGGAGGATCTCGCGTGGCCCTTCGTGCGCCTCGGATGCGCTGGCATGACCGGATGGGGCGTCGCGGACCACCAGATACAGCAGCAGCGCCAGTAAGGCGGTGATCGCGGCCGCCGTGAAGAAGGCGGTCCGCCAGCCAACCCTGGCACTGGCGAAGGCGAGCGGCGTCGCCGCCAGCAACACGCCCGAACTGGCGAAGCCCATCAGCAGCCCGCCCATCGTGGCGAATTTCTCCGGCGGGAACCAGCGACCCAATACCACCAGGGCCCCCATCAAGCCGGCGGCGCAGCCGAGCCCCATCAGGCCGCGCCCCACTGCAAGCCCTCGTCCCGACTCCGCCAGCGCAAAGATCAACGCCCCGGCCACCGCGACCAGCAGCAGGCACGACATCGAGCGGCGCGGTCCGAAACGATCGAGCAGCACGCCGACCGGAAGTTGCGCGAGGCCGAAGACCAGGAAAAACGTACCCGCGATCGCGCCGACCGATTCGGCGGACAACGCAAGGTCGCGCATCAAATCCGGCGCGATGACCGCCGGCGACGCCCGGTAAAACTGGCTTGCCGCATACGCAGCAGCCAAGGCGGCGAAGATGGCCAGCGCCTGGCGGCGCCTCTCCGCAGGGTCGGTCAATAGCCGGTATCCGGATCGACAACATGGCGCAACGGCGCCCCCGCGCGCACCTGACGAATCGAGTCGCACACATGCCGGATCGCCGAGTCCGCGTTGACGATGCTGGCGTTGTGCGGCGTCAGAGTGACCTTCGGATGATCCCAGAACGGGCTGTCCGTGAGCAACGGTTCCGTGCCGAAGACATCGAGCGTGGCGCCGCCGAGCTGGCCCGAGTCGAGCGCCGCGAGAATGTCGTCCTCGACCTGATGGCCGCCGCGCCCGGCATTAATCAGGCAAGCGCCGCGCGGCAGGTTCGCGAACAGGTCGCGGTCGAGGATGCCGGTCGTGGCCGCGGTCAGCGGCAAAAGGCAGACCAGTATCTCGCTTTGGGCGAGAAACGGCGTCAATCCGGCATCGCCGTGGAAGCAGGCGACGCCCGGCATGTCGCGCGGCGACCGAGTCCAAGCCGCAACATCGAATCCGACCGCCGTCAGCAGACCCGCCGCCGCCCCGCCCATGGCGCCCAGCCCCATCAAGCCAACCCGCCGATGGGCGGCGCTCGGCGATGCAATCACCTGCCATTGATGCGCACGCTGCTGCGCGTCCAAGGCGGGCTGTTCCCGGTGATAGCGCAGGACATGCAGCAGCACGTATTCGGCCATGCATGTCGCCAGATCGCTGTCGACCATCCGCACGACCGGCACGCCGGACGGCAGGTCCGGGTCGCGCAACAGCCCGTCGACACCGGCGCCGAGGTTCAGGATCGCCTTGAGGTTGGGAAAGCGTTTGAGCGATCCCAGGGGTGGCCGCCAGACCAGCGCAAATTCGATATCCGTGGGGTCGCCCGGCGCGTCCCACGGACGGACTTCCAGGTCCGGAAGGGCGGCGTTCAACGCATCGCGCCAAGACTCGAAAGGGTCGTTTTCGGAATAGAAAATTAACGCCACCGGCCGTCCCCGCTGCCCGTCACACGCCGATCAGGCCGCTCTCCACCGCCTCTTCGGCGGTCTCGAGGTCGAAGGCGGCGGCCATGAGAGCCTTGGTGTACGCCTCCGTCGGCGCGCGGAAAATGGTCTCGACCGGGCCTTGCTCGACGACCTTGCCCGCGCGCATCACGATAACGTCGTCGGACAGCGCCCGCACCACCCGCAAATCGTGGCTGATAAATAAATAGGCGAGGTGGTGGCGCTTCTGCAGCGCCCGCAAGAGATCGACGATCTGCGCCTGCACCGAACGGTCGAGCGCCGAAGTGGGTTCGTCGAGCACCACGAACCGGGGCTTCAACACCATCGCCCGCGCAATCGCGATGCGCTGCCGCTGGCCGCCGGAGAATTCGTGCGGATAGCGGTGGCGGGTCTCCGGGTCGAGGTCGACCTCCTCGAGCGCCTGGACGACCAGCGCATCGCGCGCCGCCTCGTCGCCGCCGATTTCGTGAACCTTGAGGCCTTCCTCGATAATCTGGCCGACCGACATGCGCGGGCTCAAGCTGCCATAAGGATCCTGAAACACCACCTGCAGCTCGCGGCGCATCGGCCGCAAATCCCGGGACGACAGACCTTGAATATCCGTGCCCTGGAAAACGATTTCGCCCTGGCTGCTCTGCAGGCGGATCAGCGCCATCCCAAGGGTCGTCTTGCCGGATCCGGATTCACCGACCACGCCGACCGTCTGACCTTCGCGCACGGTCAGGCTGATGCCGTCGACGGCGCGGATGTAGGACGCGGTGCGCCGCAGCAATCCTCTCTTGATCGGGAACCAGACCTTCACGTTGTCGCCGCTCAACACAAGCGGCGCGTCGTGGTGCATCGGCGTCTTTTCACCGCTCGGCTCCGCTTCTATGAGCCGTCGGGTATACGGGTGCTGCGGATTCTCGAAAATTGCCTCGGTATCCCCGGTCTCGACGATTTCGCCCTGCTGCATCACGCAAAGTCGCTTTGCCACCTTACGGACCACACCCAGATCATGGGTGATAAACAGCATGGCCATGCCGAATTTGCTCTGGAGCTCGCCCAGGAGCTTGAGAATTTGCGCTTGTATTGTGACGTCGAGCGCCGTCGTCGGCTCATCCGCGATCAGCAGGTCGGGATCGTTGGCGAGCGCCATGGCGATCATGACCCGCTGCCGCTGACCGCCCGACAGTTCATGCGGGTACGCCGTCAGGCGCTCTTCCGCATCGCGAATGCCGACCAATTCCAACAATTCCAATACGCGTTCCCGCGCCGCGTCCGCCGCCATCCCCTTGTGCAGAAACAGGGTCTCGCTGATTTGCTTTTCCACCGAGTGAAGCGGATTGAGCGACGTCATCGGCTCCTGGAAGATCATCGAAATCCGGTCGCCGCGCACCCGCCGCAAGATCTCCGCCTTTACGCCGACGATTTCCTGACCCTTGAATTGGATCGATCCGGACGGGTGATGCGCGGTCGGATACGGCAGAAGCTGCAGCACCGACAAGGCGGTCACCGATTTGCCCGAGCCCGATTCGCCGACCAGCGCGAGCGTTTCTCCCGCCGGTATGTCGAAGGAAACGCCCTTTACCGCCTCGACCGCGCGCCCCGGCACGTCGAAGGTCACCGAGAGGTCGCGGACGGAAAGAAGAGGTCGATCGGTCATGCCACTATCCTTGAACCTTTCGCGGATCGAAGGCGTCGCGAACCGCCTCCCCGATAAACACCAGCAGCGACAGCATCACCGCGATCGTCACGAACGCCGAAATGCCAAGCCAGGGCGCATGTAGATTTTCCTTACCCTGCTTCAGCAATTCGCCCAGCGAAGCCGAGCCGGGCGGCAGGCCGAAGCCGAGAAAATCGAGCGACGTCAACGTCACCAGAGATCCCGATGTAATAAAGGGCAAAAACGTCAAGGTCGCGACCATGGCGTTCGGCAACAAATGGCGGAACATGATCGTCCGGTTGTTCACCCCCAACGCGCGCGCCGCCCGCACATACTCGAAATTCCGCGCCCGCAGGAACTCCGCCCGCACCACGCCGACGAGACCGGTCCAGCTGAACAGCAGCATGAGACCGAGCAGCCACCAGAAATTCGGCTGCACGACGCTGGCGAGGATGATCAGCAGATAGAGCGCCGGCAACCCGTTCCAGATTTCGATGGCCCGCTGGCCGAGCAAATCGAGCAGCCCGCCGAAATACCCCTGCAGCGCGCCGACGGCGACGCCGACAATCGAGCTCAAAATCGTCAGAATCAACCCGAAGAGAACCGAAATGCGGAACCCGTAGATGATGCGCGCCACGAGATCACGGGCCTGGTCGTCGGTCCCCAGCCAGTTATCGGTGGTCGGCGGCGCCGGTGCGGGGACCGGCAGGTTCGAGATATGGGTGTCGAAGCTGTAGCGGACCGGTGGCCACAGAATCCAGCCCTTCATCTCTATGATGTCGATGAGAAAGGAGTCGGTGAAATCCGCCTCGGTCTCGAAATCGCCGCCAAATGTGGTTTCCGGATAATACGCCGCGAACGGAAAATAGAAGCCGCCGTCATAGCGTATGACCAGCGGCCGGTCGTTCGCGATGACTTCGGCAAAGAGCGAACCGACGAAGAGGATCAGGAAAATCCACAGCGACCAGTAGCCGCGGCGGTTCGCCTTGAAGTTTTCGATGCGGCGGCGATTGAGCGGCGTAATCCGCATGCCAAACGCCCTATTCGCCGATGCGGCCGCCCGGTCCACCATCAGGTCTCCCGGCTTTCGAAATCGATGCGCGGGTCGATCAGCATGTAGGTGATATCGCCGACCAGATGCAGGATCAGACCGAGCAGGGTGAACATATAGAGCGACCCGAACATGATCGGATAATCCCGGTCGATCACCGCCTCGAATCCGAGCAGTCCAAGACCGTCGAGCGAGAAGATCACCTCGATCAACAGCGAACTGGTAAACAGGATGCCGATAAAGGCCGACGGGAAACCCGCGATCACGATCAGCATGGCGTTGCGGAAAACATGGCCGTATAGCACCGCGCGTTCGCCAAGCCCCTTGGCCCGCGCGGTGACGACATATTGCTGGTTGATCTGGTCCAGAAAGGAATTCTTGGTCAGCATGGTCAGGCCCGCGAATCCGCCGATCACCATGGCGAGGACCGGCAACGTCATGTGCCAGAAATAGTCCGCGATCTTCAGCGGCCAGGACAGTTGGCTCCAGTCGTCCGACACCAGGCCGCGCAGCGGAAACCAGTCGAAATACCGGCCGCCCGCGAACACCACGATCAACAGGATGGCGAACAGAAAGCCCGGGATCGCATTGCCGAATATCACCGCGCCGCTGGTCCAGATATCGAACCGCGATCCGTCGCGCACCGCCTTGGCGACGCCGAGCGGGATCGATATCAGGTAGATCAGCAGGGTCGCCCAAATTCCGAGCGATATGGATACCGGCATCTTTTCGACGATCAGGCCGACGACACTCTTGTCGCGGAAATAGCTGCGCCCGAAGTCGAAGGTCAGATAGTCGCCGATCATCTTGAAAAACCGTTCATGCGCCGGCTTGTCGAAGCCGAACTGTTTTTCAAGCTGCTTGATGAATTCGGGGTCGAGCCCTTGCGCGCCGCGGTATTTCAGATTGACTGCCGACTGACCGACGGCTTTCCGCTTTTGACTGCCGCCCACTTCCGAGCCTTCGTTGCCGGTTATGCGCGCCGTCGCCTCGACGCTCTGGCCTTGCAGCGTTGCGAGCACGCGTTCGACCGGGCCGCCCGGCGCGAATTGCACGACGACGAAATTCACCAGAATGATTCCGAACAAGGTCGGAACGATCAACATCAAGCGCCGGGCGATATAGGCGTACATCAGGCAGCGTTCATTCGATTGGCGGTCACTTAGCCCTGCCGGATGGCAAATTTTGGCGCAACGCCTTTAGCCGGGCGGGATCGACCCACCAGGTGAAAAGATTGGCGCCGCTATCGGGGGTGACTTTTGGAATGCCGAACATATCCCAATAGAGAACACGATCGTATGGGATGTGAAAGTGCGGAATGACGAGAAATTTCCATAGCAATACGCGGTCGAGCGCCCGCGTGAAGGTAACCAAATCCTTACGGGTCGGCGCCGCGATCAGCTTTTCGACCAATTTGTCGACCACCGGATCCTTGAGGCCCGCCAGATTACGGCTGCCGGTCCGGGCG
>Ga0224508_10002062_pt1 | contig 17497 bp, 10 predicted proteins | sample SF_Jan12_sed_USG_4_FD_170157 | JGI IMG/M metagenome (GOLD analysis project Ga0224508, IMG submission 170157) | Sediment microbial communities from San Francisco Bay, California, United States - SF_Jan12_sed_USGS_21 | ecosystem: Environmental > Aquatic > Marine > Sediment | place: USA... | reverse complement strand
GTACCGATACTGGGGATTTGTTACGGCATGCAGGCTATGGCCCTGCAGCTGGGTGGAGAAGTCGAAAATGTCGGCAAGTCCGAATTCGGTTACGCCAGCGTCCGTGCCCGCGGGCATACCGAGTTACTGCGCGACATTCAGGATCACGTAACGGTAGAGGGTCACGGTATGCTCGACGTGTGGATGTCCCACGGTGACCGAGTTGCCGAATTGCCGCCCGGTTTCAAGCTGATGGCCAGTACCGACAGCGCCCCTATTGCCGGTATGGCAGATGAAGCACGACATATTTATGGATTGCAGTTTCACCCCGAGGTTACGCATACCCTGCAGGGGACCGCGATCTATGCCCGCTTTCTGCACCAGATCTGCGGCTGCGGATCCGAGTGGACCTCAACTAATATAATCGATGCCACGATAGCCGATGTTCGCGCCCGGGTAGGGCAGGACGAGGTTGTGCTCGGGCTTTCGGGTGGTGTCGATTCATCGGTCGTGGCAGCCTTGTTGCACAAGGCAATCGGTGATCAGCTCACCTGTATTTTCGTCGATACCGGGTTGCTACGTTACCGCGAAGGCGACCAGGTCATGGAACAGTTTGCCGATCACATGGGTGTGCACGTCATTCGTGTCGATGCGGAGGACCGATTTCTGGCGAAACTGGCAGGCCTCAACGATCCGGAACACAAGCGCAAGGCAATTGGCAACCTGTTTATCGAAATTTTCGAGGAAGAAGCCGAAAAGCTGGAAAATGCGAAATGGCTCGCACAGGGTACCATCTACCCAGATGTCATTGAGTCTGCCGGCGCCGCGAGCGGCAAAGCACATTTGATCAAGTCGCACCACAATGTCGGTGGCCTGCCTGATGACATGAAGCTGGACCTGGTGGAACCGCTGCGTGAACTGTTCAAGGATGAAGTGCGACAGATCGGCATGGAACTCGGCATCCCGCGTGAAATGGTGTATCGCCATCCTTTCCCGGGACCCGGACTTGGGGTGCGCATCCTGGGTGAAGTAACCAAGGAGTTTGCCGATACGCTGCGCCTTGCCGATCAAATTTTTATCGAGGAGTTACGCATTCACGATTTGTACGACAAGGTTTCGCAAGCCTTTGTCGTCTTCCTCCCGGTCAAGTCAGTTGGCGTTACCGGCGACGGGCGGCGCTATAACCATGTCGTCAGCCTGCGCGCAGTAGAAACCATCGATTTCATGACGGCACGCTGGGCAGACCTGCCATACCATTTCCTCGATCACGTATCCCGGCGCATCATGAATGAAATCGAGGGAATCTCGCGCGTGGTATACGACATTTCGGGCAAACCGCCGGGCACGATCGAGTGGGAGTAGGTGACGCAGCCTGGATGCAACAGGCGCTAGGGCAGGCACAGATCGCTGCCGACAAAGACGAAGTCCCGGTCGGGGCCGTGTTGGTGGATGCTGACGGAAACCTGATTGCCGCCGGGCATAACCAGCCGATTAGCGCCTGTGACCCCAGTGCTCATGCAGAAATGGTCGTGTTGCGTGCGGCAGCGCAAAAGCTGGGTAACTACCGGCTGCCCGACACCACGCTGTATGTCACGCTGGAACCCTGCACCATGTGTGTGGGGGCCATGGTTCATGCCAGGGTAGGTCGCCTGGTTTACGGCGCCGCGGAACCTAAAACCGGCGCCATTGAGAGCGCACAACGTCTATTTGAAACCGCTAAGTTCAATCACCAACCGCAGGTGGAAGCCGGGGTGCTGGCAGACGAATGCTCGGCGGTGCTGACGCGGTTTTTTGAGAACAAGCGAGCGCTTGGAAAGTAATCCGAGGGGTCTATTCCTAATCCGTTTCGCTGAATCCCGCCGGTCCGGCGCACTGGGTTAAGCCGCGGGATGACAACCAGGTACTGCGATGTGGCTATAGACTCGGGGCCAGCGGCGCAATGTCCTGCGGCGGTTTTACTACACCGTTTTCACGAAAGGCCCGGGTTTCGAATCCGATCAGGTATTCGTAATACTTGCGTATATTCTCGACATACTTGACCGGCTCCCAGCCACGTGCATAGCCATAACGGGTACTTTTATACCACTTCTTGCGTGCCAGCAGCGGCAGGTTCTGCTTGACGTCGATCCAGCGATCCGGGTCGCCCCCGCGCTTTTCAGTGATGCTACGGGCATCCTCTACATGACCGAAACCGACGTTATAGGCGGCCAGCGCAAACCAGGTGCGATCAGGCTCCGGGATGTGGGCGGGAACCCGTTTCAATACCCTGGCAATATACTTTGCGCCACCCCGGATGCTCTCGGCCGCGTCCAGCCGGTTTTTGACTTTCATCTGTTTTGCCGTGGCCTGCGTCAGCATCATCAATCCGCGCACGCCAGTCGGCGATTTTGCCCGCTCGACCCAGAGCGACTCCTGGTAACCGATCGAGGCCAGCAGTCGCCAATCGAGGCCGACGGTTTTAGCTTCCCTTTTGAAAAGTGCCTCGTAGCGCGGTAAATGGCTTTCGATACGCTGCGCGAAGGTTTGTATGTCGGAATAATTGAAGCGAGCGACATGGCTGTAATATCGATGGATCAACTGCTCAAGGCGTCCGTCCTTTTCAATGGTCGTAAAGAAGGCATCGATCACGTTTTTCAGGCTATCGTCGTCGCTGAAGTTATAGGCCCAGCGCAGCCGGCGTGGTTCACCAATTTCGAAGGCAACGCGCAGCTCCGGAAAGTAACGGCGTTGCAGCGCGATTTCGTGTGAATCGGCAACAATATAATCGGTATCACCGGTGTCTACCTGTTCGATCAGTTCTTCGGTTGCGATATCGTTGACTTCGGTCCAGGTCAGTTTCGGATACTGGATTAAAAGATCGTTTAAAAGCCTGGCATGGGCGGTACCGCTGACAACCTTGAGAGAGCCGCCGATCAGGTCACGCACTTTCTTGGGTCGGTCGGCGCGAAACTTGCGATACAGTACCTGGTTTGACACCTCGTAATAATGGGGTCCATAAGCAACTGACCGACTGAAATCCGATTCACCCCCGGACAATCCGGCGGCTACGATGTCGCCGGTGCCAAACAGTAGCTCGGGGTAGAGTTCGGAGAAATTCTGCACCGTGATGAAGCGTGGATAGACGCCGATTGATTCGGCGAACCAGTTGGCGAGTTGATATTCGAAACCGTTGGGGCCGTCGATATCGCGGTAATAGGTGGTCGCGCTATTTAACGTGAGTATGTTGATGTAGCCTCGTTTTTGAATCTTTTGGAGGGTGCTCAGGGCTTGCTTGTCGATACCCGGCGAAATGATCAGAATCGCCAGCACGAGCAAAGCCGCAACCAGTCCCGAGATCAACTGGACCCGATGGGCAAATGGGGTAAGCTCTACCATGTGCTAGCACCGATTCATCCGCAGACTACTGCCTGCGGGTAAATACCCACTCGTGCGCAGCGGACAAGTCCGCGTTAAATGCATAACCCCCGTGATTGAAAGCCTTTAGCGCTTCAGGTTTGTCGATCTGGTGGTCTATAAGGTAACGAGCCATCATGCCGCGGGCTTTCTTGGCAAAAAATCCGATCACCTGGTAACTGTCGTTGTGGTAATCCTTGAAAACCGGGGTAATGACCTCCGCCCTCAGCAGTTTTGGTTTTATCGACTTGAAATACTCGTTTGATGCCAGGTTAATCAGGGTTTTGGTACCCGATTGCCGCAATGCCTGGTTCAGTGTTTTGGTAATCCGGTTATCCCAGAACTGGTACAGGTTTTTATTCTGCTCGGTGTCGAGCCGGGTGCCCATTTCGAGGCGATAGGCCTGTATCAGGTCAAGCGGTCGCAGCACGCCATAAAGTCCGGACAGGATGCGCAGATGATCCTGGGCAAATTGCACATTGTCAGGTGTCATGCTGTAGGCGTCCAGACCGATATAAACATCCCCTTTGAAAGCAAACAATGCCTGTCGGGCATTCTCCGGTTTGAACGGTGTTTTCCATTTCTTGAAGCGTTGTTGATTGAGATCAGCGATGTCATCACTCACTTTCATCAACCGTGACAAATCGCTCGCGGATAACTGGCGCAGGCGTCGTACCAGCTTGCGTGACTGGGTCAAATGCGCTGGTTGGCTGAACGCGTCTGTTACGGTACGGGTTTCGAAATCCAGTGTTTTTGCGGGCGATATAACGGTTAACATGATGCCTGTTTAAAGCTTTAAAGAAATGCATGGTAGCAAAATTACAGGTTTTATTTAGTGATTTTCATAACAAGTCGGTCAAACCTCACGGCAATGCCAATTATTTACGTTGCTTCTGTAACTGTTCCCGTATTAGTTGCAAAAGTTGAGTAAAATCATAGCCTTATCGCGGAGAAGCGCCATGATGCTGGGCGGGAATTTATTACCGTTGAGAAGAAAACCAATGGGAAACGAAGCGACCTATAGTTTGCATTCAAACGGCAGAAATCCCTGTAACATAGAGGCCAACAATAATAAGCCGAACGACAATGTTTAGATCCTGGCTCCCGATACTCGTTGTGGCGTTAAGTTTATTCTCGGCCAATCTATATGCGCAAACGACCGTCAATGTCGAGATCAGCGGCATCGACAAGATCCTCGAAGACAACGTTCGTCTCTACCTGAGTATTGAGCAACAGAAAAATCATCCGTTGATCAGTGACGGTCGACTGGCCCGACTCCACAAAAAAGCGGCCCAGGAAATTTCCGCTGCGCTGCAGCCCTATGGGTTCTATCGCTCGACGATAAATGCCAGCCTGGAAAAATCCACCACGGGTGAATGGCTGGCCCGTTACGAGATCGATCCCGGTCCGCCCCTGCTCATCACGGAGTTCAATTTCAGCATCAGCCGGGAAATGGGCGAGGATCCGGAATTCAGGCAATTAGTCGAGCAGGATACACTGCAATCCGGCAACGTGTTTACGCATCTCGAATACGAGGGCTTCAAGGCGAATCTTGCGAAACTGGCCTCGGAGCGAGGATATTTCAGGGCGGTTTTTACGGTTCGTCGCGTTGAAGTCGATCTTGAGGACTACGTCGCACGCATTTATCTCGACTACGATGGTGGCCCCCGGTTCAGATTCGGTGAAATAAAACTGCGCCAGGATGTACTCAGACCAGAATTTCTAGAACGGTTCCTGCCGTTCGGGCAGGGTGATGCCTATTCACTCGATAAGCTTATCGAATTGCAACAAGTGCTCAACGATACCAATTACTTCCAGACGGTAGAAGTTTCGCCCGGCGAGCCATTGCCTACAAGTAACGAAATACCGATCGAAGTTTCGTTGACGCCACGCAAGGAGAACCGGTATGAATTCGGTCTGGGTTACGGCTCGGATACCGGGGCACGCACCAAGTTTGGTTGGGAAAAACCCCGCGTTAACGACAGGGGACATCGCTTTGACAGCGAAATCAGGATATCCGAGGTCGGTTACAACCTTGGCGCCAATTACCGGGTGCCGGTGCTGAATCCGCGCACGGATCAGCTGGTTTACAGTATCTCCGAAATTAATGAGGAAGTGGAAGACGTCGATAGCGATTTGCGTGCCGTCGGCGTCAGCCTGAATCGCAGTCGCGGCGAATGGCGTGAGACGCTGGCCCTCGATTACGAGCGGGAGGACTTCGAGATCGGCAATGATGCGGACAAGACGTCCCTGTTGATACCCGGGATTACCTGGAGTCGAACCTGGGGCAGGAATTTCATTTTTGTTCTCGATGGTCTGCGTTTTGATTTCGGTCTGCGCGGCGCGGATGAAGGATTCGGTTCCGATGTGGAATTTGGCCAGGCTTCCGCCAGGCTCAAATTCATTTCGTCGCTGAATCGCAACAATCGTTTCATTGCCCGTGGCACCATCGGTAGTACCACGACCCCCGACTTTGAAAAACTCCCCCCCTCGAAGCGTTTTTTTGCGGGGGGCAGTCAAAGCGTACGGGGTTATAAGTACCAATCGCTGGGGCCGGAGGATGAAAGCGGAGATGTCATCGGTGCCAGGCGCTTATTGACCGGTAGTATCGAGTTCGAACACTCCCTTAACGATAACTGGGGGATTGCCGTGTTTTATGACGTCGGTAACGCGGTTGAGGACTTTGATGACGAGCTGGAACGCGGTGCCGGGTTCGGACTGCGCTGGAAGTCTCCGGTGGGTCCCGTGCGTATCGACGCCGCGAGTGCCCTTAGCGATGATGGTGAACCCTGGCGATTACACATCAATATCGGACCTGATCTGTGAAGCGGTTGTTGCTTATCAGTTGCGCGCTTCTGGTAGCCATTTTGCTGGGCTTTCTAACCTGGGTGTTCGCCACCGAGAGTGGTTTGCACTGGGCCTACGGTGAAGCCAGGTCGCGTCTGCCGGGGACACTGTCGGTAAACGCGATATCGGGCAGGTTGTCCGGCCTGGTCAAGCTGGAAGGGCTCAGGTATGAGGATCAGGTTCAGACGACAAAAATCGGGCAAATCGCGATGAACTGGGATCCCTGGGCATTGTTAAAGGCCGAAATTGATGTTACCAGCCTGAAGGTACAGGCACTTGAAGTTTCGCTGGCTGAATCAACAGGCGCTGCGGAACCGGGGAAATCGGATGTCCCGGGTTCAAAACCCGAAATACCCGTGTCGTTGACAATTAGCAACGCGCAAATCGACGGGGTCACGATTACACGGGGAGATGCGACTTACCGACTGGAGCAGATCGTGTTAAGCGCACGGCTTGACTCTGCGGGTCTCGAGATTGGTGGGCTGAAGGTTAAATCCCCGGAAATGGGACTCAGTTTAAAGGGCCGCGTAGAGATGGTCGAAAACTATCCGCACGACGTCGAAATCGCCTGGCAGGCCAGCCTGCCATCGGGGGCAATAATGGCCGGCGATGGACAGATTGCCGGTAATCTTGCTTCAACCTCGTTGACCCAGCAGGTGCAGGGTCCGTTGGCGTTTAATATGAATCTCGAAGTGCGTGATGCGCTTACGGAACTGTCCTGGCAGGCTTCTATTGACGCCGATTCATTCGATACGACTCAACTGGACCTCGCTTTGCCCGCGCTGCAGGGTGCCATCAGCCTGAATGCCAGCGGCGATTTGTCAGCTGCCAGGATTAACGGTCACGTGGATGCCGAATCTGCGGAACTGGGACCGTTGATCGCGGATTTTGAAGTGCATAGCCTTGACGGTGAGCGCCGGTTTGACGGGCTCTATTTCGATTCTCTCCGGGTAAGCGTGCTTGACGGCGAGATATCGGCCAGCGGTCAAATGAACTGGCTGCCGACCCTCGGTTGGCAAGCCGAAGTAAAGACATCCGCGATCAACCCGGTCACGCTGTTGCCCGAGTGGCCAGGCAAAATCGATGCAACCCTCGTTAGCAATGGCGGCATGGATAACAACGAGCTGCTAGCCAGCGCCGATATCACCCGGCTCCAGGGTAGCTTGCGAAATTACCCGGTATCGTTGCAAAGCAGTTTGAGATGGCGGGGACAGGGTATCGATATTGTCCGGATGGATTTTGCTTCGGGGGATACAAGCGGCAACGCACGCGGGCGCCTCGGCGAAAAGCTGGACCTGGAATGGAATCTCGATTCCGGCAACCTGGCCGAGCTTTACCCTGGAGCACAAGGAGAGTTGAAGGCCAGCGGTCAAATCGAAGGACCGCGTAATAAACCGACAGTGCGGGCCTCCTTTAGCGGCAAGTCTGTTGGGTTGCCAGGCTACGAGCTGGGTGCTGTTAAAGGTGACGCCGTGGTCGATTTGCAGCGCTGGCAGCAGATTGCCGTCAACCTTGAAGCGAGCACGGTCAAACTTCAAAATCGCTTGCTGAAATCAATCATACTGGTCGCCGATACACGACGAGTACAGGCCAAAATCGTTGCCGATGAAGGAAAAGCGCAGGTCGAACTGAACGGTGAAATCGATGGCGAGTCCTGGCGCGGACAGCTCACAAGGGCCGACCTGCAAACGCGCGATTTTTCCGACTGGAAACTCAAGGCACCTGTTACTGTGGGTTTTTCGCGTGGTGCGGTGACTGCCGAAACCCTGTGCCTGCAAAGCCTCGCGGGTGGCGAAATATGTAGCTCGCTCAACGGCTCACAAGCAGACTGGAAATTTGACCTGGCGATAACCCGGCTGCCACTACAGTTAATGCGTCAATGGATGCCTCCCGAACTAAAACCAGACGGTGTTGCCAACGCAAGCGCGAGGCTGGTTTATCGTACCCCGGAACAGCTACTGGGACGGATCGAGGTTGAATTGCCGACGGCCCGTGTCACTTATTCGCTGCGTGAAGATAGACCCGAGCCTTTTGACTACCGCTCGGGCAGGCTTGAATTATTGCTGGAACAAACCGGCATCAGGGCCAACGCAAAGATAACTTTGATTAGTGGCGACCACTTCGACGGATCGATCACATTACCCGGGGCAAACCTGCTGACAGTCGATTACGATACCCAATCGTTGCAGGCCAACGCCAGCATCAGTGCACGTGAACTGGGATTTATCACAGCAATCCTTGACGGAGTTGAGGCACTGAAAGGCAAGCTGGATTTAAATTTAACGTTAGCGGGAACCATTAACCAACCGCAAATTCAGGGCAAAGCGCGTCTGATCGACGCGGAGCTCGATATTCCGGACCTCGACATGCAATTCACGCAACTCAATATCAACGCCCAAAGTGAGAATCCGGAAACGATTGTTTACCAGGCCGATGCTCTTACCACGGAGGGAAAAATCTCGGTGCGAGGCAACACGCTGTTGAACGAAGCTCGTGGATGGCCGACTGAAATCAAGCTAGCTGTTGAACGGCTCGATGTTTCCAAACTGGTCGAGCGTTGGTTGCCCCCGCAGATGACTGTCGAAGGTCTGCTTGACGGTGATGCAGAACTGAGCTTCAAGGCACCCGATAACCTGGTCGGTGAAATAAAGGTTTCATCACCTGTGGGCACGTTCGGATACCCGCTACTCGAAGGAGAAAAAGAGCGCTGGGAATATCGTGACGCAAATCTGGTGCTGGTCATGAACAACCGCGGAGTATCGGCCAGTTCGGATATCCAGCTGGGCCGGGATAACAGCCTTAACGGTCAATTAAGCCTGCCAGGTGCGAAATTGCTGGCACTGGATGCGGCCAGCCAGGCACTTCAGGCAAAGGCCCGGCTGGACTTCAGGGAGCTGGATTTGATCGAGGCCCTGCTGCCGGAAATCGAGCAGCTGCAGGGCAGCGCGACACTCGACTTCAGTGCCGATGGGACCCTGGCGCAACCCAACCTGGGTGGCCGTGCCGAAATACTCGATGCTGCATTGCTGGTGCCGAGGCTCGGTTTGAGTATTGACAGGATCAAAATGACTGGCGTCAGCGGAAATGATGGACAATTTAAGTTCATGGTCGATGCAAGCTCGGGTGATGGCGATCTCTCCATCCAGGGTTCAAGCCGCCTCGACGCAGCCGAGGGCTGGCCTACCAGCTTCACTATCAAGGGTGACAACTTCGAAATCGCCCGTATACCCGAGGCCGCGGTTAACATATCGCCCGACCTCAGGGTCAAACTGCAGCATCAGTCGATCGATATCCAGGGAGACCTGATCGTTCCATATGCCAGGCTGGAGCCGAAAGACATCACCACGGCAGCCAGCGTTTCCGACGACACCGTTGTTGTAGGTGGCGAAGAGGCACCGCAACAGAAGTGGTTAGTTGCCACCCGGATTAACCTGGTTCTGGGCGATCGGATCGATTTTTTTGGTTTCGGTTTTGAGGGCAAACTCGGCGGTAAGCTGCTGGTTGAAGAGGAGCCGGGACAGCTCGCCAGGGGTACGGGCAGTGTTAAAATTCTTGAAGGTCGATACCGCGCTTATGGTCAACGACTCGATATCGAAAACGGTCGCCTGCTGTTCACTGGAGGTCCGCTCACCAATCCCGGGCTTGATTTACGCGCGGTGCGTAAAACCGGTAATGTCACGGCAGGCATCAAGGTCAGGGGGCGACTCCAGCAGCCCGTGCTGGAACTGTATTCGATACCCGCGATGGGCCAGACGGACACCCTTTCATACCTGCTACTTGGACGTCCGCTCGAAAGCGCCTCTGGTGAAGAAGGTGCGATGATGGCCCAGGCTGCGCTTGCGCTTGGACTTGCCGGCGGAGACCGGCTTGCCAGAAGTATCGGTAACCAGTTTGGCCTGGACGAAATGCGCATTGAAAGCAGCGATAGCGGGGACCAGGCGTCGCTGGTCGTGGGCCGGTACCTGTCGCCCAGGCTTTACGTGAGCTATGGTGTTGGCCTCGTCGAATCGCTGAACTCACTCAATCTGCGTTATCAGATTTCAGAAAAATGGCAGTTAAAAGCGGTAAGCGGCGTGAACCAGGGTGCCGACTTCCTCTACAGCATTGAACGTTAAACGCTTACACAGGGCGTTACAATCGTAGAGGCCTGGACCTTAAAATTGAGATATTGCTAGCATCTGGTTGATCATGTAGTCTTCCCGCCCTGCCAGAACAAATCGAATCAGGAGAGGTGTCCGAGTGGTTGAAGGAGCACGCCTGGAAAGTGTGTATACGTTAATAGCGTATCGAGGGTTCGAATCCCTCCCTCTCCGCCAGACAATCTGGTCCTATCCCCCGGTCTCCTAGAGACTTCTGAAAAATCTTTAATTTTCAAGGGGATAGGGCTTTTATCTTGGCCTGGATCAGTCTCTGCAGCAGTCAAAACTCCCGAACTTCGTCCAAAAATCCCCACTTTTCTCTAATGCCAAAAAGCGAGTTCGCTTTCTGGTTTTCGTGAATTAAATCAGTGGCTTGTGTTTAAGAAAATAGGTTCCCTCAAAATATATAAAAGAGACAAATTTAACGGGGCGTTCAAACACCTGATAACTCGTCGCACCGACCGATAGAAGTGCTGACAGAAAATAAGAAAAAACAAAGGGAGAACCGAGGTTTAGATTACATATCGAGGCTAATATTACCGGATCCCGTTGAGGTATTTTTAAGCAGTAAATCAAAGAAATCGAACCTTTATTAAATCTCAATATATGACAAAAAGCGGACGCTCAGAAAATCGGTATGGGCTTCCGCTATCGACCCAAAGGAGACGCCTGGCTCTCAATGGTAAAACGCGACGCTGAAGTCGAGCGTGGATAGTGTCGGCTAATGTTAAAAATCAAAAAATATGCCGAGCGCCAAATAGGTTTCATCCTCAAATGAAAACTCGCCCAGCACCGAGCGACCGTCATAAACTTCGAGTACGAAGCGGTATCTTTCGGCGGCATCATCGCCTGCATAAATCAAACCCAGTTGCAAGCCGATGGCCGGTTCCCAGTCCCGCTCTTCGAACAGGTTAACGTCCGCCGCGGCGTACCACGGGAGTCCAACATAAGGCGCCTTGCCGGCACCATAATATTCGGCGCCAAACTGCCAGCGCCACGGCTCCTGGTTTTCTTGCTGTTGCCACGCCCAGCCGAGTTCCATATACAGTTTTATTCTGCGCCGGGGCAGCCAGGCGATACCGGAAATCAGTTCTTCGCGCGTGTAATTGATGCGTTCGCGACCGGTTTCCTCGACGTATTCGTCGCCCAGGTGCGCGGAATCATGAAACGTGCCAAACCGCACGAACATCTCCGGCGACAGTTTGCGTGAAAAATACAGCCCGAAGAGGCCATCCCAGCCAATGTTATCGGTATGCTCCTTGACATCGAAACTGGCGAAGTAACCGATTTCGAGATCGAATTGCCACGCCTGGTCAGATTTTTCGTCACCGAAGCGCGCCACGTGGAAGCGCTTCCCTAAACCGTGGTTATAACGCGTATCCCCCGAATCCTCGATGCCGTTATCGACCATGTGAACAGCACTGATATAGGTCCGGGCACTGCGAGGATCGGCCAGATAATAAGGATAATAGTCGCTTGACCATGCTTGCGCGATTTGGCTTTCGTCAGCCGGGTCGTCTTTTTCCACGGCATCCGCATCGATCAGGCCAGCCTGCCCGATCAACCAACAGGCCACGACAAGACGAGCGCAGGCGACTCTGGCCGTTTCGGGCTGTTCCACTGTGCGTTTTACGCTGAGCGCGCTAATGTTGTGACTCTTGGGAGCATGACAGCCTACTTAAAAGGTCCTGCATATTTCCTACACCACCTTAGTAATCTAAGTTGCTTCGATTCCTGCGCTGGGATTGGCTTGCCTTAGAAACTCATGCCTCCCCACAGCCATAGCTTGTCAATGTCACCGGCGGCATTAAAGCCATCATCTGAGTAAGCAGCGTACTTGATTCCGGCGGTGTAATGCTTACCGAATTTTCTGCTGGCCTGCAGGTCGATTTCGTTGCCGTAGTCGTCGGAGCCTTCATCCGAACTGAATTCGTGAAAGATGGCGGCCAGGTTATATTCGGCCAGCTTGCCGCTGACGGAAACGTATACATCTTCCAGGCCGTCGGGCATGGCAGTCGGGTCGAAGCTACCGCTGAGGAAAACATCTGCCCAGCCGTTGAACTTGTGCAGTGTCGCCAGGGGCGTGGTAAAGCTGGCATCGCCGTCATCCGAACCCAGCACTTCATAACCCAACTTCAGTGTTACGTCCGAAAGCGCCAGTCCACCTTCTGCAAACAGATATTCGGTGTCGAAGTCGACACCGCTGTCGGTGATCTCCTGCGAAGCGGCTTCCAGCGTATAGGAAAACATATCTGACTGGCCGGTAAATCTGACACCGTAAGTATCCGATTCTTCATCTCTCGTGTCATCATCGAGCGCATAGCCGTAACCGACGAGCTTGCCGACCGGCGTGACGTAGCTGACGTTGATCAGCACGTCATCGGAATCAGCATCCAGGGTTTCGGCGAATATGCGATTGCGTTTCCACAGGTACGAAAGGTCGACCGATAACCCGTCCATCGGCATGAACTGAGCCCGCGCCGCATCGAAAGTCTGACGGTCCTGGCGCCAGCCTACATGCCCTACGAAACGATGGTTATCCAACGTAATCACCTGGCGGCCTCCCTTGCCAGTAACCTGGTCGTTTTTATACTGCAAAAATCCTTGTTCGACCTCGGTAACTTCGGGATCGGGAATCAAATCTTCTTCGTCGTCGATACCGAACATATCACGCACATCTTCGAATTCGACATAAGCGGAGAAGTCGGCGTAGGTGTCGGTCATATATCCCAGGCGAGTGCGGATAGTCATGCCGTCACTGTCAGTATCGTCATTGTCGACGTCTTCATAGCGAATCCGTATGTCCCCTTTGACGGTGCCGTTGGTAATCGCCTCGGTCAAATTCTCGGCCCCCACGGCTGGCTGACAAAGGAAGGCCGCCATTAGTAAAGATAACGTTGTTTTTTTCATTCGTCGCTCCAGGTAATTGGATAAGCTAACGAGACATGAATCCCGCTCATGCAGAGTAGGTTAATTTACTTTCAAGGCGGCCAAACTCCTTGATATTAATCAAATCAGGCAGCATGGCTGCTGAACGATGCGGCTTATTGGAACTTCCTGAGCGTCCGCAATTGGCCGTAGATTGCCGCCTGGATTTGGCTTATGAGCGTCTGCAATCGGGAACTATGCTGCTATAACATTGAAAACCTAATACTCGTCGAGTATGCCCTTTAGCATCGGCCCCGGTATAGCAACCAAATACAGATTGTGCGGTTTTTACGCTGTCAGTACGCGGATCAGGTCGGTGCCGCCGACCCGATGCTGGGTCCCCGCGGTCACGACGACAACATCCCCTGCCTTGATGTAGCCAAGCTCCTTGGCCCGGTTTATCGCGAATTCAAGCTTGGCACTATCGTCACTCCCCCCCTCGCAGAGTAACGGTATCACGCCCCAATTCATGGAGAGACGCCGCGCCACTAGTTGGGAATAGGTTACTGCTAGGATTGGACAATCCGGACGATTTTTGGAGATTAGCCGGGACGTGAAACCGGTTTCGGTAAGACTGAAAATAGCAACGGCCTTGAGCTTTTCTGCCATATTTACCGCCGACTGGCTGACTACCTCGGGAATGATATTTATCGGGTCCATACGCGTTTTTTGTAGGTAACCATACTCGCCCAGGGATGCCTCTGCCCGCTGGGCAAGAATCGACATGGTGCGCACCGCCTGTACGGGGAATTTACCGATTGCAGTCTCGCCCGAGAGCATGACCGCAGATGTACCGTCAAGAATGGCATTGGCCACATCACTGGCCTCGGCGCGGGTGGGTTTGGGATTGCGTTCCATGGAGGCGAGCATCTCGGTCGCGGTAATCACGGGTTTGCCGTTCATTACCGTGGTACGGATAATTTTTTTCTGGAATCCCGGCACCTCCGCCAGTGGCAGTTCGACGCCGAGATCACCGCGTGCCACCATTATACCATCTGCTGCCTTAACAATTTCCTCCAGGTTCTTGATGCCAGCTTTGTTTTCGATCTTGGCGATGATCGGCGTGTGCCGTTCGGTCTCCAGAAAGATATCCCGGATACGGTGAATATCATCCGCACTTTGTACGAAAGATGCCGCTAGGTAGTCCACATCATTGTCGGCGGCGAAGTTTATTTCTCTTACGATGTCGTCCCTGAATTCAGGACTTACTGCATTGACCGCCAACTCGGTGTCGGGCAGGTTGACGCTCTTGTTTTCCTTCAAGACGCCACCATGAACCACTTGGCAGAAGATTTCATTATCCGAAACCGATGAAACTTCCAACTCTATGGCGCCATCATCGAGCAGGATCGGGGTACCTGGTCCCACTTCGTCGGGTAAGTTTTCATAAGTCACCGAAGCACCATCCCCGTCACCGATGCGCCCGTCCGTGTACAGGGTGAAATTCGCATCGCGGATCAGTTCTACAGAGCTTTCACGAAGTTTGCCGGTGCGAATCTCGATTCCTCGAGTGTCTACCATGATGGCCAATTGCACATCCATCTCGTTGGCAATATCACGAATCCTGTCCAGCAGAACCTGGTGCTCCTCGTGGGACCCATGCGACAGATTCAAACGCGCGACATTCATACCCGCGGCAATCATTTCCTTCAGGGTATCGGGCGAATTACTGGCGGGACCGATAGTGGCAACAATCTTGGTTTTACGCAGGTTGTTCGAATTGTCCATTCAATGATGGTTCAGCACGGTGTACTCATCGGATATCATACCGTGGTTTGACAACCTGGTTAATTTTTAATTTTAGTGGTGGTGTGAACCTGATTATCAATATCCCGAATTGGATTGTTGTCCCGAGAATCGCCAGTTTTTAACTTTGGAGGCTTGCTCTCAAACAAATAGGTTTACTGTTCTCTAAATTTTCAAAGAACAGACGCTCAAACTTGAGTATTTAGCGGCTATTTACGACCCGAAACAGACGCCCATAAAAAAGCCACCTTAATTGAAATAGCTTCCTTATGAGTTTTTTGCAGATCCCTTTGCATATCTGTACTTACTAGGATCAAGCAGATTGATATTATGTTAGTTAACTGTTTTACTCACCTCGATTGAATAGCTGCTTTCTGTTCCAGTTGTATTGAAGGAGGTCATCACAAAATACCAGTCAGCACTAGCCAGATCTTCTACTAGATAGCTGGTTAATCCTGGGTTGTTAATAGTTATGGTGTCGCTATAGCTACCTGGCGATGTGCCATAACGAATTTTGTAACCGGCCAAATCAGTCAATTGCGAACCATCCGTATTCTCGGTCGGTGGTGTCCACGACAATAAAGCTGTTCCATTATTATTCAGTACAACCGCCACATTGACTGTGTCATTAACAGTCCCACCCGCTCCGGTACAGGCTAACGTAAATTGGCTGTCAATCGTCGATACATTAATCGTCTCAGATCCAGTCGTACTCTTATTTCCAGACCAATCACCCGAAGCCGTGCAATTCGTCACATCGGTACTAGTCCAGTTTAATGTGGTCGACCCATTCTGAGATACGGTGTTAGGGCTTGCCGAAAAAGAAAGCGTCGGTAATGGGGCGGCTACGGTGATACTGATCGTGTCACTAGCATCTCCGCCGGTACCACTACAGGATAGATTAAAGCTACTATTTGCAGTTAATGCGCTAATAGTCTGGGAACCCGATATCGCCTTGCTACCCGACCAGTCCCCCGATGCTGTACAAGTTGTGGCACGTTTGCTGCTCCACGTAACTGTGGTCGAACCATTCATCGTTACGGTAGTCGGGCTTGCAGACAACGAAATCGTGGGTGGCTTATGTCCTTTAACTGGGTTATTTGCCTTATCATTGATCTTTCTCGCTGCATCTGCGTCACCACCGATGAGATGCATGATCAAACCGAGACAGATCATTATTTTCGTAGCTTTAGTATTCGCCATATTGCATTTCCTCACAAACAAAATCAGGCCTAAACGGCCAAGCATCACGCGCACTGTCCTGTGCGAATAGCGTTTAATTTGATGGTTCGTTGGGAACTAAAAGCCTGGTTGGTAACCAGCCAAGAAAATGCATAGAGAGATTAGGTTCTATCGAATCGGTATCGTGCAAAAAAAGAACAAAACCGATCCGACGAAACCGCTCCAGCTCTGTACTTTACAATACTCAGCTCTGGCAACCTGGCTGTCATAGCGTATATACGCTTTAGACCCAAGGTTTTGCGCACCAATCTTTCAATTGGATTGCCTTTATCAGATTGCTAATAAACTTAGTATAGTTTCGGGGATATTTGTCGAGTTTGTGATTTACTTCACTGTATACATATTCAAACTAGTAGGCATAAAGTTTATGCAATTATTCTTTTTCTTGAGTGTATCAGGCGAACGTCCGCTCCTGGCCGAAGTTTGCCGCCGACCGGGGTTTTATGAGCGTCGGCTTTTGATGAGCTTTGCCAGTTCCTCGATATGCCGAGGCTCGATGCCACAGCAACCGCCAATGACATGCACACCTCGGTCGATCCAGCGTTGCGCGGCGGCGCAATAATCTGCCGGTGAAATCGTATTCTCGAAGATCCAGTGATGATCCACACTGTTACTCGAATGTGCGTATACTCCGATCGGCCCCGACCAGTTCGATTGCACACATTCGAGACAGACATCGATATCCTCAACCTCGGTATGCATAATGTTGACGAGGTCGACCTGTCGATCCTCGATAGCGGCAAGCGCATCACGCAAAGGTTCTCCGTTGCGCAGGCACACGACACCTTGAGCATTGGGTTTGCAGGTAAAACCCACCCAGACCGGCAGCCCGGTAGACTGTGCGGCATCGAGCAATATCAGCATCTTGTCAATATGGATCATCATTTCGAGCATGAATAATTCAGCCCCCGCGTCGGCGAGAACTTTAACCTGGCGCTCTGTTGCGACCTTCAAATCCTCAAGAGTCGGATGATTGCCGCTCCAGGACCAGTACGAAATTCCGGCTGCCACCAGCGCGTTTGACTTTTGTGCCCCGTCGCGGGCTTCGATGGCGAGTTCGACTCCGCGTCGATTATATTCTTCGAAGCGTTCTGCCTCGCCGGCATCCTGTAGTGCGTAATAGTGCGTGGCAAAGTTGTTGGAAATAATGATCTCGGCACCTAGGCAAAGATAGTCTTCATGCACTGCGCGCAAGATCTCCGGGTGGCTTAGCGCACCACCAC
>Ga0224508_10002061_pt1 | contig 17504 bp, 11 predicted proteins | sample SF_Jan12_sed_USG_4_FD_170157 | JGI IMG/M metagenome (GOLD analysis project Ga0224508, IMG submission 170157) | Sediment microbial communities from San Francisco Bay, California, United States - SF_Jan12_sed_USGS_21 | ecosystem: Environmental > Aquatic > Marine > Sediment | place: USA... | reverse complement strand
CTCGAGACCTTGGGGGCAAGGCTCGAGAACGACCTCGGGCTGAGCAGTGGTGCCGGCATCAAGGTCAAGACCAAGTGGGGAGTCCTCCCGACGGGTGTCCGCGCCCACGCCCACCTCGTGGTCGAGGGTGGGGTAGATGTCATCCTCGAGGGATCGCTGTGGCTCGCCCCGTCCGTGTCAGGTAACGCCGAGTGCACCGTTACGTTCGCTCGTCCCGAAATCCCGATATGGGGTCCGTTCGTGGCAGTGGTTGAGCTGGGCGCTGGAGTTGACCTCGACATGGCCGCCAACTCTGACCCCCTCACTGCAGACCTCAGGATCCTCGTTCCATTCGACACCAAGCTTGGCTTCAAGTGGGAAAACGGCGACCTGACCGGCTACGACCACTTGAGCATCGGCAGCCCCCAAGTCGATTTCGACCTTGGTGTCCCCTCCGGCTTCAACCTCGAAGCCAGCGCCTTCGTATTCGGGAAGGCCGAGCTGGAGGCTGCCACTGCCGGCGCCCCCGCCGGCATCTCGATAGTCGAGGGCCGCTTCGGCCTGCAGCAGAGCGCATCACTGCGAGACCAGACGACGCAGATGACCTTCCCTTCTCGATACTGGCTCTCACCGCATGCCTTGGTGAGGCCCGGTGACGGAGTGCGGACCATGCTCTCGTGGGTGGGCCTCGGAGGCAGCTGGACCCAGGGGTGGGAGGGTGATCTCGGCGGTCCGCTCGCCGAGTCCCCGACGGGCAGCCTCACACCTTGGTCGAGCGATGTAGCCGCGGGCAACACTCTCCTCGGCACGATCACTCTGCAATCGACTAACTACCTCTCTGGCTACAACGTCGACGAGGTAAAGGTGTACGGGCGGCCGTCGGGCGGCGGCCTCGTCAGTCAACTCGGCACCACCGTGGCGGCGGGCTCGGGTCAGGTGCAGTTCCCGTGGTCGTGGCAACCAATGTCGAACCAGACAGGCACATGGGAGATAGCCGCCTTCGTGGTCACCAAGGGTCTGCCCCTGGTGCCCCTCCGCGTCGGGGACGTCGAGCTCATCGAGGTGACCGGCACCAGCAATCTGCCACCCGTCGGAGTCGACGACTACTACGCCTTGAGCCAGGGAGACCTGCTGAGCATCGGGGCCCCTGGAGTACTTGGCAACGACTCGGACCCCGAACAGGCACCGATCTCGGTAGCTCACCTGTCGGACCCAGCCCACGGCAGCCTCGACCTTTTCACTGACGGCTCCTTCGACTACTACCACGACGGTTCTGCGATCACCAACGACGCCTTCACCTACACGGTCACAGACGGGGTCAACGAATCAAGTTGGATCACCGTACATTTGACCATCGACATCAACGACCCGCCGGTGGTCGTCGACGACCACTACACGGCTGGCCGGGGAGAACTTTTGAGTGTTGGGGCACCAGGGGTGCTCGACAACGACTGGGACCCCGAGGGCTCGTCGCTCTTACTAGCGCACCACTCGCTAGCGACGCACGGCACGGTGTCGATGGGCGACGATGGCTCCCTCTCCTACAGCCATGACGGCTCGTCGGCGACCAGTGACAGCTTCACCTACACCGTGACAGACGGTGTCAACGAGTCGAGCCCGGCCACCGTGTACCTCACGATCGTGGGCAGCGGTGACGTCCGGGTGACGCTCAATTGGTGGTCGACCGCCGATCTGGATCTCTACGTCACCGACCCCCTCGGCGAGATCATCTACTACGGGAACAGCACATCAACCAGTGGTGGCGAGCTGGATGTCGACGCCAACTTCCCGTGCAACGTCGCGACCACCGGGCCCGTCGAGAACATCTACTGGCCCATCGGCGGTGCGCCGCAGGGCGAGTACGTCGTCGAGGTTCGGTACGCCGTCGAGTGCAATAGCGAGGGTCCCCAGAACATACAGGTGACGACGATCGTCGACGGGGCCCTCCGGACGCACTTCCAGACGCTTTCCATCGGACAACAGATCGAGGTAGCGCGCTTCACCCGGTAGGTCGCGACCGCTCTGGCTCGCAGGCGCCGCCCACTACTCGTCTGCCTCCGCCGCCGCGACGCTCAGCTCCACGGTCTCGGTGTCGCCAACGAAGTTGGCGCTGCCGGCCCGCTGGCCGTTGGCGATCGTCCCTGCGAAGAGTGCACCCCGCGGGCTGTAGATGTAGTGGTCGACCTCGGCCGGCGGTGGGCAGGCCCCCAACATCCCGCCACTGCTGATGGTCAACCATCCGCTGAGCGTTCCTCCACCCTGCCCATCAGGGGTCAGGGTGAGCGCCGCGACGTCCGGGCTGTAGAACTGCGTTCCGCCATCGCCCTCGACCATGGAGCAGTAGGTGCCGCCTGGGTTGCTCTGGGTAACCCAGTCACCGTGATACTCCAGCCCCATCCACAGGATGTCGACCTGGGTCACACAGTCGGGGTCGACCCTGAACTCCGCCGTGGCATAGGACGTCTCGCCAGAGGGGCCGGGAGTCACGGTTGCGAAGGCGGTGCCGATGTAGCTAGCGCCGTCGCAGGCGGCCACAGCCTGACCGGGCAAAACGCCGGCGGCGCCCTCGGGCTGCTCGCCTGCCACCCCGCTGCCCTCGGCCCCGGAGCCAGCCTCGCCCGCCGTGACCGCTGCCGCGGCCGCCGGTGGCGCAGACTGCACGGGGGCTTCGCCGTCCCCGTCGTTTCGCAGCAAGAGGAGCAAGAGGAAGACGATGACAAGGAACACGACGACGCCAAGAAGCATCAAGCCCGTGATGTTGTCGATTCGACGAGGCCGCCTCCCTTGGAGGACTTTGACCTCAGCCAGTGAGACCACGGAGCCCTTCCACTCCTCGCCGTCGAAGAACCGGTATCTCGGAGGATTCTCGCCCGGGGGATGCTCGTGGTACCCCGCCCTCTCTCCATACGGATGCGGGACCGGTGTGGTTGTGGCTGCGGGCGTTTTCGCTCGGCAATGCTCGGATACTCCGATCAGCGGCTTCGACTGATTAGGGGGCCTTTGCCCCTTGCCATCGAAGCAGGCTGTCAACAACATTGTCCCAGCACAAAGGGGGGAACGCGATGACTGGAAGAACAGTTCTCATTCTCGGCGGTGGATGGGGCGGCCTGACTGCAGCCCACCACCTGCGGAGCCTGTTGCCCGACGAGCACCGGGTCGTGGTGGTCGAGCGCAGCGACACCTTCACACTCGGCGTCTCCCACATGTGGCTCATGACCGGAGAGCGGGAAGCCCTCGGCGATGTCACCAGGGAGATGCAGAACCTCAAGCGGCCCGGGATCGAATGGATTCGAGCCGACGCACAACGAATCGATCCCGACACCAGAACCGTTGAGACCGACGACGGTCCGCTGATGGGGGATTATCTGGTCATCGCGCTCGGCGCTCAATTGGCGCCAGAGACGGTTCCCGGCTTCTCGGACGCCGCCCACAACCTCTACGATCCGGCAGGGGCGGAAGAACTCGGAAAGGCGCTGCAAGCCTTCGACCGCGGCCGGATCGTCGTCCTCGTCGCGGGGGCCCCGTTCCGGTGTCCGGCTGCGCCCTACGAAGCGGCGATGCTCGCGGAATGGCTGACCCGAGAGCGCGGGATACGCGACCGCTGCAGCGTGTCACTGTTCACGCCCGAGGCGAAGCCGATGGCTGTCGCCGGACCAGCCGTGGGCGATGCCCTGGAGGAGATGCTGGGAGAACGGGGCATCGACTACCACCCCGAGCACAAGGTCACAGCCATCGAGCCCGAGTCGAAAACGCTCCAGTTTGGTGAGGAAAGCGTGTCTTTCGATCTGCTCATAGGAGTTCCCCCGCATCGTGCCCCTGCAATCGTGGCGGAGGCTGGGCTCGTCGACGCCATGGGCTACGTGCCCGTTCACCCCCAGCGTCTCGAGATCCTGTCGGATCCCGACACCCTGGAGACGCGGTACCCCCACGTGTATGCCATCGGCGACGTGACCGCCGTGCGACTTCTCAACTCGATGCTTCTCCCCAAGGCGGGGGTGTTCGCCGAGGGTGAGGCGCAGATCGTGGCGAGCGCCATTGCCGCCGACATCTTGGGCGAGCCTGCACCGAGGGGATACGACGGAAACGGCTTCTGCTACGTCGAAGTCGGAGACGGCCTCGCCGCCCATGGCTCAGGGGACTTCTACGCCTACCCCGGTCCGCGCGTCAGGCTCGAGGCGCCGAGCACGCAGAGTCGAAAGGCGAAAGAGGAATACGAGGTGCTGCTGGAAACCTGGTTCGACTGACGCCCAACGAGAAAGGCCCCCCGGGCAAGGGGGCCTTTCTCTCAGTGCGGAAGCGAAGGAGAAACTAGGAGGGAGAGGGGAAGGGTCCTAGCTACGCCCCGTTTTGCTTCCGCAAACCTCTCTTCATCGAAAGCGCAGTCTTCTACCGGTGCGGATGCCTTCAACGATCTGATCCGTTGGCTCCATGTCAAGGTGGCGACGCCATGCCGCCCTGATGATCACTCCGTCCAAACCCTTGTACCTGCGAGCGAGTCGGTCGTACGTCGCCTGGAGAACCTCCGCCTCGCTCTGAGGTGGGGCCCGCCACGGCTCCATACCGACTCGTCGCACCTTCGACATCAGCTACATCCCATGGAGTTCCCGCAGTTGAGGCAGCGGTAGCAGGAACCGTTGCGGACCGTGATGTGGCCGCAGGTGTCGCACAGCGGTGCGTCACCCATCATGTCCCCTAGCGCTGCTTGTATGGAGGCCGTCTGCGAAGCCGCCGCCGACCCCGACGCCACCGCGGCGCCGACCGGCTCGGGCTCGGGCTTCTTGATCAGGTTGATCGGCTTGGCACCGTTGCCGTTGGTGACGGGCGCCACCGGATCGGCGTCAACGAAGGCCGCAGCCTCGGTGACTGCCTCGACCGCGACTTCGGCTGCCGCATCGTCGATGTTGAGCTGGACACCGGCCTCGACGGCCAGGCCCTTGGGCGGTGCCGCCAGATCGCTCTCGATCGGTGGCACCTGCACGAGGTCGGTGCGACCCAGGTACTCGAGGCCGACCGCCCGGAAGATGTAGTCCACCATCGAATTGGCCATCTTGATGTTGGGATGTCCCTCCACCATGCCCCTGGGCTCGAAGGTCTGGAAGGTGAAGGTGTCGACGAACTCCTCGAGGGGGACGCCGTACTGGAGGCCCTTGGACACGGCGATGGCGAAGCATGACAGGACGCCGCGCAGTGTTGCGCCTTCCTTGGCGAGGTCTATGAAGAGCTCGCCGATGGTGCCGTCGTCGTACTCACCGGTGCGCAGGAACACCTTGTGGCCGCCGACCCTGGCTTCTTGGGTGTAGCCGCGGCGCTTGCCCGGCAGCAGGAAGCGGGGACGGTTCACCCCGACATAAGCCTGCGTCGGACTAACCCCGGGGGCGAAGACTCCGCTGACCACACGGGCCTCGGACTCCAGCGCCTCGGCCAGGCCCTCTTCCTCTCCCTCGTTGTCGTTGGCCTCGTCCGCAGTGGCCGACAGCGGCTGCGACGCCTTGGAGCCGTCGCGATACAGAGCCATCGACTTGAGCCCCAGCTCCCAAGAGAGCATGTAGGACTCTTCGATCTCTTCGATCGTCACCTCGTTGGGCATGTTGATGGTCTTGGAGATAGCGCCCGAGATGAAGGGCTGAGCCGCGGCCATCATCCGGATGTGGCCAGAGTGATGGATGAAGCGCTCGCCGAGCTTGCCGTTCTTGTTGGCGGTGTCGAACACCGCCAGGTGCTGCTCGAGTAGGTGCGGGGCACCCTCGATGGTCTGGCGGCCGCAGATGACGTCGTTGGCCTCGGCAACCTGGGTCGGGCTGAAGCCGAGCGAGGCCACCAGGTCGAAGTCGAGGCTGGTGTACTGGTCCTCGGTGAACCCGAGGCCGGCCATGGCCTCCTCGCCGATCGTGAACACGTTGAAGGCATGGCGCAGCTCGAAGACCCCGGGGAGCTGGGCCTCGATGTTGGCGATGGCGTCTGCGCCGAAGCCCTTGGCCGCCAGCGACTCCTTGTTGATGTGGGGGGCGTCTGCCAGCGACATGGTTCCGACCACGTAGTCCAGGATGTCGCCGATCTGGGTCTCTGTGTAGCCGAGGCGGCGCAGCGCCGGCTCGATGGACTGGTTGGCGATCTTGAAGTAGCCACCGCCTGCCAGCTTCTTGAACTTGACCAATGCAAAGTCGGGCTCGACCCCAGTGGTGTCACAGTCCATCTGCAGGCCGATGGTCCCCGTCGGGGCGATGACAGACACCTGGGCGTTGCGGAAGCCGTGCTCCTCGCCGCGCTCGAGGGCAAGGTCCCACGAGTCGTGGGCTGCCTTGAGCAGATCGGCGGGGGCGACCTTTTGGTCGATGCCGACGACGTTGACCGAGATGCCCTCGTAGTCGGACTCGGCGTAGGCGGCGCGACGATGATTGCGGATGACCCGCAGCATCGACTCCTCGTTCTCCGAGTAGCGAGGGAACGGCCCGACCGCGGCCGCCATCTCTGCTGAGGTGGCGTACGAGTAGCCGGTCATGATGGCGGTGAGGGCGCCGGCGATGGCCCTGGCTTCTTCCGAGTCGTAGGGGATGCCTTGGCGCATCAGGAGCGAGCCGAGGTTGGCGTAGCCGAGGCCGAGGGTGCGGTAGTCGTAAGAACCCTGGGCGATCTCGGCCGAGGGGAACTGAGCCATCGTCACCGAGATCTCGAGCACCATGGTCCACAGCCGGATGGCGTGGCGATAGGCGTCGATATCGAACTTCTCAGTGGCGTCGTCGTAGAACTTGGCGAGGTTGAGGCTCGCCAGGTTGCACGCCGTGTTGTCCAAGAACATGTACTCCGAACAGGGGTTGGACGCACGGATACGGCCACCGGCGGGACTGGTGTGCCACTCGTTGATGGTCGAGTCGAACTGGACGCCGGGGTCGGCGCACTCCCAGGCGGCGGTGGCGATCTTGTTCCAAAGGTTCCTGGCCTCGACGGTCTTGACCGTCGAGCCGTCCGTGCGGGCGGTGAGGTCCCAGGTGCCGCCTTCGGCGACAGCCTCGACGAACTCGTTGGGCACACGGACGCTGTTGTTGGAGTTCTGGCCGGCGACGGTCTGATAGGCCTCGCCGTTGAAGTCTGCGGGATAGCCGGCGGCGATGAGGGCGCGCACCTTGCGCTCCTCGCCAACCTTCCAGTCGATGAACTCCTCGATGTCGGGGTGGTCGAGATCCAAGATGACCATCTTGGCGGCGCGGCGGGTGGTGCCTCCCGATTTGATAGCGCCGGCGGCGCGGTCGCCGACACGCAGGAAGGACATGAGGCCAGATGACTTGCCACCACCGGAGAGACGCTCGCCCTCGGCACGCAGCGACGAGAAGTTGGTGCCGGTGCCGGAGCCGAACTTGAAGAGGCGGGCCTCGCGGACCCACAGGTTCATGATGCCGCCCTCGTTGACGAGATCGTCTTTGACCGACTGGATGAAGCAGGCGTGGGGGGCGGGGCGGGTGTAGGAGTCGGGGGCCTCGACGACGTTGCCCGTCACGGGGTCGACATACCAGAAGCCCTCGGCGGTGCCGGTGATGCCGTATTCATGATTGAGGCCGGTGTTGAACCACTGTGGGCTGTTGGGCGATGCCATCTGGTTGACGAGCATGAAGTTGAGCTCGTCCTCGAAGGCCTGTGCGTCATCTGCAGAGGCGAAGTAGCCGTTGGTCTCGCCCCAGTGGCGCCAGGTGGAGGCGAGGCGGCCGATGGTCTGGCGAGCGGAGCGCTCGGGGCCGGTGACGACCGAGCCGTCGGCGTCGCCGATGGGCTGGCCAGAGTCGTCGACCTGGGGAACGCCGGCCTTGCGGAAGTACTTGGAGACGATGATGTCGGTGGCGACCTGGGACCAGGCGATGGGGATCTCGGCAGCCTCCATCTCGAAGACGATCGAGCCGTCGGGGTTGGTGATGCGGCTGTCTCGGCGGTCCCAATCGACCGAGTCGAACGGGTCCTCTCCAGCCGTGGTGAACGTTCTTTGGACCGTTAGTCCCTTGGTCATCTGTCGCGCCTTCTTTCCTTTGCCTCTCCGCCCGAGAAGCCCGCTCGGTATTTCCCAGCCCTACCGCTAGACGACCCGTGGGGGGAAGTGGCGCCTACGACATCTCGCGGTGAGGGGGAAAGAATATAACAAGCATGTAGTTACATGCAAGTAGTTCTCACCGCGGGGTAAGAGATGTTGCGAGGAGTATTGAACCCCGCTCCCCCAGGGTCGGTCAAGGTGAGGGCGTGGTGAGCTTTCGCGGAGTTGGAGATTGTTTCGCGGTTTCTGCCAAGCCTTTCGGTCGATGATCTGCGCCCATCCATCGAGCGAAGGCTGGCGGGACCCTTTTCGCGTTGTCAAGCGTCATAGCCCCATGAAGCGAAACGCGGTGATCGCAGTCGTGGTGGCGACCGGCTTGCTGCTTGGAGCCAGCCCGGCGGCTGCTCTCAGCTGCGCCCCACCTGAGCCAATCGATATGGAGGCACGCATAGCCGCGGCCGACGCCGCCGCCGTCGGCACCATCACTGCGATCTCGTCCAGCGGTGACAACGATCTGGGCGGCAACGAGTTGCTCCTAACAGTCGAGGTCAGCGAAGTGTTCAAAGGCACGGTTCGACCACAGCTCACCGTTCTGCGCTCCACCTCTATATGGGGGCCCTACTACGAAGTCGGTGAAGACCTGGCCCTTCTCATCACCGATGGAGTCGTGGGTGACGGAAAGAACTCGTTGTGCGGCCCCTACTTCTATCCGGCCGAGATGAGGGCCGCCGGTGGCGAGCCGACATCGCCCGAACCCCACGGTTGGCAGGTATTCAACATCTTCAAGACCCTGCTCGACATCCTGGCGATGCTGTTCGGCCGTTGAGCGAGTCGTCGCTGGCAGTTGAAGCTGATGCTGGCGATGTTCCCCCATCCCCCTCGCTGCGCTCGGGTACCTCCTCGTCGAACCGCTCCCCCTTTGGGGGAGCTGGCTTCGGCCGCAGGCCGAAGGCTGAGGGGGATCATCGCGTGCAGTAGGTCTGGCTGATGCTCGCGATGTTCCCCCAGAGGGGGAAGGGTTGCTGCCAGATCGCCGAAGGGATCTGGAGCTTCCGCCGGGCATTTGGGTCTTCTGGCCCCTGGACGGGCCAGCGGTCCAGGTCTATCAAGGGGATGACCGCAAGGGAGGTTGCGATGGTCCGACTCACAGCGGCACTGCTGGCGACGTTGAGCCTGATGGCGGCGTGCGGGGATACGGCGACGACCACGACCACCTCCGCGTTGGCTCCGCTCACGACAGCGACGACGGCCGTGGCGACCACCGCTGCGCCAGCAACGACCGAGCCGGCGCCAACGGTGACCACGACGGCGCCGACAACGACCGCTACCACGCTGCCGCCGACCACAACAACAACGCTGGCCGGTCCATCGGCCGCCGATGACCTGGCTGCCTTCTTTGCCGCCGCCGAGCGCCTCGACGTCGAGATCTCTGCGGCGGCGACGCAGTTCAACGCCGGCTTCGACGCTGACGCCGGCACTCTGAGCATCGCTGCCCAGAACGCCATCGCCGCTCTCAGCACGGCGCCGATCAAAAGCGCTATCCCTGCGGGACTCGATGTTGATCTGGAGACCGCGGTGCTTGCCGTTTACGCCGATCTCGATAGCCGCATCGCAGCCCTCGACGGGGGCGGCCGCTACCTCAACTTCCCGCCGGGAGTCGAGCCCGACGTCGAGTTCACGATGCTGTGCCTCGGCCTTGGCAGCGAATCCAATGCCAGGTTCGACGACGACCTGGCTGCCGCCAGGGCACTCGCCACCCGCTCACCACGACCCACCGCCGCCGACGACTCGGCGGAGGCAGGAATCCTGGCGGTTCGCATCGAGACCATCCGCAGCATGAACTGGGGGTGCGACAGCTGCGGCGGCGTTGTCATCGCCGACCCCATTCCGGTTGACTGGGAAGGCCAAACGGTGATGGACGGCGTTGGCTTCGACGCCACCTTCGTCGGAGATGGATGGGACATCCTCATCTATGCGTGCTGATGGGGCGCAGCCCTTTGCCGGGCAGCATGCCGGTGTCTCGAGGTCCCAAGCCTCTTGCGCTAAGCAGGACCGGCTGACCAGCATTGAAGATGGCTAGATCAAAGCGACTCCGGCCAACTCACGAGGCGGCGACCCCGCCCGTCGAGACAATCATCGTCGGGGCGGGAGTCGCTGGGCTCGCTTGTGCTCGCCACCTCCACGATGCGGGGAATCCGTTCCTCGTCATCTCGGAGAACGTCGGCGGGCGGGTCCAACGGTCGGGGGATGGTGCGGTCAACCTGGGCGCCTACTACGTGCGAGCCGATTACACCAACGTCAACCGCTATGTCCGGCTGGGTCGTCGCATTGACCGCTTGACGCCTCAACGACACGACGGGGGCAGTTCCTATGGCCTCTGGGACAGACGGCTCCTCCTTCACCTGCCCCAAGCCGGTCGCTTCTTGCGACTGCTCGTCGAGTTCAAGAGGCACTACGGCGACTTCCAACAGCGTTGCGTAACCATGGGCCAGCCGGCTGCGATTCGCGCTGATCCCTTGCTGTTGCGCCTCTACCACCAGCCAGCTCAGGCGTTCATCGATCAACACCGGTTGAGGCACCTCGCTCGGTGGTACCTGACGCCGTGGCTGCTCGGCACGGCGTTTGCTCCTCTGCACGCCATGACGGCCTTTCCGCTGCTGCTCGGCGCACTCCCTCTCCTAGTGCCGACATACGAGTTCACTCTCAAAACCGATCTGTTGATCGACGGTTTCGCCGACAGCATCGTCGCGGACACCGTGATCGGAGTGGGTCTGCGGGGAAGCAGCTACGTGGTGGAGACGAGCGCGGGCTCCATGATCGCCAAACGGGTCGTGATCGCAACTCCGACCGACCGAGCTGGGCAGCTCCTCAGCTTCGCGGCAGGCAAGCGCCCGGTGTCCGCCCACATGTACCAGATCGACGGTGTGTTGCGTGACGCCTACAACGGGGCCGACATTCACCTGGTTGCAGGCGACGACACGGTCCTGGCGATCGCCCGGCAAGCCAACGGTTCGATCCTGTTGTGCTCACGACTGCACCCACCGGACTTCGATCGGTTCTTGACCGAATGGCGAGTCATAGATCACAAGCACTGGAATCCGGCCTTCCATATCCTCGGCAACGACCTCATCGAGTGCGAGCAAGGCCCCAACCTGTACCTGATCGGCGACCACAACATCGTCGGCCTCGAGGATGCGTACCTCACCGGCCTCTATGCCGCCAACCGGATCATCGCCGGCGCCGCCGGCCTCGAACCGCACAACAGGGCTGTGCTTGCCGCCCAGAGCCGCACCTGATCGACGTCGGCTGCTCGGCGGAGATGGTGCCCGCCGACGGGGTTCCTCTCCTGATAGGGAGGAACCCCTTTCGCCCTAGCGCGGCGTCGGCGCCCCCTTTCCGCTCCCGCCCCTCGGGAGGGGATCTTCGGCGTCTCGCTACCAGCCCTTGGGGCTGACAACTCCTCGATGTTCCAGGACAATCCGCGCTCACGGCATCTGAGGCCGTTCGACTGCGCCGCAGAATGTTGGTTCAGCAGGCGATAATGGAGACATGCGAATTGCAGTGATGCGTGCTGTACCAGATTCCTTCAGTGAAGCGCTGGTAGCAGGGGAAAGACCGCCCATCGACGTCGAAGAGGCGCGCCGTCAACACGATGACTATCGCGCCACCCTCATCGACGCCGGCTACGCCGTCGAGGTGCTGTCGGCGGACGAGGCCCACCCCGACTGTCCCTTCATAGAAGACACCGCCGTGATCCTCGATGACACCATTCTGATCACGAGGCCAGGGGCAGAGTCGCGGCGGGGCGAGGTCGGCCCAGTCGCCGAGGCACTCGGCGCTCACCGGGCGGTGGCGACCATCGTCGAGCCGGCAACGATCGATGGTGGCGATGTCATGCGCATGGGTAACAAGCTGTTCGTCGGCCGCTCCGAACGAACCAACCAAGACGGCATCAACCAGCTCACGCAGATCAGCACCCTCCTTGGCCTGACCGTGCGGCCGATTCATATGACGGGAGCGCTCCATCTCAAGTCGGCCGTCCTCCCCCTCGACGACGAGACGATTCTCCTGGCGGTTGATCACGTCGACCCCGACGCCTTCGGCGAATACCGCATCGTTCCGATGGCCGCGGGTGAACAGCACCTGGCCAGCGTGCTGCCGCTGGCGAACGGAACCGTGATGGCGACGGCGAGCGCTCCGGAGACGATCGCTTCTCTCGAGCTCGCCGGTTACAAGATCATCCCCATAGACATCTCGCAGTTCCAGGCAGCAGACGGCGGCCTCACCTGCCTGTCCATCTTGCTGAACTAGCTACTAGCAGCCGGCTACTGGCCCCCTCCCACTAGCGGGAGGGGAGATTCACTTCCCCTCTCCGTCGGGTGACTCCGAGCTCTGGCGCCAAACGAGAGCCGCCAGCCACAAAGCGATGGCCATCACTAGCGGCACGACGAAGATCCACACCAGGCCCAGCCCGATGTTGGCGCCGACGATGCAGTCGGAGGCATCCACCTGAGCCTGCGTGAACTCATCTGGGCACTGCTCGGGCGAACCGGCCCGACTCACCAGAACGGCGGAGAGCACAACTCCGGCGATGACGACCGCCGCAGCCGCAAGCCTTTGGAGGAGAGCCGTCATGGGTCGAAAGGCTACCTGCGGGCACGGCTGGCTCACGCTGTCGAGCTCGCTTACGGCTTACGGCTTACTACCCCTGCCACACCTCGCCGACGCCGGAGACGTCGACCAGGTTCCCATCTACATAGGTCGCCAGCACCTTGGTAGCGCGGAGTTCGTCGGGAGTGGCCCTGAGCGGGTCGCGGTCGAGCACGACGAAGTCGGCGGGGCTGCCCTCGGCCAGCGGCGCGGGCTCGGCGATGGCGGCGGCGGCCCCGCTGGTGAATAGGGCCAATGCCTCGGAGGCCGTCAGTGCTTCCTCGGGCACGAGGCCGCAGCGGTCGCGCGCCGCGGCCATGCCCCACAGGGGGTGCGGTGGCTCCACCGGACAGTCGCTGCCGCCGGCCAGCGGAACGCCAACGTCGGTCAGAGTCCGTAGCGGGTACGTCAGCGGCAGCCGATCTGGTCCAACTCGGTCCTCCAGCCACGCCGTTTCCGACGCCATGAAGGCCGGCTGCACCGAGGCGGTGACGCCACTATGGGCGAAGCGAGCGATCTCCTCTCGGCCCAAGACCGAGGCGTGCTCCACCCGAAGCTGGGCAGGATCGGCCCCGTCCGCGATGAGCTGGTCGAAGACATCGAGGACCGCAGCGTTGGCCCTATCTCCTATGGCATGGATGGCGATGCGCTCCGACATCGGCAAAGCCTGACGAGCTAGCCCCACTGCCCACTCGTGATCGAGACGCAGGGTTCCCACGGTGTCGACATCTGAGAATGGTTCATGCATGGCGGCGGTGTGACCGCCGAGGCTGCCGTCGCCGAAGGCCTTGAGCCCGATGAACCGAACGTTGCCTCCGCTCACCCGCTCTGCCGCGCCCTCCAGCTGCGCGATGTCCTGGGCGATGACGAAGACGTTGAGTCTGATGGGGATGTCGGCCGCGGCGTCTGCCAACAACGCTGTCTCATCGCCGAGGTCCGCCCACGTGCTGTCGCCGCATCCAACGATGGCCCCAATCGAGGTGAGGCCCAGCGAGGCCAGGCCCCGCATCGCCGCAGCAATTTGGTCCGGCGTTATCGAAGAACCTCGCTGCCGAGCCATCGCCGCCGCGACCAGAGTGACCGCGGTTTCGCGCAGGATGCCGTTGGGGGCGCCGTCTTCCCGGTCCAGGGAACCGCCGACGGGGTCCTCCGTGTCCGGGCCGATTGCGGCCAGCTCGAGGGCCGCAGTGTTGGCGATGGCGATATGGCCGCAGTAGCGATGTAGCAATACCGGACGGTCTGGAGCCAGAGTGTCGAGGTCGACCCTGGTCGGCAGCCTGCCCTCGGCCAAGGTCTCGTCGTCGAGCCGCAGACCCACAATCGGCACGCCGGGGTCGAGCGAGGTCGAGGCCGCGTGTAGCCGCTCCCCCACCTCAGCGAAGTCGATCGCGGTCTTCAGCGCCGGCTGCACCAGGCTGGCGGTGTAGGTGGCGGGATGGAAGTGAGCATCGCGCAGTCCCGGAGTGACAAAGCCATCGAACTCGACGGTGTGGTGGGCGGTCAGGCCGTCGCCGATCGCCGCCACCTTGCCATCAGCCACGACGAGGGTGTCGCCGAGTCGACCGTCCGCCGTAACGATGGACGATGCCTTGATGGCGGTGCGGGGCATGGGGCGACTCTACGTCACGCGCAGCCTGGGAAGCCCCCTCCGTCTCCTCGAGCTAGGGCGCCCCCGTCTGGCGCTCCTCGGCGGCCACGGTCTCGGAGGCCCGAGAGTGCATCGAGGAGTTGTCGCCGAGAGGTCGAGGGCATCGTCCCGGCCTAGGTCCCGAGCAGCCCCCCACACCTCCGATACCTTCTCGGCCCAGGAGGAGATATGGCGCTGCTCGACTACGACCGAGTTGTTATCAATCAGAAGGCGAAGCTGATCGAGCTCACCAACGAGTACAAGATCAGAGACGAAGAGGGAAACGACATCGGGGCCATCCGCCAGGAAGGCCAGTCGAAACTGAAGAAGCTGGCTCGATTCGTTTCATCGCTCGACCAGTTCATGACCCACAAGCTGGCCGTGTACGACGCGGACGACTCCAAGGTTCTGGAGCTGGTCCGGCCGGCCAAGTTCGTCAAGTCCCGCCTCGAGGTCTACGACGGCAACGGCCAGAAGGCCGGAAGCATCGTTCAGAAGAACGTATTCGGCAAGATCCGCTTCGGCCTCGTTGATGCCGCCGGGAGCGACCTCGGTGAGATCCAGGCCGAGAACTGGCGAGCGTGGAACTTCGCCATCGTCGACACGATGGGCAGCGAGGTGGGCCGTATCACCAAGACATTCGAGGGCATCGCCAAGACGGTGTTCACCACCGCCGACGATTACTTGCTTGACATCCAGCCCGGGCTGTCAGGACCGCTGCGCCTCCTTGCCTTCGCCTCGGCTGCGGGAGTCGACACGGCGCTCAAGCAGGACGCGCGCGGCCTGAGCTAGTCGCAACCCGCAAGCAGCCCCCTCCAGGGCTACGCCGCTGCTACTACGGCCGCCTAGACGCTGCATGGAGCCCACATAGCGAGAGGGACCCGACGAGCGGGTCCCTCTCTCTTTCGTAGTGGGCGAACCTACGGGGTGATGACCGCGTCGATGACGTGGATGACACCGTTCGACGTCAGCACGTCGGTGAGGATCACCGTCGCCGCATCGACCTTTACGTTTTCGCCGTCAAGGGTGATGTCGACGGTCGAGCCCTCCAAGGTGGCCGGCGAGAACGGAGCAGCAGCGATCACATCGGCCGCCAGGTTTTCTCCAGCCAGCACGTGGTACAGCAGGATGTCCGTCAAGGCACCCCCCGGATCGGCCAACAGTGTCGCCAGGATGCCCGGCGACGAAGCCTCGAGGGCCTCGAAGGCTGCGTCCGTCGGTGCGAACACCGTGAACGGGCCGTCGGCGCGCAGGGCATCGACCAGGTTGGTCGTTCCCTGGGTGGCCGACAGCGCCGCCACGAGGGTGGAGAACGCACCCTCTGCGATCGCAGTGTCCACGATGTCCAACGGCTGCAGCACGGTGTCGATCACGTGGATGACGCCGTTCGACGCATAGACGTCGGTGACGATCACCTCTGCGTCGTTGACGAAGACGCTGCCACCATCGAGCGTGATGTACACCTTCTGACCCTGGAGCGTTGTCGCTGAGTCGAGGGTCACCACTGTCGAGGCCGGCGCTTCGCCGCTCAACACGTGGTAGAGCAGGATGTCGGTCAGCGCCCCGCCTGGATCGGCCAACAGAGCGGCCGTGATGCCGGGCGAAGATGCCTCCAGCGCTGCGAAGGCAGCGTCGGTCGGGGCCAGCACCGTGAACGGTCCCTCGCCCCGCAAGGCGGTGACGAGGTTGCTCGTTCCCTCCGTCGCAGAGAGCGCTGTCACGAGAGTCGTGAACGCACCCTCAGCGATCGCCGTGTCAACGATGTCCTTGGGCTGGAGCACCATATCGATCACATGGATGACGCCGTTCGACGCAAAAACATCATTGATGATGACCTCAGCGTCGTTGATGAACAGCTTCCCAGCGTCAACAGTGACGTACACCTTTTGACCCTGAACCGTCACCGCCGAGTCGAGGGTGAAGGCCGTCGTTGCCGGCACCTCTCCGCTGGCGACGTGGTAGAGCAGGATGTCAGTCAGTGCCGGGATGTCGGCCAGCAGGGCATCGATGATGCCCGGCGAAGATGCTTCCAGGGCAGCGAAAGCGTCATCCGTCGGAGCGAACACGGTGAACGGCCCCGGACCCTTGAGGGTGTCGACGAGATCGGCAGCCCCGAGAGCCGCGGCCAGAGTCGTGAAGCGACCGTCGGCGACGGCGACATCAACGATGTCGGCACCGAGGTCGAAGCTGCCCGACAGCGGCATGTAGGAGCTGTTTCCGAGATAGAAGTCGATGTTGGCAACAGTCGGAGCATTGGCGTAGTTCAAGAAGAACCGGCCTTCGCTAGGACGGAAGATGCCGACCGTGTCGGTTCCATCAAGCGTCCAGTCGGAAGCCAATATTACGTCTCCCGGATTGCCGAAGATGAAGTCGGCATCGGCCGGGCCAGCCATCAAGCTGTTCGTGAAGTACACCTTGCCGGTTGACTGGCGCTGCAGTCCAACCGTGTCGTCGCCGTCGCCGTCGAAGTCGCCGGCGAACGGCATGTCGCCGGGGTCACCGAACACGAAGGACGTTTCCGCCGCGCCGAGTCCTGCGCCATTGGCGCCGAGCTCGTTGACGATGTAGAAGGTCTGGTTGCTAGGCCGGTAAACCGAAAGCGTGTCGTCGCCGTCGCCGTCCCAGTCACCGGCGAGTGGAACGTCGCCCGGATCGCCGAAGAAGAACCGTACGTCCGCAATGCCTGCTGTGTTCGAGTTCCGCAGGTAGACATGGCCATCGGACTGGCGATACAAGCCGGGCGTATCCACACCATCGCCATCCCAGTCACCCATGAACGGGTAATCGCCGGGATCGCCGAAGAAGAACGACGTCTCGGCGCCGAAGCGGTCGCGGAGCGTCCATTCACCTTGGTCCGGGTTGAATACGCCGACCGAATCGCCGGCAGGGGCGCGAGTTGTGTCGGCCGCAAGCGCCGACGGAATGGCCAGCGTCGTCATGACGACGACCAGGGCCAGCAGGATTGTGAGCCTTCTCATGGGTTTCCTCCTCCAGAGGGTTCGGGCTGACAAGAACTGAGGGATTCGGCTCTTGTCGAGACCTTGGGACTTTAATTAGTACTAAATCATATCCACGAGACATTCCAACACCAAACCCGGGTCCCCTCCGCCCCTACGGGGCACATCCCCCGAGATCGGGGAGGATGGTTGTCGCCCGAAAGCTGTCTTCAGGTTGCTTCTTCTCTCTCCTCTCCGTTCGTGACACCTCCCCCGCACGCAGGAAGGATGGAAGCCG